>VSKX01060401.1_pt1 | contig 10214 bp, 7 predicted proteins | sample 4799481 | NCBI WGS metagenome assembly VSKX01 (sample SAMN12179537, study PRJNA552185) | sponge metagenome | biome: deep-sea hydrothermal plumes; feature: spots directly above weak diffusing fluid; material: sea water; isolation source: sponge from the Swan site of a hydrothermal vent ...
ACATTAACTGAACCGAACGTGATTCGAGTCTCAAACATCATCTCCGCTGTAACGACAAACACAAAACAAAAGAAAATGCTCCTGGCCAGACTGCCGCGCAGTTGAAATCCGAGTAAAGAATATTGAAAGCGTTATCGTGGAAGGCTAAAAGTTCATTCAAGAAACTTACTTACTTACTTATACTTACTTCTTAGTCAGTCAGACTGTTTGCGGTAAAAGTGCCGTTTTTCAAACACTCATAATTCTGAACACATTCAAAATATACACACATAGACAGAAACGACAGTAGAATACAGCTATAGTATCAGCTTATTGCTGCAGCCTTCTGGTGCTGAGTTATGACCGCTTGAAAATGGCCCGTGATTCTTTCTGTACGTTGGATATCCGTGCCAATCCTATATATGAACCGTTCATATGATAAAAGTTGAGTGTCCTAAGTTTTGTGCTGCTCAATTACCCACGAAATCCACGAAAATATAACCCCCTCGATATAATTTTACCAACCATACACGATACTCTTTTTTCTTGTTATCACTTGGCCATTCTGCACAGTAACCTATTCTAGTGTTATATTTGGCTGTGGAGTATGATGATGATAATTATTATCCCATGGAACGTTAGTGTGTGTTCCATAGATTGTTATGTCATGTAAAATTTTACTTCCAACGTACATTCTCATATAGACACGCAGTGTGATTGTTTAAGTATGCCTTGACTACACATGTACATGTACTACGTGTTTATTGTAGAAGGCTTTTGTGTGAGGTGATAAGAGTGAAAGTATGGATAGAAGAAAAGTTTTGTCGTTTAAACAAGGAAAAGGGAGAAGATGTCATAAGTGTACGTACAGTATGTTGTAATAATTATATTCATTAAGCAGTAGTGATCATTATTTTATTATGATGAAAATGTATGGAGTTTTCATCACGTGTAGCAATTTCTTGAAGACAAAATTAAACCATTTTGGCCAAAAGGGTGGATGCAAAGGAGGTATACCATAAAGTTTGGTTCCAACCAGTATCTCTCCTTCGTTTTTTTCTTTTTATGCAGTGTGTTGTATAAGATTACAGAGGCAGTACACAGGAACTACACCTCTTCACTGTGAGTTTTTGGTGTAATCATTTAGTTGTATAAAGTATTATTTCAACAGTCCTAAAAAGGGGGTCACCGTCATCAAGAAGGAAAAACAGCCCATTATTTTGGCCAAGAAGCGACTGGAGAGTAGTCCACAACAATTGAAGAAAGTGCCCAAATCTATATATAGTTCGTCTACGAGTACAGAGTCAACAGTTGATGTTACTGTGTCCCCACGATTAATGGGTGTTGTCCAAAATATGCTTACTTCAAGTCACGATTTTAATAGTCGAATAATAACTTCAACTGCCACTCTATCTTTATCGAAGGCTAATCAACCAATGCTAAATCTTCCATCCACTCAAATATCCTCCATAGCTACCAGCACGTCCGCTTTGTCAACGCAAATTGTCAATGTGAAGTCTCTCGGAGCGTGGTCACTGAAAACTGCTGCTAAACAACCTGCGTTGAATTCTGTTGCTATCCATAATTTGGAACAAGCTACTACTACCTCATCTGTATTTACAAGCAACCCCATAACAACTGGTGCTTCAAGTATTGGTCGCTGCTTGAAACATAATACTCCTGCCTCCTGGATCACTACAAAACAAAATACTCCTGCCTCAGTTGTTTTAAGTACACCAGTAGTATCCATTGCGAAGTTATCGTATAACATACCAGCCCGTGCTGTGTTTTCAGCAAAACTCCAAAATACTGCTGTCCGTCCACTGGGAACAATATCGAGTGAAAGGCCTTCGTTTAACTCTCAAGTCAGTAGACCATTACAAACATATCTAACTGACAGTAGTGGTTATTCTACAAATTTGTCAGGCATTCCTAAAACTTCAAGAGCCAATAACTTAAACTCCCCGTTGAACACGACTAGTGTTATTACAACACCAATTCCGAGAATACTCTCAAGCCCACAAGTTTGTTTTCCAAGCATTACCCCAACTGTAGGGGTCCTTCAGGCTCAGGTTAGCAGACAGCCACCCAATAATATGTCGTTACCACACCCTCAACCCAGTGTGTATCCTCTGCTGAGCCAATCTCAAACTGTTATATGCTCACCCACAGTCAAGTCTAACACCTTGTCTAATGTTGAGCAACATAAAAACAGTCACGAAGCTAAGGTTGGTAACTTGGTACGATCTCCTGTGGAGCAGATATTTGAGGAACATTGTTATTTGAAGACTGGAAGTGCTTCGGATGTAGATGCTGTGCCCAATAGCACATCAAGTGTGAAACAATATCAAATTGACCCTAATTAATTATTATTGACCTAATTATAGTCATTGGTGTTGTCTTATTAATTTTGTGGTTTTTTTGTCATAATAATTATCCTAGCCGCCAGAAGTTAGTTTATTAATTCTTCTATACTATCTATGGTTTATTTAACTGACAATGAGGATGAGGTACAGAAATCAAAAGCTGTGGGGACTCATAATTATCGGAGCTATGTATATAGGCACCTAAAAAATAATCTATAATCTTTGTTGCTATCAAATTAAACCAGACCACCACCATATTAATTAACTGCATGCTTGTGCCATAATAAATATTGCAGTGAGTGTCATGCATATGGCACTCGTGCCTGCTGTGTAATAACCTATATATATATATACTTGCTCTTAGGACTTTAGTGTTCCTGTAAGTCTTTTGTGTACTATAATTCTGTTTCTCTTGCCATGCATAGGCCTGTCACGATAATTTTTGTCTGCCGAAAATTTCGGTTTGGGGTACAAACAAATGCATGCGTGTTTAGCTGCATGTGTCTCTTAGCCCTAACCTGGTACCCTATAATTAAGCCTATAACCCAATTGGCAGGCTATAGTGATCGAACATCAACGTATTTAATACTATAGTGATTTTTCAGTGCACAATTAAATAACTTTTTAACTTTATTTTAATTTGTCGTCACTGATTTGATTGCTGATCACAATAGACATAATTATTATTATTAAGAAAGTTTTTCCAGTCGTTCTTTCACTACCGTTAATAGATCAGCATTTAGTATGAACGCCTGCAGAAGAAATTAGCATTCCTGTGGTGAATTTGGCGATGTAGTAACATTACCTCATTTCTGGACACAACCTCTCTGATTTTAACTCCACCTCTCGTTTTTTCATCTTCACCAACTATAACAATCAGAGGTACTTCTTCTTTCTCACAGTATTGAAACTGGTTCAGCAGCTTAGGATTTTTCTTATACATCATCTCACACTACAAAATTATATTCACTATCTCAGAGACAATTTACCGTAGAGCGGGTAATTTTCGTGACACAATAATTATTTCGTGGTTCGTGGTTTGCCTTAGCCTGAACTATTCGTGATACATTTTCGTCATTGACTTCCTGTCATGGTCAATACCTACACTATTGTTGCGAGATTCGTGGTGTAAAATATTCCTGGTCTGACCTCACACTAGACCCTGATAAATTATGCTCGTAGAATAATAGGTGTCAAAAGAATAATGGGAATAATAGGCATCAATGTTGATTTTTGGTAAAGGTAGTTTCATTAAAGTTTTGCATAACGACATCCACATAACTGAAAGAGGTGATAGCTAGTGCATAAACATTTTCTCTTAACCCTAAAAAATTATCCTTCGGGTGTGGTATAGAGTTAAAAGTTTAAAAATTGGTTTTGGCAGCAGCAACGAGTTGGAGTAGTGGTTGCATGTGCTGCCTAGGTGTGGAGCCAAGAACTCCCAATTTGGTCGAAGACGTGCAAAATGGTGTTGTTACAGAACAGTTTGAACTATACAAATGCAGTTCAGTAATTGTGTGTATGTCTACGTATTAATTTTTATGTCGGATTTTTTATGAGAATAATAGGCACATGTTACAAGAATAGAATAATGGGGGGAAAAAAAGCATAATTTATCAGGGCCTACCTCACACCACAAAATATTGTACCACCAAAATTACCCGCTCGACGGTATACAATAATTATGTCATACTAGTTACACAATACATGTACTGACACCTCTTTCTTGATGGTATGATACACTTTCGTACCTTTACTCCAGCATCCCACAACAGCTTGCAAACTCGCATTCTTTCCTCTATCAAATTCTTTTGAGCAGAAGCTACTAAAACCTGTGTTTCAATAGTGCGTACACTATTTCCTCCTACTCCTTTTGCTCGTGCTTCCAAGATAGAGAATATCCTCTCAATACCAATGCTCAATCCCACACATGGTACAGCTTTGCCTTTGGTATCAAACATTCCAACCAGGCCATCATACCGACCACCCCCGGCACAAGAGCCTACAGCTGGTACTTCACTTTTAGCATCCCCTGGAGTTCCCCCTGGAAAACAACACTGTGATGACAACAGTATAGGATAGTAAAGTATTACCAATAAGAATTGCTTCATATATCACTCCAGTGTAATAGTCTAATCCGCGAGCCAGGCTGAGATCAAACGATACCTGAAAAGCAGATACACAAAAATGTGCAGTTACAACTTGTTTAAGATGACCTAGTCCAACACACATGGACAATGGCACCACACATATACCAAGTGACAAGTGATTACTTACATTGTCAAGCACCCCAAACAGCTCACAATAGTTCAATAACATCTTCATTTCATCTAGTCCAGTAACAGTATCTTTCACACCCATTAGGGTCGGGTCAGCCTGTAGCTTATCCACGAGTTCTTTCCCCCCAGCCAACTTTACATAGCTCTTTATTTTGTCCGCAGCCTCAGGGGCAAGCCCCTTCTCATCAACCATCTCCTTGCGTACATCTTCCCATGGTGTCTGCACAAGACGTGTAAACATACATGATAGATACCCCACTGATTCTGCTCAGAGGCGTTGAACACGTGTTTTAACATGTCAAGCTCATGTTCGAGGAGGGTGGACATGCATAACGTCTCACTAGATATACATGTAACAGACTAAAATTTTAGCTGATTTAACATAAACCAGAGGCTGCATGAGCCTATTTCAGTTTTCAATGCCAGGAACTAAGCTTAAACAAGTTCAAGCATTTCCAGGTAGTTTAAGAAGCTCATGCTCAGCAAAGATCACAGATAAAGGGCAGGAATATAGAATGCTGGGGGTGTGGTCAAGCATATAATATGTTTTATTCTGTGTAAGATGTAAGAATGAGGTGTGTATTCTGTAGTACCATAATTACATACCGGTACTTCGTACTGTATATCTCTGAAACACTATTAGTGAACTCTCTTGTAACGGACAATCCCAAAAGTGGACAATTACGTATAGCTCCAGAAATGAATTTTGTCAGGTACAGCTTACAATCAGCCAGTGCTTATGATAAGGAGTCAAATTTGCTCAGACATTTTTAAATGCCATACTGGGCATAATCTCTATACCTAGCAATGATGTAAAGCATGTCCTAGCAAAATAAAATGGGAGGCATTTTCATGAGAAAATGGCAGGTGTCAGACTGTTATTATAAGCACTGCAATCTGAACAGAACTAGCGACGGCTTTCGGCTTTTGTTATCATGATGCATTGCACGTGTGCAAAAAACAAGCCTCAATTAGAGGCTTGTTTTTGACTACCAATCAAAGTCTTGTTTAAATAGTGGTGACTGGCATCACCAAGAGTGGCTGCTATAAACGTCAAGGATGAAAGTGGTCGTTATTGAGAGAATTCATTGTACCTTGTCGAGCTTGTCAACAGATGAGCAAATGGTCCTGAATTTGTCTTTGGGGACACTACAAGCTTCAAACATGCCATCAAGGACCTTTCGATGATTCACCTAAACATAACAGATAAATTATACAAATAATTATGATACATAATGCATAGTTATATTTTTACACTACATCAGATTTTAAACTTAAACAAACAAACTTTTATGAGAAATTTTCCCATCTGTAGCTCAGAGAGAATTTCAGAGATAACTCTCACACATTCTGCATCTGGTATCATGAGGTCATACTCTCCAGCAATGTCAAAATCCTACGGGACAGAGCCTATAGTGACTTGCACCGAACAGCAACTACTGCTTTCCCACTTACACATTGATAGAACTCTCTATACCTCCCAAGTGTCATTCTGGGCTGATCTCGACGATACACACGATCAATGTGATACCTCTTGATTTGTTTTATTTTGTTCATAGCTACATATCGGGCAAAAGGAACCTGAAATAGCAATTAAGGAGCACACTTTTTACACTGAGTCCTACTGACAAACTACATGTATCAAGCAGAGGTAAGGATACAGTGAGGTCATATCTCAGTGAAAGAAGCTCTCCCCCTTGATCAGCTACGTCGTATATTAGCTTCGAGTCTTCCCCATACTTGCCTGTCAATGTCTCCTACATAAAACACTCAAGTATACACACTATTGTATGGAGAACTCTCATACTTTTAACTCAAAAACTGGGGTACTTATGGAAACTGCTCCATGCCGCTTGAAGCATCTCTTGATTATGTTAAACACACCTTCTCTTATAGCCATTTGAAAAGGATCGTAGTCTCGAGTGCCCTAAGGAATTGTTAAATAACACCTACACTAATTGAAAAAGAAAATTGGTACGAAAAAAGGAATTTTTTAAATAGAGCTTGTCTTGCGTTCATTTACCTTAGGACATTTGAGAACAAAACTTCCTCCAGAATTATTTGCATCATCTCCGAGTTGCTTCTTAAGTTCTAAAAGACGTTTAACTTCTACTTGAATCTGTGAGACATTACATAAAATATACACTAAAGACAGCAAAGGGAATCTTCAGCAAACATGTCAATGACAGCAAGCCTACAAACCCTTTGCTGACAGACTGCTCTACATGATCTTGTCAATAAAACAGCCATTTTTGTAGTCTGTGGACAGACGACCATTACCTAAGTCCTAATGTTCAATCATACCTCCTCTTTCGGCTTTTTTTCTTCCTTCAATTGCCGTACTTTCTCTCCCTGGCTCCTAATTTTTTCCTGGAGGGTACTTTTGTTGAATGGAGTTGCCATTGTGGAAGTCTAAAACTGCGCATGTGCGTGTTGTGCATGTGCTGACCACATGGACACTCAAACTCCGGGGGGTTTTCCGGTTTAATTAAAAACACAACAAGGGTATTTGTGGTAACTTTAGCTTTCAGCTTTCACATTCTTTAGATAGTCGAGTCATGAACATAGTGCTAGTGCAAGTGAACAGTGTAGCAGAATTCATGTACGAACACGAGGACACGATAGTCTCTCTCCTGGGACTGAGCACTTTCAAAACCATGGACAACGAGACGGACAGTCCTTGTTTTATCAACTGTAGCCATAGTCTGGATTGTATCAATGGAAGCTGTATTTGTCCTGTGAGTTAGCTTATAAAATGTGTGCGTCTGAGATGTGATATCTTAAATTTGTGATGTTACACACTTACGTATTTGTCACTTACACAACACTTATCAGCTCATTGTCAACAATAAGTCCTTTACAATTGTGTTGCATCATGCAGTTAATTTAAAGTTCAGTTGTGAATAATATTGTACCTTGCATTGTGTTTTGGCGTCATAGTTCTCAGTGATATCAGATAAGACAATAGTACACGAGAATGTGACACTCGTGATCAATGATCAGTTTTTATTTGTTAGCAGTTTTACGATTAAGTACAAATGTGTGATGTTTCTGTTTTGTTTTGTTTCGCACAGTGCTCAAGCTCTAATATCTCTTATGGAGCTGCTTTTGCCTCTTTCTCGTACCTCCTACTTCTCATATCATCTATTCAACTAGTGAGCTTGCGAGCACTATGACACCCACCATATGGTGTTGCATGTATGTGTACTCACACATACACTTGTATAATATAGCTGTGAAGATTTTCAAAGGTGTGTAAATAAATTTCCTGCTTGTGCTCACTCGTGTCATATACCAATTGTGTGCAACAGGTGCTGGTGATAATCTATGATGCAGTAGAAGATGCAAACAAAGTAGAAGGCAGTAGCTGGTGGGCTAGAGCATTTAGAGTCACTGTCCAGAAATGTCTGCTAGGAGCAGTCATAATGGCTACTGGTACTCGAGCCATCTACTACAGTGTTATTTCATACATCCCCAGCAAGTGGGCAGACATATTACTCAATATCTACTACCCAGCACTGCTCTCCGCTTTCTCATTGCTCGTGTGCTTCTGGGCAGAGGTGAGTTGGTCATTTGAGCTAGTTTCTTAACAATGTAATAGTTGAGTTCCCTTTGTCTGTATATATAACATCAATTTTGTCATCTTTTTTCAGTACTTTTATCATTCGTCGCCTGTTGATGGTCGACACTTTCTTAAAAAATACAAATACTCTGTCTCCTTCTTGCTCTTCAATAGTGTTGTTTATCTCCTCCTATTGGCGGGCATTGTGGCCACACCCCTTATTAGTGATCAGGAGCAGCTACGAATGACTGGAATTATCAGCACTATATTTGCATTTCTGTTGTTTACAACTCTCGTAGGCTTCCTGCACTTCGCTATTCGTCTGTTCTTCAGGGTATGTTAACCATAGAAACCATTACTATTATAGACATGTTGGCTATTGTGCACTCCATACATACGTTTTATATGCTTCATAGGCAATCAATACAAAAGCACTTTACTCTCTGTCAGTAGTCTGAAGTGTTGTTACATGTAGCTACACAACATTACTGTATATCAAATACAGACAAGTGTGCATGCATTTGTGTATTCACACACATACACACACACACACACACACACGCTCACAGCCTGACTGGCAGCCCCCCTCTTTTGAGATTGCTGCACTAAAGGTTAATCTGCGACAACAGGCGGCATCTATTTGTGGCATTGTGACAAATGCTCTAATGCAAGCAATGATTATTAGTTTGCTAGTGTTTAATATGATTGGGAGGTTCAAGCATGTGGACGACTACAGTTTGTATGTGTGTGCTATTGTAATCCGTGTCACTGAGCTTATCCTTCCTGTGTGGTTCTGCTGCTCCCTCTGGAATTACAAACAGTGAGAGCAGATAATAAGTGTTTAGTGCACGAACTGTAACTCGTACGTTTGTTACCGTATCCAGACCTACAACTCTATGGATCCTCAACCCTAGGCTAGTGTTGAAGCTGGATAGAAATGTGCGTGTGTCTAGTAAAAGCAGGTGTTATAACTTTTGTTCGTATTTATTTTTCGTAACAGAAAGAAGACAGTGAATCATCTCCACTACTCAGAGAAGAGGGTGCCACTACTAGCTATGGGGCTATACAAAGCGGTAACTGATTGTGACGTTCCAGTAGCACTAATGTTTACAAGAAATTTTGCTGTTTTTTTCTACATAATTATAGACTCTCTTAGTGCCAGTATGAACGCTCGGGAAGATGGATGCTGCTGGGTTTGTCAGAGTGTCACTGACAACCACGAAGAATTCTTTTATCCTTGTCATTGCAAACTGCATAGGAGTTGCATAAAGCAATGGGTTGCCAAGGTAGGAAAACATTGTGCAAATTTCTATTTGTATTGTGTCCTGTGTTATGAGGGGTGGTTTGTTTCTTAGCGTGCCTTAAACTCCAGTGTTCCTGAAAAAGAGTATTTAAAATGTCAGGTCTGTGGACAAAAGGTAAACTGAATTAAACGATGTCAATATCAAGTCATGTCGCTCTATTTGTACAGTATCGTGTCAGGAGATTCTCATGTTTGTGTATTCCTAAAGGTCTGCGTCGAAAGTAAGCTTTTCTTGCAGTATTGTATTTCACTGCTAATTACATGTGCATTTCATTTGCAGGCACTGGGTTCAACTATTTGTTGTGTTGTTTGTCTTGGGAGCATCAGTGGCTGGGTGTGTTTATGCTGGACAACATTCATCACTCAATGATACAGCAAAAGTGGCAACAATTTCATGTATTGTCGTGTTTAATGCCATTCTACTAAAGTGAGAGGAAAATACATACTACTAGCCTTGAACCTTCGTTGAATCTGTGTGTGTGTGTCTGTGTGCTTTAACCCCTTAGCTTTTTAGTCTTTGCAAATAGTTGTAGTGCAACTATGTTGCTACTATTTGCGTGTGGTTACTTTTGCGCAATTCTCAAAAGTATTCTACGGTTTAAGCAACGGTGTTCGCTAAGCGCTCGCAAGACAAAGTGCGCTCTTTTTTCGCAAATGTTTTCATGCACGAAACATGGTAGCAATCATATGAACCCTACCTTTATCTGGGGGGGGGGGGGGGGGGG
>VSKX01096137.1_pt1 | contig 10203 bp, 7 predicted proteins | sample 4799481 | NCBI WGS metagenome assembly VSKX01 (sample SAMN12179537, study PRJNA552185) | sponge metagenome | biome: deep-sea hydrothermal plumes; feature: spots directly above weak diffusing fluid; material: sea water; isolation source: sponge from the Swan site of a hydrothermal vent ...
AAAGAGCTCACTTCAACCTGCTAGAAAACAAAAAATTATTGTGATTGGACCGTCAGAACTAAAGTTATGGCCGTTCAAAGCTCCATCTGCTTGTATGTTCTCATGTACAAACAATAGAGCAATACTTTGAATGATCATAACTTTTGTTCTGGTGTTCAGATTTTAATAATTTTTTTATATTCTGGAAGCCCTTAAAAAACTCTGTAAGATGGTATGTTCAGTGAACTTTTTTCAACTGTGTCCGATTTCAGCATTTTCACCCACTTATAGTCCATGATTTTTTGCCAAAAATGAGCTAAAATTGTCCTTTGATTTTATTACACCAGTTGAAAGAGCTCAATTCAACCTTCTAGAAAAAACAAAAATTATTGTGATTGGACCGTCAGAACTAAAGTTATGGCCGTTCAAAGCTCCATCTGCTTGTATGTTCTCATGTACTATTGCAATAGAGCAATACTTTGATTGATCATAACTTTTGTTTTGGTGCTCAGATTTCAATAATTTTTGGAAGCCCTTAAAAAACTCTATAAGATGGTATGGCCGATTTCAGCAATTTCACCCACTTACAGTCTATGGCTTTTTCCCCCGAAAATGAGCAAAGATTATAATAATTACACAATTTATTTCCATCTGCTCATCTATAACCTCCATGTTTCCATGTACAGAGGTGATCTGGCTGGCTATGCTGATGTATTTGCAAGGAACCATATTGCCGGCAAGACTCTGTTCCTCCTATCAGACACTGACCTGCTGCAACTAGGTGTCCTCTCTGTCGGACATCGCAGGGAGCTAATGGTAACACACACAGAGATGGGATAGCTATAGGCCAATGTGCTCATATTTATACCTACCTGTAGTACGCACAAATAGATTATAGTATGATTTTTTCATGCATTATTGTAGTAGTATGATTATTGAGGAATTGCTATCCTCTTCTCTAACCCAAACCCAAACCCTAATACTTTTTTGAAAGATGTTACAAGAAAGACAACATCCAATAGCTCCAAATGATACATGAGAGGAAGCAGGTTCAGTGATATAACCCAAACCTCTCTCTCTCTGTAGGATGAGATAGAGTGCCTGCGACAGAGCAATCATCGTTTACTGCATTTTCCACCTCTGGCCAACGCAACTATCAAGGTAGGTGCGGTCAGCGGTCACTCTAATTATTGCACACCATGTTCTTATTAGAGCACACCCCGACCGAAACCACCCGAGCCGACCAAAGAGACTCTTATCATCATTTACAGCAATCTGTGTAGACAAAGAACAAACCAAGAGGTGAGTTAAACCTGTCGCAATAATCATGATGCTACGTAACGCTATGCTGGAATAAAACTATGTTCCATTATTGTGTGTAACTGACGCCACGTGAGCTCCAGAATCATAATACTTTACAGCTGCTACACATGCACAGGATCATTTATGGAAGTACCTTGTTGATTTTGAGGGTGATTATTCTGGACACTCGCTCATCAGAGAAGTGCACATTGTGTTCTCCACATCCATACCAACAGATGTGTGTGTGCTGAATCAGCAACCATTCATGACCGAGGGGTGGAGGGAGGGGCCTAATCCGGGACCACTGAATGTAATAGTTTATTTCAAGGTACTCTGTCAACAATTATTACCTATTGTACTTTATTCCAATTAACGCCCATCCCTAGGAGAAGGTATTGCAACCAAGAGAAACCCACTACACGTTCTCCCCGCTGGAAACAGGACACACAGACGAACTCTGTGTCAGAATTAACATCAAAGATAAATCTGAGAAACGACTTTCGCTATCCCTCTCTGAAAGCGTGACATCAGACGTCCCTTTCACGGGGTCAGAGGTCATCACGCCTGCACGAACAAGCTCCACCCCTCAACTGGCCCGAGTGCAACTAGCCGGAGCTTGGGCCGCACGTGCACAAGTTATTCGACCTCCCCTTGAGCCTCGATCTAAGACCCGTACGCCTGACAGTAGCTACCCCCCATCAGACACAAGTAGTGTGAGCTCACTTTCTGGATCAATGGCTAGTAACGAGAATGATGCAAGGCCTAAAATCACTGCGGCAGGATTACAAGGGGCGTGGTCTAATAAAGCTGGGGCTACCGGTGCACAAATAGTCTCAGGACAAGGCAATATGTTGTTTCGTATAGGCAGTCCTCCCCCAAAACCACACCCCTCGGCCACACCCACTTTGCGTCACTGTGCGAGCAATCCGGCCATAACTGGATCCAAAGAGCAGCACTCTAAAAAGTGCGTCACACCCTTTATCACTAAGCCCTATAGTTGCATGCAATGATGTTCAAGCTGAGAAGTCATTTGAAATCCCTTAAAAAAATATCTATAGAGATGAAAGTACAACAGACAATTTCACCCACATACAGTATAGTTCATGGGTTTTCATAGCTACTAAACCTGCCATGCCAGTTTAGCAGCTATGCTGAACAGTAAGTAGATACAGTAACTAGATAGTACGAGGGCGAGATTTCCCTTTAGAGGTGCCACTATTGAAAGTATAGCAACGTTATTGTACCCTACGCCAGTACGGTATAATAATAATTATCATTAATCCACTCTTCTTGTTTTTGTTCCTTCAGTTTTGGCAACAGATCCAAGAGTCAGCCGCACGGTCCACAGGTCCACCACAATGTGTACAGGATTCACCAGTCACACACCTCACACTCCCGCCCACTCCACCCTTCACACACCAAGAGAGACAACGAACAATCACCCGCAAGACACTATCAACAAAACAGAGGCAGTATCGCTGACAAGAGACACTCCCGTGGTTACGGCTCATTGCCAGAGGATGAGGAGGTCACATTCCAACGATCAGTCAGTGACGTTGGTCCAATAGGAAGGGGGCGTGGCCAGACACGAGGACAGGTTGTCAGGGAAACAGTACCACAACAGTCAAGAGGACGAAGCAAATACAGGACTGGACATTGAATTATTTTTATATGTCATCATTTGCTGGTTCAATTTTAATGCCTTTTGAATTGTCACTATTTCAATTGAGGGAGAAAGGAGAATTAGCGCTGTAGATCTACCTGATAAATATTGTTACATTTGGTAAAGATCTAGTTGTCGCTATTTCAATTGAGGAAGAATAATTAGCTCTGTGGATCTTTACCAGATTGTTACATTTGGTAAAGATCGATTGTCACTATTTCAATTGAGAATAGCTGCCATTGCCTGTACAAGTAGTGGTGACCACCACACCACGTGACCAGTATATCAATCATCAAAGTGATGGAGTGGGAGAGAGAACTAGCTCAGTAGTGGATCTTTATAACAGATTGTTACATTTGGTAAAGGTCGAATTTTCACTATTTCGATTGCGGGAGAATTAGCACTGTGGATCTTTACCACATTAATTTTTGGTAAAGATCGAATTGTCATTCTTTCAATTGAGGCAGAAAATTAGTAGCCTCCTTAGTAGGCCTTCCTTTTCTGTTCTTTGTCACGCAGAAGAAAGAATATGAGAGAAATTGGAGGAGCAAAAAAAGAAAAAAAAGGAAGCGACTAAGATTAGTTCTTTCTTTCTTTCTTTGTTCCTCCAATTCTTCCCGTATTATAATTTTTTTTTCTCATCGGTTCAATCATTATCACAATTGTCATTATCACAATTTGGTAATTTGGTAAACTTTATCGGTAGCTTTGTAAACTTTACATAAAAAAGGAAAAATATAATTACATGTATGTCTAATGCCAGCATCAACAGAGTGAATGATTAACAAACTAGAGTTATTTATTATGAGCAGCAACCGAATCGTCTCTTTCCACAAGTGAGGGGAGCTACAAAGCTCCACCCACCAACCTTAGGATCGTAACACTCGATGTTGCTAAGATACTCGGCACCATTGTACCCGCCGACTGCATACAGTCGACTACCAACCACAGCCACACCCAAGCCGCTCCTACTCTCAGTCATATCGAGACCAACACTCCAATTTTGTAAGAGAGGGTCGAAAATTTCTATCGTACAGAGAGATTTGGAACGATCACAGCCACCGACGACGAATAATTTATTGTCCAACACGCCCACTCCCGACATACACCGACACGCGTCCATTGACGGGATATCCGTCCACACATCTGCAACTGGATCATACATCTCACAGGTCGACAAGTCTCCCGCTCCGTCATAGCCTCCGACAACGTATAGCAACCCGTTGAGCACTCCTACAGCACTCATACTGCGCCGGTGATTCATACTAGCAACAAACGACCAACTATCAGTTACAGGATCGTATTTCTCCACCGTATCTAAGCAACTCGTACTACCATCATATCCACCAATAGCGTACAACGTGCCGTTACATATCGTTGCAGCGACACTGCTGCGCTCCTGATGCAGATCAGCAAGCTTGAACCAGCTGTTCGAGACGGGATCATATTTTTCGACTAATCGTAGCGAGTCTAAACCGTCAGATCCACCAATAGCGTACACACATCCGTCCAGTGTAGCCAGACCCATGCCACGTCTACTCGTGCTCATAGGACATAGGGTGGTCCAAGCATTCTTGGAAGGTGTGAAGCGTTCAACAACGTCGACATTTAAACGGCCTGGTGCTGTTTCACCACCGACTACGTACAGAGAAGTACTTTGACCTATGGACTTACGAGGAATGAATTGGTCATGGTCAATACTGTTAGTGGCTCCGTTTCTATTGGCGACCATAACCAAATAGTTTGCAGAGGTTGATAACAACGGTTCTGCTAGCATTTTGTCTTTCAAGACGTCAGAGTCGATTAAAGGTAGTCTTATGTGGCTGAGTATGGAGAGCATACTAGCTAACCTATCGGCTCGATTATGGGCAAACCATTTGAGAACACAATCAAGAACATCGATTTCCGATTGAACACTCAGATTCTCAGACTTGACAAGCTCTATTAAGTAATTGGGTGGGATGAGTAGAAACTCTTCCGCTTTAACGACATCACTGAATTTCTCGAGGGCAAAGCTCCAGCTGGTCTCGTACAGTTTACGGCAACCGTGCATTTCTGCAAAAGAAGCGATTCCGAGACAATTTTCGTGATCTAGCAGCGACTGTAAAAACTCGCAGCAAGCCTCGATAACTGGTGTGATTTGTAGCAACCCAGCACCAGCTAATAAATTCTGTACATTGCTCGAGTCTATCACAAGCGTTGAGGTGTAGGCATACGTGACCAAATCCGACAAGGACTGAGAATCTATTCCCATTAGATCAATTCTCTCTTGCTGGCTCTCACGATGTTTGTTTCGAAACATGGCGCTGAAATAAGGACTACAACAAGCCAATACGATGCGATGCGCATGCAACTCACACTCCTCTGTGCACAGAGTGATGTCACATAGCTCATGACGGTCTCGATGAGCGCTCATAGCTGTTAGCATGCACCCAGCATGAGTAGGAGCAGTGAAAGTGAATACATTACCACGCACATCCACTGTAAGGAGAGAAAAGGAAGCTTCGTAAACGTTAAACGAGCATTGTGGTTTCATGAATAACAGCAAAGCAATGTATAGCCAACAGAAACTTACTTTGTGAGCCTTGCGTATTGCTTGTTTTACCCATCTTAGAACTTACTTAAGGTCAGCAAAATAGCCCTTGTCTTTGCAAACAGTTTACATCCGCTATGTATACAATGGCATGCCAGCAGAGCTTAGAATGCAGCTAAAGGGCTAGAGAACGTGGTAAGGTATGTCACACAAATGCATGAGCTCGAGCCCCTCCTACACATACGTACACATTCTAGTTAGCTCCGCCCACTAATGACGTCAACAGGATGCTATGACGTCACGAGCAGCCTTGGGGTGCCTTGTATTGAAAAGTGTCCACCCCACACCACTGACAAAAAAGCAGAAATGCTGCGGTGGCACGTGTGACGTTGACAGTTTCAGAGTGGCCATTTTGATGCTACAGGGTGATAAGCGCAAAAGAGGGCTAGCCGATTCAGAAAGGAGCTTTGGTTGGCTGATCTGATTCTATCCGTGAAGAAGTTAACGGGCCAAACAGACTGTTTTTAGAAGTTGTGTATTTAATCAAGACTCAAAATGGGCGCTTTCGCAAGTCTTTTCAAAGGCCTTTTTGGCAAGAAGGAAATGAGAATATTGATGGTTGGGTTGGACGCAGCTGGAAAGACGACTATTCTGTACAAGCTTAAGCTAGGAGAAATTGTCACCACCATTCCCACTATAGGTGAGTTGATGCTGCACTGTAAGAGCCTAACCTTACAAGTGTTGGAGTACATGTGGTGTGTATGTGTGTAGCCAGCTAGACCTCTTATGTGTGGATGGGGTTGAGTTCTATGGTATTCTTCGTGATTTTTCTTTGTGCTTGTTACGTCCGGTCTGTGTTGTTAGAACACACCCATCCACAGCACACATACGGCGCGCGGCTATAGTATAATATCTACTGTACGTGTAGCCTAGTAATCTACTGCACTTGTGTGTACGTGTGTGTAAGGGAGAGTGTATCAGTTACTGGTTAAGTATTATACTTGCCAATAACCTGTTCTCTTGTTGCTCTCTCCCTACGTAGGATTCAATGTCGAGACGGTGGAGTACAAGAACATTAGTTTCACAGTGTGGGACGTCGGTGGCCAGGACAAGATCAGACCACTCTGGAGGCACTATTTCCAAAACACGCAAGGTAGGCAGGCATCATCACGTTACAGCCTGTACGGTGGGCTTCAATTGGAATAACGTGGCTGCTATGTTGTTTTAGTTGTGTGGCTGTACTTGTAAGCATGTTCTAATCAGAGCACACTCTATGTATCATAGTATGGCATTAGCTCAATGTTTAATGTGGTGTGTGTGTCCAGTGATGATTATATCCTTGCGCTCGTAGCACTCTTTCTCAGGAGAGTGTGTGAAGACACTCAGGGTGCTCGTCACATTGTGTGTGCGGGTCTGAGGGCACACACACATCTGTATCTTGTAAAGCAAACTGTGTGTGTTGGTACAGCTTGTGTTGGGTGGCTGTTCTAGTCACATGTGTAGTTGCCATGGCCAGTGTGTTCCAAACAACACAGCCCACCCTCACTTTATATTGTGGATAATCTTACGATACAACCTCTTATAAGCCCTCTTGTGTTGCCAGTGGAGTCCCTTGCATTGATATGCACTGCAGACAGGAAATGGTATCACATGTGGTGTCCACAATGACCTTGTGTTTGTGTAACATTTGTGTAGCCTATTAATATCAGTGTTGTTCTTCTTTGCTTCAGGACTTATCTTCGTTGTCGATAGCAACGACAGGGAACGTATCGGAGAGGCAAGAGAGGAAATGACTAGAATGTTGAATGAAGACGAACTCAGAGATGCTGTATTACTTGTCTTTGCCAACAAACAGGTGAGTTACAAGTGGGCATTAAATAGATTGCTTGTGTGGTGGGCATTAAACAGAGTGTTGAGGTTCCTCCCCTGTAATAAATGTGTTTGCTGTGTGCAGGATTTGCCTAATGCAATGAATGCTGCCGAGATTACTGACAAATTGGGTCTACATAGCCTACGTAACAAGAATTGGTATATCCAGGCCACATGTGCCACTAGTGGGGATGGTTTGTATGAAGGCCTGGACTGGCTATCAGCACAACTCAAAAGCCAGAAGTGATTTGGATATCTCATATTAGTCCTGTTACTGTATAAATTATAGTACCAAGAAAGTTTTAATAAACATTGTGCTATTTCTTTTGGTGTTTGCATTGTAAGTACACGTACGTATGTGTTAGTGTGTTTAGTGTGGTTAGCTACTATAATGAGAGCACTCCTTTGTTTGACTGTTGGATTGTGACTGTATGAATTTTGTGATACTTTATTATTTCAACAATCATTCTCTTGAAAACAAAACTTCTCTCGAGTCTTAATTGATCGGGAATTGTTTCAAATGACCATGCCTCATCCACCTGTGTCCAACTTAGGTAGCTATAACTAATCTGCTATAATAATGGATGTATTTTTTAGATTGTCCGTCCTTTGTAAAATGTCGATGTCCTATTTTCTCGGCGGTTCTACTGCATGTGCACGAACTAATTAATGATCATTTCCATAAATAATACAATAATACAGATTTATCCAAAAGTGGTGAGATTGATTTCGACAAACACAATTAACACACATTACAATGCTTTATTAATGCACACCATTGAGTCCTCTATGTTTAGGAGTGAAGTGTCTTGCAAAGACCCACTCCTGTGAAGGTGAGCCATCACAGACAGCCATCACTGGGAGCTTGTCCACTTTAGCAACACAGTGACTCGTCACATAGTGTCGTATCACATGGGTCTAATATAGGGATTGAGAAGAGAGATCATCAGGATATCACTTTTAGCATGATATTGTATGCTAGCAGAGGCTAGAATTTCCTAACGCAATAGCCTCTAAAGCCTCTAAAGTTTTCGGTACTGTAACACTACAGCTGTGCTTCACTGCCAACTAACGCACTAGGTTACCTGATTGTTGTAGTCAAACTTCTGGTTCCCTCCTAAACCGTGGCAGTTGATTATATCGACACGAGCCCCCAGGGCAGGCGACGAGACATCTAAACACAGATCATCCTCGAACTGCAGCTCCTCAGTGTCCGTGTAACCAAACTCCTACACACACACAAGCAAGCATGTCTCAATTAAACACACCATCTGAGTCGCCTATGAAAGCGCTACTCAATGCATGGAAATTGATCATCAGAACTCAAGTTATCGCCGTTCAAAAGTCTATAAGAGCTCAGCTTACAATGTAAAGACTTTCCTCTGCTAGTGGTACAGTATTGCCTACCTGGTTGCCAGCTTGATTGTGACAGGCGAATAGAGACACTTTCCCTCCATCCCGCTGCCCCATGGTGTCCATGCACTGACCACTGGCAGGATTACGTAACGCCCCGCCGTGCCACAAGTTCTCATTAGGCAACGGCAAGTCGGGATTCACATTGTCCAAAAACCACCTAAACGACTTGCACTTTAACTTCTCTCTCAATTGCAGTCGCTCGCTGATATCGCCGTAGCTACGACGACGAACGCTAGGTCGTTTCGAGTAATAATTCTCTTTGTATTCGTCCATCCAGCCTTCAGCTAAACGCATGTTGTTCTTGACGAGGATTTTGTCCACTCCTCCAGGAAACGTGTAAGGTTGACGTTTACGGAATATATGACCTACTCTAGAGCAAGGGATGATCTCCAGCTCACCTCCGCACATCCAGATCTGTGCGAAACAAACAAACATCTTTACACTTTACAAAGAAGTTGATCATAAAGATAGACCCAGTCTATATGCATATGTTGCAGTATGTACGTGTGACACTATTTGCAAGCAAGTGAACGTACTCTGAAGGATATTTCCAGATTCTCTCCTCCCCAAATGTCCATTCCCAAGTCGTAAGCTCCAATGTGGTAGAAGTATTGTCTGTCTATTGCAAACAGTCCGCCAGCCATTGTGGGTGATTTCACCTCTCTGTAGGGGAGGGGCAAACACCTCACTCACATTTTCAACCCTATGCAATGACTACCCATAGAGCTCGCGTTGCTGTGTCATAATTATTGTGAACCAGCCTTTAGAGGGGGGAGTACAACAACCTCTTGAAGAGAACTGGCGCAATAATTACTTGCCGCGCAATTAATGCTTATCAAGTGCACAGCTGTCACTCTCACCTGGTCTCGTCGTGGCCCCTCCTCATTTGTTCGTACGCTGGTATTTTCTTCCATTTAAACTGCAAGCCCCAGTTGAAGCCTCCCCTCACACCCGGCGGACCTCTGAGAGTAGAGTATTCTAACTTATCAAGACTAATAACATCGATGACAGGGCACACTACAGTACTGCGATTCAGCTGTATTCTCTCTAATAAAGGCTCCATCCAATGTTCGTTACATTCACAGTGGGAGTCTAGGAAGACCATGACCTCCCCCTTGGCAGCATTTGCCCCTGTCATTCTGGCCCTGATTAGTCCCTCCCTCTGCTTGTGACGTAGGATCCTGATCTTGGAGTTGGAGGCAGTCCAGTCCTCCAATTTAGTACCCAGGTCATCTGTCCAGAGAGAAAAGAGAGAAGAATTTACTACATGTATACTACCGGCCATAACTTCATGAAAACATTAAATAGCATTCGGTTTGTCGGATTTCGACTGGCCACTGAATTAAAATCTAAACACATCATTAGAAAGGTCCTAGATAGCATGGCCCGACTTAGCTAAGTATCTGCTAGCTAGAAACTACTGGTAGTCTATGGCTAGCTA
>VSKX01098562.1_pt1 | contig 10201 bp, 11 predicted proteins | sample 4799481 | NCBI WGS metagenome assembly VSKX01 (sample SAMN12179537, study PRJNA552185) | sponge metagenome | biome: deep-sea hydrothermal plumes; feature: spots directly above weak diffusing fluid; material: sea water; isolation source: sponge from the Swan site of a hydrothermal vent ...
CGTATCAATGGGGCAGGCCAGCAGATGGGCATCAGTTGCTAACTTCAGCCGGCTCAAATACTCTGCTTGACAGCATCACCCCTAATAGTGCAGATTTCATTAGATCTAGCGTTGACTGGACCACTGCTGATGCCAATGGCAGTTTGCGCACAGCTTCTTGGAGCAGTGTTGATGGCAGCGGAATTTGCCCAGTTGGATATAGAGTGCCAACAGAAGCTGAGTTGACTACTGAGAGAAATTCTTGGTCAAGCCGTGATAGCGCCGGTGCTTTTGCTTCAAATCTTAAGTTGCCGCTTGCTGGGCATCGTTTATTCATAGGTAACGGCATTGTTTACCAAGGCGGTTCAAAAGCTTTCTATTGGTCAAGCAGAGCTCCAAATCATTCTATCGCTTTATCTTTTTCAACAGTTGAAAATACTGCTGGATTCAACTACGGTTCAGTAGCGAAAGGATATTCTGTGCGCTGTATTCGCACGCAAAAATACCCAACAACAGGAAAAACAGGGAGAACAGGGAAAACAGGGAGAACAGCACGAGCATATCTTATCTTTGATTGATGAAATGGCAGAGCAAGAGCAGAAACATTTAGACACATTTGACAAAATGATTATAGAGCAAGATGTGCGCCCAACCCTTTTATCACCGCTTTGGCATATAGCGGGTTTTACACTGGGTGCTGCCACGGCTCTTATGGGCGCGCGTGCTGCGATGGCTTGCACGGCTGCCGTTGAAGCAGAGATTGATGCGCATTACGCCACGCAAGAAAAAGAACTGACCCGCACTAAGGAAGCCCCAGATCTTGTCAAAACCATTACCGCTTTTCGGGCAGATGAAGCCGCCCACCGCCAAACCGCTTTAGACAATGGTGCCAGTAATGGTGCCAGTAATGGTGCCAGTAAAGAGGATACAGAAAATGCAGAGCAAGCCCTCGCCTTCCCTATTTTGGACAGGCTCATTCGCACGGGCTGTAAGGTCGCGATAAGGCTTTCAGAAAAAATATAATCTCACGGCTCTAACTCACTATCCCAATAGAGATAATCCACCCAGCTTTCATGGCAATGATTGGGGGGGAAGCGGCGCCCGTTTTCGTGCAAAGCATAAACACTGGGGCAGCGCGGGTGCAAACGCGGATGCATAGCGGCTTCGGCTGGTAAGCGTCCGCCTTTTTTAAGATTACAAGGCGAACAAGCCGCCACAACATTTTCCCATGTGGTGCGTCCACCGGCACGGCGGGGAATGACATGGTCAAATGTTAAATCACGATTCGCCCCGCAATATTGACACGCGAAGCCATCACGCAAAAACACATTAAATCTTGTGAAGGCGGGATAGCGTGGTGGTTTCACATAATTTTTTAACGCCACAACACTCGGCAGTGAAAAAGCACAAGAGGGCGAACGCACTTTTGTTTCATAATAAGAGAGTATATTCACCCGCTCTAGCACAACGGCTTTTATCGTTTCCTGCCACGACCACAGCGAGAGCGGATAATAACTAAGCGGTCTAAAATCTGCGTTCAAGACAAGGGTCGGACACGCTTCGGGTTTCCCTTTAGTAAATGGCACCATACCAAGAGACCCCATAGCGGGTTGAGCGTTTATCATTATATTCATGATTTCTTTTTACCTGATTCGGCTTGTTTATACCCATTATAAAATCGCCATAAGAGTCGTGCCGCCGCCCCCCTATAAGGTTTCCAATCTTCGGCATATTTGACAAGTTGCGCCTCATCGGGGCGCTGGCGCTTATTATAGAGTATTTTATAGCCCTCCTGCAAAGCTAGATCGCCAGCAGGAAAAATATCGGCGCGTTGCAAACAAAATAGCAAATAGCATTCTGCCGTCCATGCCCCAATCCCTAAAAGGGCGGTGAGTTCTGTTCTTATCTCATCATCACGGCGGCGGTGGAGGCGTTTGAAATCAAGCCCGCCTGTAAGGCACACTTGCGCCAGCGCTTTTAGATAGCGCCGCTTGGGTCGTGACAAACCACACGCCGCCAGTGCTTCATCATCTAAGGATAGATAGGCGGCAGGAGTGACGTCCCCGATTAAATCGACAAAGCGACCTTGTATAGCGCGTGCCGCCGCCGTTGATACTTGTTGGCTAATGAACAAGCGCACCAGACCGGCAAAGCCGTGTCGCTGGCGGCGCATAGCGGGCAGCCCATAAGTCTTATACACCTGCCGCAAAACAGGGTCGCGCCGTGCTAAAATTTTTATCGCTTTTTCCAAATCCGCATTGGTTTTATATGCTACAATATCCATAATGGAAACGATGCCACAAATTTTACCTTATGCCAAATGAATCTATCATCACCCGCTTTGCCCCTAGCCCCACAGGGTGGCTACATTTAGGGCATGCCTATGCGGCTTTATGGGCGGCGAGGCTGGGCACGCAATTTCACCTACGCATAGAAGATATTGATAGCGGTCGCTGCCGTGAACATTTTACGCAAGGCATCTATCAAGACTTGGCATGGCTAGAATTAGAGTGGCGCCCATGTGTCTTGCACCAATCGACACGGCTTGAAATATATCAACAAGCACTGGCGGATTTACGCGCCCGCAATTTAATCTATCCGTGTTGGGCAACACGTAGCGACATCGCCGCCGCCATTTCCAGTAAAAAAAATGCCCCCTCAAAAAAGTGGCTGCACGACCCTGATGGTGCCCCTTTATATCCGCATATTTATCGTGATATAACGGCACAAAAGCGTGCTGATTTATTGGCGGCAGGCGGCGCTTATGCGTGGCGTTTAGATATGGAGGCGGCGCTAGCGACCTTAACCACCCCCCTCACCTATCAAAAATATGACCCCGAAACCAAGACTTGCACCCCGACATTATGCGACCCGCGCCTTTATGGGGATGTGATTATTGCGCGTAAAGAAATTCCCACCAGTTATCATTTAAGCGTTGTCATAGATGATGCGGCAACAGGCATCACCCACATCACACGCGGACAAGATTTAGAATCGGCAACATCCGTGCATCGTCTATTGCAAACGCTATTAGGTTTGCCAGCGCCGCTTTATTTCCACCACCCTCTTGTGCTTGATGGAGCGGGGCGCAAATTATCCAAACTAGTAGATGATGAGGGGTTTCGCCATTACCGCCAAGCGGGGTTATCGCTTGAGGCGGTGTTGGCAAAACTGCCGCCTCCTTTCGGCAAGGGGGCTTTCGGTGATGCTTGAGTTATGCTGAAAAATCGCTAGGTTCATGATATGTTAGAGACCTTAAAAGATATTACAGCGCCGTTGGCATTGTGTCGGGCTGCCTTATCGGCACCGCTTCGGGCGGATACGCAATTTGCCCGCCATAGCCGTGCGTGGGCGGCAACATATTGCGAGACACTGAGCCAATTGATTGGCTGGCACAAAACCTATACGGGCACAGACAAACCCCTGATAGACGAGTTGGTATTGGTGTTATGTGGGGAATATCTAAACCAGTTAGCAGGTGGCATCATTATGAGCCAGACCGAGATTGCCCGCCCTGCCGATATGTCATTTGCCGATGATAGTCTTTTTTATGAAGCCCTTGCCACCCCCGCTATCAAAACTTTGCGGCGTGAAGGCAACACCCCCACCCGCCGCCAGAAGATTGCGGCTTTATTAAAACCCCGCCCCCTTGCCGAAGCCGATTGTGGTCTAGATGAAACCCACACGCTTATTCGCGATCAGTTCCGCAAGTTTTCTCAAATGCGCATTGCCCCAAAGGCGCATCAATGGCATAGACGCGACCAACTCATTCCGCTTGAGATTATAGAAGAAATGGGGGCATTGGGTGTGTTTGGTCTCACCATGCCTGAAGCCTATGGTGGCACAGATTTAGGCAAACAGGCTATGTGTGTCGTGTCGGAGGAATTATCACGGGGCTATATCGGGGTTGGCTCACTTGGCACCCGCACCGACATCGCTGCTGAACTCATTTTACAAAACGGCACACAGGCACAAAAGCAAAATCTCTTGCCCGCTATTGCGCGTGGCACCCTTATCCCGACCGCTGTTTTCACCGAGCCTGATATTGGCTCCGACCTTGCCCACCTCACCACCCGTGCTGATAAGGTGGCGGGGGGCTATCGTATTTATGGCGCGAAGACTTGGATAACCCATGCCAGTCGTGCCGATATTATGACTTTACTGGTGCGCACCGACCCCACACAAAGCGACCATAACGGTCTGTCTATGTTATTGGCAGAAAAACCTCGTGGCATAGAAGCCGACCCCTTCCCCGCCGAAGGTATGACAGGCAGTGAAATAGCGGTGTTGGGTTATCGGGGTATGCGTGAATATGCGCTCGCCTTTGACGGATTTTTTGTGCCGCAAACGGCTTTGCTTGGCGGCGTGGAGGGGCAAGGGTTTCGCCAACTTATGAAAACCTTTGAGAGTGCGCGTATCCAAACAGCCGCGCGTGCCATTGGTGTCGCGCAAGCGGCGTGTGATGCGGCTTTTACTTATGCAAAAGAGCGTCAGCAATTTGCGCAAGACATTTATGATTTTGATAGAGTCGGGGGAAAAATTGTTATGATGGTTGCAGAAATTCTCGGGCTTCGCAGGCTAACCTATCATGCGGCGCAGTTAAAAGAGAGCGGCACACGTTGTGATTTACAGGCGGGCATGGCAAAACTTCTGGCGGCGCGGGTGGCGTGGGCAACAGCCGATAATGCCGTGCAGATTCATGGGGGCAATGGCTTTGCCCTAGATTACCCTATCAGCCGCATCTTGTGTGATGCGCGTATTTTAAGCATCTTTGAAGGGGCGGCAGAAATCCAAGCCGATGTTATTTCTCGCCGCTTGCTTGAAACACAACAATAAATCATATAAGATGTGCCTATGACGATGTACGCTTTTCTTACCTATGCGGGATTATTTGCCGTCTCTTGCGTTTTAATCGCGGGGCTGTGGACTATGTTGCGGGGGCATGCGCCCAATACATCGCAAAAACTTATGCGTTGGCGTGTGGGATTACAATTCATCACAATCATTATTGTTATGGCGGGGCTTTATCTTTCTACAAGGTAGGGGATAAGAGAACGCATTATGGTTATGCTCAATAAAATATATACACGCAAAGGTGATGACGGCACAACCGCCCTTGCCGATGGCACAAGGCGCCATAAAGATGATGCGCGTATTGAATCTTATGGGGCGATTGATGAAGCCAATGCGACAATTGGCATAGCGCGTCTGCATACAAGCGACCCAATAAGAGGCGGGGTACATAAAACATTGGATGATATATTATTGCGCCTCCAAAATGATTTATTTGATTTGGGCGCCGATTTAGCCACGCCTGTCTCTAAAGAAAAAGCCAAGAAAAAATCTTTGCGTATCCAACCCCAACAAGTAGAGCGGCTAGAGCAAGAAATAGATATGCTCAATAAAGACCTTGCCCCTTTGACAAGTTTTATATTGTCGGGGGGTTCGGCGGCGGCGGCGCATTTACATTTGGCACGCACGATTATAAGGCGTGCCGAGCGGGTGATGAGTGCTGTCCATAAAAATAAGGATAAAGATGATGCCCTATCGCCAGAGGCGCGACAATTTATCAATCGGGCATCGGATTTACTCTTTGTGGCGGCACGGATTGCCAATGCCAATGAGGGGGTTGAAGATGTGTTGTGGCAGCCGCATGGTAATATCAAATAGCAATATCACGGCAATATAAATTGACATATTTTATCTATGGCATTATGACTAGTGCCATATATTTTAAGGGAGCAAAAAATGAAGATATTGGTACCTGTAAAACGCGTTGTTGATTATAATGTCAAGGTGCGCGTCAAGCCTGATGAGAGCGGGGTTGATTTGGCGAATGTCAAAATGTCTATGAATCCATTTTGCGAGATAGCGATTGAGGAAGCGATAAGGTTGCGCGAGGGCGGCACGGCGAGCGAGATTATCGTGGTCTCGGTTGGGGAACAGGCGACACAAGAGACGATTCGCACGGGCTTAGCGATGGGCGCCGATAGGGGTATTTTGGTTAAAAGCGATGCGGCGTTAGAGCCACTTGGCATTGCCAAAATCTTAAAAGCCGTTATTGAGGCGGAACAGGTAGATTTGGTTATTTTAGGCAAGCAAGCGATTGACGGCGACAATAATCAAACCGGACAAATGTTGGCGGCACTTTTGGGTTGGTCGCAAGGCACATTTGCCTCAGATCTCAAAATAGCGGGTGAAAAAATAGATGTCACCCGCGAGATTGATGGCGGCTTACAAACGATTAGTTTGAAAATGCCAGCGATTATCACCACAGATTTACGCTTGAACGAGCCGCGTTATGCGTCGCTCCCCAATATCATGAAGGCGAAGAAGAAGCCGATAGATATAAAAGAGTTAAGCGAATATGGTGTTGATGCCTCACCCCGATTGGAAATACTTAAAGTCGCAGAACCTGCCTCACGCGAAGCAGGTGTTGTGGTTGAAAGTGTTGCTGAACTGGTTGATAAACTTAAAAACGAAGCGGGAGTATTTTAATCATGACGACCTTACTCATAGCCGACCATAATAATGAAACCCTTGCCGATAGCACCCTCAAAGCGGTGAGCGCGGCAAGTCAAATGGGGGGCGACCTCCATATATTAGTGGCAGGGGCGGGGGCAGCCAGTGTCGCCGATGAAGCGGCAAAAATAGAGGGTGTTGCCAAAGTCTTACTGGCAGAAGCCTCGCCATTACAAAAACAACTGGCGGAGCCTATGGCAGATTTAGTCGTCAGTCTTGCTGGTGATTATACGACAATCGCTTCAGCCGCTTCAACATCGGGCAAAAACTTTATGCCGCGTATTGCGGCTTTATTGGATTGCTCGCAAATATCGGAAATTTTATCGGTAGAAGATGAAAACACATTCACCCGCCCTATCTATGCGGGTAATGCGATTGCCACGGTGCGCACCAGCGAAGCCAAAAAAGTGATTACCATTCGCACCACCGCCTTTGCCGCCGCCGCTTTGGGGGGATCTGCCAATGTGGAAGCCGTGCCCGTGCCAGACGATAGCGGGTTGTCTTCTTTTCTCAGTGAGGAACTAACCAAATCAGATAGACCCGAACTGACATCGGCAAAAATCGTTATATCAGGGGGGCGTGGTATGCAATCGGGCGACAATTTCCCTATGCTAGAAAAAATAGCCGACCGCTTGGGGGCAGCCGTTGGCGCCTCACGCGCCGCAGTGGATGCGGGCTTTGTGCCTAATGATTATCAAGTCGGGCAAACAGGCAAGGTTGTAGCACCCGATCTTTATATCGCTGTTGGTATATCGGGGGCTATTCAACATTTGGCGGGTATGAAAGATTCCAAAGTCATCGTGGCTATCAACAAAGATGAAGAAGCGCCGATATTCCAAGTCGCTGATTATGGATTGGTCGCCGACTTATTCACGGCTATCCCTGAATTGGACGAGGAACTAGAGAAAATCGGTTTATAAAAGAGACTCTAGCAAAGCAAAAGCGGCGGGTGATGCCCAATCGGCTTCCCCTGCCAGCCGCCCGATTTCACGCCCTTGCCTATCAATGATGAGCGTCGTCGGCAGTCCCACGATACGCACATCACGCGCCGCCTTAAAACTGCCGTCATGGGCGGCAGTTAAATGGCGCACCCCCAATTCTTGTAAAAATGCCAGAGGTGCGGCGGCTGTGCCCCTATCCAGCGACACCGCCAGCACCACCACAGATTCGCTCTCCGATTTTCTTGCCGCCTTATTGGCAAAATGGGCTTGTAGCGCATCCAATTGTGGCATTTCACGGCGACACGGCGCACACCATGTCGCCCAGAAATTAACCACCACAATCGCTGCCTTATGTTTGGCTTGAAAAGCCGACAACGTGGTCGCCTCACCCGCCAACATAAAGGCAATATCTGCCACAGGGCGTGGGTTATCATAGCGGATGAAATTAGCCAAAGACTCGTTATGCGCCTTGCCACTATCGGGCGGCATCAGGTATAAGGACACAAGCACGATAGACACCACCGCCCCCATAAGGGCAGCAATCACGACTAATTTTGAAGCATTTTGCATAAAGGCAGTCTATCGTATTTTTGAACGAATATAAAGACAGCAATCTATGAGCGATATAATGAGGCAGATATGAGCAAAGACCATAAAAACAAAATGTGGGGTGGCAGATTTAGCACCGCCCCTGCTGATGTTATGCTTGCCTTCAATGCCTCGCTGGATTTTGACAAGCGGCTTTGGCAGCAAGACATTGCGGGCTCGCTCGCGCATGGGGCGATGTTGGCAAAATGCGGCATCATCACCAAAAAGCAGGGGGCTTCAATCGCGCGGGGCTTAAAGCAAATCCAAAAAGAAATCGCGGCGGGGAAATTTGTTTTCAAAAAAGAATTGGAAGATATTCACATGAATATAGAATCGCGTTTGCACGAGATTATCGGGGCAGATGCCGGACGTTTGCATACGGCACGCTCGCGCAATGATCAAGTGGCAACGGATTTCCGTCTTTATTTACGCGATGGCATTGATGCGCTATCAGCCCATATACAGGCTCTGGCATTGGTGCTAGCAAAAAAGGCGCAGACCCATGCCAGTGATATTATGCCGGGCTTCACCCATTTACAGATCGCCCAGCCGATTACTTATGGGCATTATTTGCTCGCCTATGTTGAAATGTTCAGCCGTGATATGGCGCGGCTCAGCGATGCACGGGCGCGGCTTAATGAAAGCCCTTTAGGGGCGGCAGCCTTGGCGGGCACCGCTTTCGCGATTGACCGCAAGCAAACCGCAAAGGCGTTGGGCTTCTCGCACCCTATGGCAAACTCTATTGATGCTGTATCATCGCGCGACTTTGCCATAGAGACATTATCGGCAGCGTCCATTTGTGCGACCCATTTATCACGGCTGGCAGAAGAGATTGTCATTTTCGCCAGCCCCGCTTATGGATTTTTGACTTTGCCTGATGCCTTTTCTACAGGCTCTTCCATTATGCCACAAAAGCGTAACCCCGATGCGGCGGAGCTTATTCGTGCCAAATCAGGGCGCATTATAGGGGCGCTCACAGGGCTATTGGTCGTGATGAAAGGCTTACCCCTTGCCTATTCAAAAGATATGCAGGAAGACAAAGAAGGTGTGTTTGACGCTTTAGACAATCTGGAATTATCGCTGACGGCTTGCACAGGCATGATGGCAAGTATTGCCCCCAATACAGATATTATGCACAAAGCCGCTTCGGCGGGTTTTGCCACGGCTACGGATTTAGCAGATTGGCTGGTGCGTGAAATTGGTATGCCGTTTCGCGAAGCACATCATATTACAGGGGCGCTTGTCGCTTTGGCAGAAAAGCAAGGCACCACTTTAAGCGATATTGATTTAACCGCTATGCAACAAATAGACTTGCGTATCACAAAAGATGTGTATTCGGTTTTAGATGTTAAAAAATCTGTTGCGTCGCGCCAAAGTCTGGGTGGCACCGCGCCTAAACTTGTCAAACGGGCGGCGCAACAATGGATAAAAAAACTATCATAAGATTATCAGGAAACTAACATAATGCAATTTTTATGGACACCAATGCTTATTTTTGTACTCGCCCTCATTCTTTTATTTGGGGTGGCGTGTGGCAAGCGCAGTGATTTATCCTATCCAACATCACCTCTTGTCGTTCAAGAAAGCAAATCATAATGGCAAGCGGTTTTTATTATCAAGGGGGCATATTAAGGGGTGATGAGATTGCGCTACCAGACCTTGCCGCACTTTATCCCACACCTTTTTATTGTTATTCGCGCCAAAAAATTATCGCCAATTACCAACGCTTTGATAAAGCGTTAGCGGCGGCGGGGATAGAGCAAAGACAGATTTGCTATTCTATCAAAGCCAATGGGGCGCTTGCCATTATCAACACACTTGCCCAAGCAGGGGCGGGGGCAGATATTGTCTCAGGCGGTGAACTTGTGCGGGCTTTGCGTGGTGGTATCAGTGCCGATAAGATTGTTTTTTCAGGGGTCGGTAAAACCGCCGAAGAAATTCGCGCGGGCTTTGCGGCCACGATTGCCCGCTTCAATGTAGAGAGCCTAGACGAGATTGATATGATTGCCGCTTTGGCGCGTGATAGGGGCAAAGTCGCAAAACTTGCCGTGCGTATCAACCCTGATATTGAAGCGGGGGGACACACCAAAATCTCCACAGGCAAAGCCGAAGATAAGTTTGGCATCGCCTATGAAAATGCTGTTGCCGCCTATGCCCATATTGCCGCCCTA
>VSKX01002833.1_pt1 | contig 10191 bp, 8 predicted proteins | sample 4799481 | NCBI WGS metagenome assembly VSKX01 (sample SAMN12179537, study PRJNA552185) | sponge metagenome | biome: deep-sea hydrothermal plumes; feature: spots directly above weak diffusing fluid; material: sea water; isolation source: sponge from the Swan site of a hydrothermal vent ...
GCTGTGTCTGCTGTTTGTTGGGTATGGATATTCATAATTAAGCTGATATGAAAATGAAACAGTCTCTTTTGTACAACCTGTTGAGGAATAATTCCAGTATTAAATTATGGAAACATGCCTTAAGTTAGTGCCATTGGAGCATGGGTAACTTGGTTTTGCCCCATTGTGAGCTGGAAACGACCGTAAAGGTTCCAATAACTAGCTGTAGTTTAGTTTGATGCAACCTGTATAAGTGCACGTTGGATGTGTTTCGATAAGTAAGATAACTAGAAATTGATATTTACATAAAGATAATAACTCGGATATTATCTTTATGATTATTATTAATAAATTAATGTGTTACAAGGGGCGAGTGCCTAAAGGAGGAGGAGTTGCACCACGTTATGTTTGATGTAGATGGAACATTAGTTAAGTCTTTTGACTTTGATGAACAATGTTTTATTACAGCAGTTTCAGAAGTGCTTGGGCATAACATCGACTCGAATTGGAGTAGTTATAAACACGTTACTAATTCAGGGATTTTGGCTGAGCATTTAGAAAGAAAAAATATACTTACTGCTCACGAAGAAATATATCAGGAAGTAAAAGTTGCTTTTATCAAGAAAGTTAAAATGCACTTGTCCGTAAATCCTGCTATAGAGGTTTCTGGGGCAAGCTCCTTTATCGCCAAGCTTAAAGAACTTGATTCAGTTAGTCTTTCTATCGCTACAGGTGGCTGGCTGGAAACTGCACAATTAAAGCTTGAGTCAGCGGGTATAGATATCTCAAGTATTTCCATCGCATCATCGAATGAGCATCATTCACGCACAGAAATAATGAAGATGGCAAAGGATAAAGCAAACGTAAAAAGGCATCATCGATTAACTTACTTTGGTGATGCTGCATGGGATCAACGTGCGTGTCAGGATCTTGGTTATAATTTTGTACTTGTAGGCTCACGAATTGCGCATAGTAAATCAATCAAAGATTTTAACAATATCAATCAAATATTAACATTACTTGGCATATAACAGATATTAATAGCATTAATTTGACCGTTATAATGAATATGAACAGAGTGGGTATGTTGTAAAAGTAATGCATAAAGAGAAAAAATAATATGGGATTAATATCGACTGAAAATGCCGAACATTATAATTGGGGTGATAAATGTGATGGGTGGCACTTAGTAAAATCAAAAGTGCTTAGCGTTATCCAAGAAAGGGTACCCAGTGGGTGCTCTGAAGTTAGGCATTTACATAAACATTCCGAACAATTTTTTTATATTTTAGCAGGTATCGCAACTCTTGAAGTTGAGGGAGTAATAAATACCTTATCCAATAATCAAGGTATGCATATTCCTGCTAATATCACTCACCTCATAAAAAACGACGGCTCTGCTGATTTGATATTTATCGTAGTCTCAACGCCTCCAAGTCATGGTGATAAAGTTATAAAATAAAAATGCTGCTTCCGTAATATGTATTACTCTAAGCAAATAATTAGTGTAGATAAGGAAGGGGCTCTGGTTCACTCTTAGCTTCTCTTTATAGAAGTTAAGCATACCATTTAACTTTTTCATTTAGCGTGAAGGAACTAGAGTAATTGCTTTAGTCAACTTTTGTCCAAAAGCGTGTCAACTAGCTGAAATTTATTAATTTGTTGCACGCTTCAAGTTACCCACTTATAGAGTCATTTAAAGTGAGCAAATGTGCCGATAAAATCACTTAATCTGAGCAACGATCCAAATAGAATCAAATAATGTGGGCAAGCTCATTTTTATAGAATCACTTAATGTGAGCAGAAAATGACGGATGAATGCAAGCAAGTGCGATTATGAAAGCGAGCAACTACATCTAGATACCTAATTTTTATTTCCTAACTAACTTCGTCCATTGATCTGCAAGCGGTGATAGTTGGCCAACTCAAAAATGCCCCAAATCTTCATAGATTTTGTTTTTTTACAATCTCATTTACATTGAGTTCCGAATTCTGCCAGTTGTCCAAACTTCGCTGTACTAATACCCGATTTCAGTAAATAGATTAAAAATCGGATAAAGGATTACATTGCAATGTTTAAAGATCTACATAGAAAAAAGCACCCATTAGTTATCTGTAATGTTTGGGATGCTTCTAGCGCTCTAGTTGCCGAACAGAGAGGCTTTGAAGCAATAGGAACCTCTAGCGCCGCAATAGCAAAAATGTTAGGAAAAGAAGACGGTGAAAATGTTTCATTCGACGAATTGTTATCCATTGTGACAACGATTTCTAATCTATCGAGTTTACCTTTAACAGTTGATATAGAATCTGGTTATGGAGATTCTCCTGAGGCAATAGTCAGCAATATTTCTGAGTTAGCGAAGATAGGTGTTGTAGGTATTAACATTGAAGACAGTAAAGTTACTCATGGAGAAAGGTTGCTATGTGATGCACTTGAGTTTGCTAACAAACTCCAATCTGTTAAGAGCCTACTTCACAAGATGAACATTACTATGTTCATTAATGTGAGAACCGATACTTATTTACTCAATATTGATAATCCTCTTGAAGAGAGTATTAAAAGAATTGAAATGTATCAACGTGCAGGTGCTAATGGCATTTTCTTACCGTGCATTAAAACACCAGACGATATCATAGCTGTTGTAACCAATACTGAGTTACCGATTAATGTAATGTGTGTTCCAGATCTTCCAGATTTTAATATATTAGAAGAATTAGGTGTAAAACGGATTAGCATGGGCAACTTTTTACATGAAGCAATGATGGATTCATTTTCTTCTATGTTGTCAACGATTGCCTCAGAAAAGTCTTTCGAAACATTGTTCAGATAAAATTTGATTTTCGCTCAATCAAACTCTTGCCAGTTATGCTGGCAAGCTTCTGTCCAAAGCCTTGCCAGCTTGTTCGGCTGGCACATTTCTGCCCCTTTGTGTGTTAGTAACACCCGTTCATTGCAATACTATTTCTAATAATTAGCATATAAAATATATTTTCAGTTGATTGATCGTTTTGCGCCAATTGCAGATATTCGGCCAACTTCTGAAAGGTAAGCAATTTCTATATAGAAGATCTTTGCATAAACGAATTTAATCAGAATTTAACTCACCTCTGTGCATAAATGAATTAGAGCCCAAGCTAAATTTCGTTAGCAATAAATAGAAAAATGTACCTAATAAAGATGCGTTGCTTTAGCGGAATGAAAATAGTCAGGCTAGTTGATTGAAATATTATTTATTGAGGTAAAGTTTATTAAATACACCCACAAAAGAGAGTAAATTCACAAAGAACGAACTCGGTCAAACCTTAGTGGGTGTTACTCAACAACATTTACGATAACTTTCTTCACTATGTTTTAGCTTAGTCATGCTCTCATATCAACATGGTGGAAAAATTAATTAAGATGCCAGTTTATTATTGTGCAATTAACTTTGTTGTTGGCACCACATTTCCCATCACGAATTGTAATAAATCTTCCCTTGTGAGTTCATCCAAGCCTAACGAAGCTAACGTTCTGCCTTCTTTATAAAAATCTCTTGATAAAATGCCGCCGCACATCTCGATCAAACGATTACATTCAGGCATGTTAATATCTAATTTTTCACCTAATGATGATAATAAAACCAGCCCCATAGGAACATCCTCGGTTACGTATCTATTATCGAAACTATAGGGGCCAAGAGGCGATGATATTTTATAGCTTTCAAAAACTTCTCTAGGGTCTTGGTTTAGATCGTGCTCATTTCTAAATAAACATGCGTCTAGATAAGGAATTGCTTCACATCCTAAGGCGTTTAGCACCGCCATTTTTTCCGCGTCCAGTTTTTCTATCATCAGCCATGCCATTTTGGTAGAAAGCGCATCTCTGTACATATACGGGACTTCATCTGGATGATGTTTTGCACAATACTCAAGCATCGGATACATAACATACAACCCAACAGTGTGAACAATAATATTCGGATTATGCAGTGCTGATTCGAATATATGTTTTCGAACGCGACTCATTTCAATGTTGTAGGCTGGAAACAAACGAGATGCTATGGCCATGCCTTCTACAGTTCTCGTTGCTGGAAAAAATGACAGTGAATTTCTAGCGTTTTTAAATAACACTTTTACAGTACCAGGTTCCACCACTCTCGCGTCATTTGGGGTGGATTCGCCTTCTGCAAATATTGGGTTATTGTTGCAAAATTTCTTATAAAATATGCTACCTGCATACCCAGGAATTAAAATAACTAGCTGATCATCTTCAAAATATTTTGCAATTCTTTCAGCTAAAGCTGGGTGATAGGTAGTTTGGATAAAAACCATAATCACATCAGCTCCCTCAATTGCTTTTTTAGGATCTCGAGTGATCATGTCCAATGGTTGAAAGGTTTTTTGGGCGTCATCAGCACTATCGGTAAAATGTCCTTTTTTTGTGTTGTCTATGCAATAAATACCTTTATTGCTGACCATCGCTTCAAAATGCTCATCGTGAGTAATACGATTCGAAGTTTTCAATAGCCTTACTTTATGTCCTGCCTCAGCAGCCATAAACGCACAAGCAGAACCAGCATTGCCAGCTCCAATTATGGTAATTTTCATTATTATTCCTTTTAAGATATTGGATCTTATTTTTAAGGGTATAAAAATCCCCCTTAAAAGCGTAAAGCAGTCGGAATATTGAAATGTAAAAATGTGGAAATATCAAGATGTGACAATATGTTAGCGTCAGTTTTCTATAACTAATTAAAGCAGAATAAAATTCCAATCACTCTAATTAATAATTAAATATCAGCATACAAGTCGCACAACTATCATAACCTAATCAGACATTTTATGTCGGAATAGTTGCCCTCTCTGCGGGTTTACTAATAGGTAAGCGGCGTAGGGAAAGATCACATACTGGTATTGGTTAAGTCTTGTATTTTGTTAAAAAAAAGCAAATCAGAAAAATCAACCAACTAAATTTCCGAAACATTTATCGCCAAAAAACGTCAACCGCATTGACTTGTGCACGTCCGGCATAGGCAGAGTTAATGATATGGAAGTCTCTGCTTATTAACTTAAGTTGTTAAAAGATAACTACTTGGGTATGGCAAGCATTTATCCGTGAGCTTTGGTTTGAAAAAAATCGCTTGAAAACTCTCGAACTAATTCATAATCTGCGATATACACTAAGGGTTGTATCTTTCGTATTAGCGGTCAACATATTGAATATGCTATATGCAAGCACACTTTCGAAATGCATTTTCAATTTGCCGTATTTTGTCGCTATTGCTCGAAAGTGTTTCAATTTTTCGGAAGCATTTTTAACTAAGTGCCAATATTGGTTTTGATATTAATGTGTACTCAGTCTTGCACCAATTCCAACACGATTAATTTATTTGAGATTTTGCATTGTTACTCTCTTCGCGGCTATGACCATATTCCATTGAATTAAATAAAAATGGCAGTAAGAGCATAAGTAATACGTTGAATGGATTCTGGTTGAATTGGATAAGTGATTCTGGATATGGCTCGCTCATTCCGGTTTTTAAAGAAAAGTGATCCAAGGGTGATTAACTTAGGCTGGAATATGCAAACGGTCGATGCGATTTCGAAAATACATTATTCCTATCCACTGTTTACCATTATTATCTTAATGCTCAACAATACGGTAAGTGTTAATTTTTACAACTGGTTCATTCCGAAGTCTCATTCAACGATCGTTTCTTGAGACTTGGAAGTAGACGTATCGTGTTTCTATTCGACCACAACCCCGTATCCAACAATCTGTTTAGAGATAAATTGGCACTTTTTACACATACGAAGTTGTGAGCTTAGTTTATCTGGCGCAGTTCATGAGCTGTATAGTTTGTCTATTTAGCGACAGGAACATACTCAAACGGGCCACAAACCATTGCGTTCTGCACTCCTGGTGTTAATGAATCAAGTCCGTTGATGAGTTTCTCTGACCCAATTAATACATCCACTATTTGATCTGAGTAACGAATGGCCGTCTCTCGCATCATTCCCATCATTGGCCATCCCCAAAGAGAAGAGATGGTGACGCCGTCCTGCACAAAGTGTGGCTCGGTCAAGAAACTGCAGTTGATCACGGCTTCAACTGGGCTTCGGTTGGTAGGACTACCACCAATTAAGTCTATAACGACTGATTGCTCAGGGATCAGCTCTTGAATATGCTGGTTGCTAACCAAAAAGTTAACACCGCGTAATTCGGGGGATTGCTCAGCCCCATTTACCACTAAATCTACATTTTTTAGCCAGTAATCGATGCGGTCGGAAGCCGTTTGTCTGCGGCCAAGGACGTGTATGCTTTTAACGCCTTGACTGTATAGTTCATGCAGTGCACCTTGTGCGACATTACCATACCCCAACACAATTGCCTTTGAATCGACGGTATTCTGTGTAGGTTTATTTTCTTGCATTAAGTTAATACCATATCGAGCACCCGCTCGACCAGTTTCATGTAGACATTGAATCCGGCGCATACCAAATGGATCTGGTTGATGCGTTTGGCGATAGGAAGTGACGGCTTCTTTTCCCTGTTTTAGCTCAAATTCGTAAAGATCAAAAAGGTGTGTTCCTTTTTCCTCGAGCTTCGATAATATTTTCATTTTATCGGTAAAACTTCTGCTGTCGTAAAAATACAACGCATTGACACCATAGGTATCCAATTCATCAAATGAAAGATCGGCTTGGAGGATATTTAATGAGCGGGGATTACGGTTACCACAACGACGTATGCTGCTGTGCAATCGCTCCGACCATTCAATAATTCTTACCTGTAGGTCACCGATAGTGCCATTGTCGATAAAGGGTTGTAGGGCTGTTTCCATTGCTTGTCGACCAATAACGGTATGATCAGTTTGGATCTTAGGTGATTCATAGATCTCTTCCATGGCAATAACGTTGATACAATTATCATTGAGTAATTTAGCTCTGTCAGGATATGAATTAAAATGCGCCATACAGAATAACGTACTGCCTGCCTGCATCTGTTCAATAGAGGAAATTGATGGGCCTTTAAACTTTAAAATGAGTTCTTTATCACAATAAATTTGATCCGCGGTTTGCATAATAGCGTTGCTTTGCTGATATTCACTATCACTAAAGCCTACGCCCTCTCCAGCACCATACTCCACATAAACTTTAATCCCTGCTTGTGTAAGCCTAGCAACATCACTAGGTACTAATGCAACCCTTTTTTCCAGCCCCTTTGGGTTTTCTGGAGACTCAATTTCTTTTACAAGGGCGATGGATGAAAATTTAGAAGATGTGATGGTCACTCTGAGATTCCTTTGGGAAAAAAATGGAGAGTAACATACCGCAAAAAGCAAAACCATGAACAATTGGAATGGGATTACAGCCCCACCAAGCGCTTTTAAAACTATTTATTTAGTTACTCTTCAGCATTCCAGATTTTCTTCATGCCCCACAGCTGAAATGTTATCTTAGACAAGACCTATTACCTGATGTCGCACTTCTACGGACTGTACACGTAGCGTTCACGGCTGTTACAGAAGCATATATTAAAGCATATTATGCCACTCAGTAACTCACAACTTAAATTAAAGTCGGCAATTTCGATATTGCTAAACTACATATGTTACTGTGCTTTCTCTCCCTACCGCTTAGTAGGGACTTCTTATCCCTTCCGATTAGCATTCGGCACTTTCAGACGCCCCCTAAGCCCTAAAACTCTAGGCTTTTATGTCAATAGCACTTAATGTTCTTAATATTAACAAAACAAACGTAATCGAAGTAAATGTTACTTCAATCATTTCCAATGCAGCTATTCCAACTGCAATCATTTATTGCGAAGGCAACTTTGGTAAAATTGACGGAAAAACAGCAAACGGACTTGTTAGGCACTCACAAAAATACCAAATCTTATCTGTCATCGATAGCACATCAGCAGGCTTAGATTCTGGCTTAGTGCTCGATGACGAAAAAAATGACATCCCAATTTTATTTGATATGTCAGAAGCAATGACACATGCAGATACCTCCCCTGACTATTTCATTTTTGGTATTGCACCATCAAGTGGCATGTTATCAGATGTAGAAAAAGAACTGATTTTAAAGGCAATGTCATTAAAGATGAACATTGTTAATGGCTTACATGAATTCTTAACCGACGATCCTAAATTTTTAGCCGCTAGCATAAAAAACAATGTCAGCATTTTAGATATCAGAAAACCTAAAAACAAAGATGATTTACAGACATTTAGCGGAAAAATCCATAAGATAACATGTCCACGTATCGCCGTGTTGGGAACTGATTGTGCAATTGGTAAACGAACAACGGCAACAATATTATCTAAAGCACTAAAAGAGAATGGGCTTAACGTTGTTATGATTGCAACTGGGCAAACTGGTATCATGCAAGGAGCACCATATGGAGTTGCTTTGGATGCGGTGCCGTCACAGTTCTGCGCTGGTGAGCTAGAAGCCATGATAGTTAAAGCAAATGAAGCAGAGAGTCCAGATATTATCATTATTGAAGGTCAGGGAGCATTGAGTCATCCTGCCTTTTCTACCAGTTCGTTCATTCTTCGAGGAAGCTGTCCAACAGGTGTTATTTTACAACACGCACCTAAGCGTTTATTCCGAACTGATTTTCCTGAAATGGCAATGCCAACAGCAGCTTCTGAAATAAATCTCATTGAAACATTTTCTGAAACAACTGTCATTGGCTTAACACTTAACCATCAAGACATGCTTGTTGATGACATACTTCCTGCAATTGAGGAGTATGCGACTCAATTGGCTATCCCAGTAACCGACGCATTATCTCAGCCAACAAAACATCTTGTCGATATGGTTCTGTCGGCTTTTCCTCATTTAGAGAGAAAAATGATGATAGAGAAGTGAACTATCCCAGATTAGAAATCGACAGCAGTAAAATTCAACTAATGCACAAACACTTATCAATCAGTTAGGTTTCAAAGGTATATCGGTAACACCTGTAACCAAAGTATGTTTAGGTCACCCTGTAATTGCACAAATTCTCGTGAATGCTGGAGCGAAAATGCTCGCTGATTCTCGTATAGAAAATATAAAAAAAATAAAACAATCAGGCATTGTTTTACCTATTATGCTTCTACGTTCACCTATGTTAAGTGAGGTTGAACATGTTATTCAATATTGCGATGTCAGCCTAAACACTGAATTATCTGTTATTCAAAGCCTATCCACTGTAGCCAGTAAATTAAACATCATTCATGATATTATCGTCATGGTGGAACTAGGCGATCTACGTGAAGGTGTGATGCCAGCTGATCTAATGAGTTTCATCAAGAATATTATTCACCTACCGCACATTACACTTAAAGGGATCGGTACAAATCTCGCTTGTCGTTACCAGCGATTCCCACAACAAACCAAGCTATCTCATTGAAATAATTAAAAATACTTTAAAATAGACTGCGGTTTAGAACTAGTGTAATCGTATAAATATCAATAGGTTAACCTAGCTGCGGGAATTGCTGTGTCGTTACGGTGTATCCCCGGACAATAAAAACATGTCTCAGTTATCTGACTTGGCCGATCAAATTGACCGTGAATTTGGTACCAGATTAGAAATTATTTCAGGTGGAAATTCAGCCTCAATCAATTGGGCGTTTAACATCACAGAACCTTCACGCGTGAATAATCTGCGTTTAGGAGAGGCTATCTTCTTAGGTTGCGAGGCATTGTATCAAAAAAAAATAAGAGGATTATTTAGTGATGTCATCACTCTTACCGCCGAAGTTATCGAGTCTAAAATAAAGCCTTCTCTGCCTTGGGGGACAAGAGCTGTTAATGCATTCGGAGAAAAGCCACAGGCTAGTGACAGAGGAACTGTATCGCAGGCTATACTTGCGCTAGGTCGACAAGACACCAATATTTCTGGAATTACTCCACCAGAAGGAATTAAAATTGTGTCATCTACAAGTGATCATTTAATTATTGAGGACATGCATGCACACTTTACTGCATGATTAGCTATACACATAGCTACCTGATTGCATTTGGAATTTTCACTAGCCAAAGCCAAGGCCTTTTTTGATATTTCGTACCCTTTCTTAGCCAATTCTTCTTTCTTAGTTTTAGACTGTACGGGATTCTTACATTGACGAAAGTACATTCTAACCAGTCTCCATAGCAACTCAGGGTCATCCGAGCTGCCATCAGCGTATGGAGCGAGCAGTTCAAACGATTCCTCTGGTTGTCTCTCCTTGA
>VSKX01006431.1_pt1 | contig 10190 bp, 6 predicted proteins | sample 4799481 | NCBI WGS metagenome assembly VSKX01 (sample SAMN12179537, study PRJNA552185) | sponge metagenome | biome: deep-sea hydrothermal plumes; feature: spots directly above weak diffusing fluid; material: sea water; isolation source: sponge from the Swan site of a hydrothermal vent ...
TCCCAGAACCTGTTTACAACCAAAGGTACAGATGGTGCTGATGACTCAATGGCAAGAAAAGTGAACGAAAAAAATTATCGCATGGATAATGCTGTTATTAATTTAGACTCTATTATAGCTATAGCTATAGAATTCGTAGACTTTTTAAACACTACAATGTTTAGCTTCATGCGACCTTCTCTACAAATTATTGCCAGTGATAATTTAGCATTAATTTTGCTCGTTATCGTAGTTATAAATGAAAAATCATAAATATACTGTTTATATGTACTATAGTAGTTATACAGTCTGCCTTTGTAACAAGTCAGCAATTGTGTGCATGATTTCTATAGCTACATAGCTATCAACTTTTTTATTATTACACTTTGTAATTTTTTTTATTATCCAGCGATATGTCCGTTTGACTCTTCTTAACAAACTCATCTTCTTTTTAGGTGCTCTGACAATTGTGCCAATGTCTTCAAGAACTTGACAGTTGGCCAATATTCCTCTATGAGTTACTTTGAGATAAGTCTTATTCTTAAACGGATACTGCGAAGGCATACTCCACCATTTAAGACATACTTCAGAGCTGGCTATTCACTGAACCGTCACCGTCACCCGTAGTAATGACAGGTTTCAAACCGACAGAATTAGTAGGTGTCAAATCTTAGAAATTTTGAGCCATGGATACATTAACGCCATAGAAACAGTACGTGGGAACATTGGGGGCAGGATAGTTGAGATTGAGTGCTTGTACACTCTTGTACATTTGATAGATATCGGGAGCATTAATGTCGTAATCATTCGTTGTGTATTTTTAGAGGCTGACGGTTTGGGAAAAAACCACGGAATGCTTTCAAACATACGAGCAATCGGGACAACAAATTTGCTGATCGGTTTGTATGGAAGCCACCATGGAGTGTCATGGTACAGTACTCAGTACGGCAGCTGGCCGCACCTCCTGACCAAGCTGCTGATAACAGTATGTAAGCGTGTAAGGAAGTGAAGAGATATAACGAGACAGGTCCCTCCATGCTGTGTGCTAGTAGCGTACCTTGGTACCATGATTACGCTGGAATGTCTCCTCTATACCAGTGACTTGAGCTGATGGACCTCTCTTTCTGCATGCATGAAACCAACAGAGCAATCAATAGAAACTGGATTTTATGGTTGCATAACTATATTGATACCAAATAGCGGGAAATTTTTTTGGGTTAATTTTTGTTGTAGCTAGCTAGCTATCAGGCCTTAATTAAAAGCATATTTTGTGGTCATATTTTCTATGTGGCCTGACTCATCATCGTAGCCTATACTGTCTTGATTTTTGGTGGGTTAAACTTTCGTTTTGGGGCGAACGAAAATAACAAAAATAAAGCTCCCAACAAAACTTTCCCGCTATATAAAGTATAATTTTTTCTAGTCATTCTTATTTTGAAACTGTATGCATAATTATTATGGCATGTTAGCAATATAAAACCATAATGACTGCAAGTACATAATAATACGTTCATAATCACTAATCTATTATAGCTACTGGTATTTAAGGGGTAAAGCTAGATCATGCATATGCGCATACTGTGATAGCTATTTCTCACATCTCCAGTCGTACGGGCGGCACAGAAACGTACGTAGCCTCTATCCGGATATCCAAAGGGTGCCAAACGACCCTAACCCAATATACAAATGGCGTCTGTAACTGCTTCTGAACAGACATGTTCCAAAGGACACTCTTTCCCATCTGTTGGCTCAGTACTAAAGCTGTTTAACTTGAAACAATCCAATGTACTTGGTATGTATGTTGTTGGAAGTCATTTGTGGAATACTTGCCATACATCCAGTGACTTCGACTTAATTATAATTGTGGAACAGCAATCTTCAATAAAGCCCCTCAACCATCATAAAGGCAATGTTGAGGCTTTCATCATATCCAGAGAGAAGTACATTGAGCAACTATCGAATCATTCACTCCAGCTACTTATAACACTGTGGATACCCAAAACATGTATACTGAAGGAAGAATTGAACCCAAGAACTCATTTTTACTTCTCACGCGATACTCTCACTTCAGCGATTGATCACCACAAAGAACGTGACATTAGAATAGCCCAAAAGCATTTTATGAAGAATGATAGAATGAAGGCAAAAAAGGTACTATTGCATTTTATTCGCTATTTGGATCTGGCCGTTCAGATAAAACAATTAGGTGAGATAGTTGATTACTCGTGTGCTAATGTATACAGAGAACAAGTATTAGGTAACTATAGCAGTGATTGGCAGGAACTATTAATGACGGTTAACCCTATTATTCATAATTTGTGGTCTTCTCTGATATCTTAAAAGTGCTTTGTACAAAAATCCTAATGTAACTTGCATGTGCTCTATTTGTACAGTATACTTGAATGACTTGTGGTGAGGGTTTTTTAAAGGGATTTAAATTTTCTTTTTTGTGTCCGTGGCAACTGCTCCGGTAGTGTACGTGCTAACTAACAATGTGCGGAAGGTTGATGTATTTCATATCTTTGTTTTCGGTTAATTCTTGGTGTATTGGTACAGCCACTTTATGCAATTCTGATGATTGATGTTGCTTTATTCGACGTGGAAGTTGTCTTGGTGGAAAAGCTGGCATTGTTAGTGGAGGATAGATGCTTTTCTTGGTAGTGGGGATAGCAGTTGTGGATGGGTCAGGATAATCCAAGACTTGTCTTTGTTGTTTCCTACGAGCTCTTCGTATAGCTTTCCAATTTACAAGAAATTGTCGCTCATTTTCACTCACTTCCTTCCCATCAACCATACCTGTGTGCATGTTTATATGACAAAATTTATTAAAGTTATAGCTGCATCGGATCAGAACAAACGTTACTTACAAATTTTATGTCCCATTGTGATAATCCGATCTCTGTATTTGTGTTTCTGGCAAACAGGGTTTCCAGTTAGCTCGAGTTTTGTGAGCTTATTCAAACGAACGAGGACTTGGCTCAGACCTTTCATGCTTAAAATTTCATTATCACAAGCTGAGAGTTGTTCTAATTCGTTTAAGCAAATCAAGTCATCGAGGCTGTCCAGTCCATTGCCTGATACATTTAGTACCACCAAGGTTTTCTAAGACAAAAAAACAATTTCTATTACACTGTATTAGTTGTTACTCACTGATACTGCTAGCAGTGATCTAGGATCAAACAAAAGTTTTTCTCCTTCAGGAAGTCTTTGATTTGCTATACTCAGTTCACATAAATTAGGAAGTGTTTCTAGCCCTTCAACCACTGTGATTGCATTACCACTTAAATACCTGCAAAAGAAACTTGTAACTGTAATCTGCAGTACACTAATTCACTTACAACTTTGTTAGTTTGTGCAAAGCAGAAAAGTTAGTCATGTACGTAATATGGTTGTTTTGAAGATAGAGGTGTGTAAGAGATGTACAGGATAAAAGGTTGTCAATCCGAGATATCATGTTGTCGTAGAGATACAGCACTGATAGGTTACGGCACTGAGAGAGCCCCTCCTATATGTAATTGTAAATAAAGAAAAAATGATTATGATAACTTACAATCTTATCGATGCCTTTTTCAGAACAGTAAAGATGTGTTATACGCCTGATGAATTGCTCTTGAGTTTCATCTCTTTTCCTTTTAGCATGTCCTGTACATCTTGTAAGTAAATTAGCTGTCATTCGAGGCATTCTTGGAGCTGATGCTTCTTGGAGCTGATGCAAGCACCCCAGGCACTTCAATTGCTTAATTAAGTACTTGCAGTACAGTATAGTATGTGACGAATAATTATTATTATTGTTTTAACGCAGCCATAGCAACGATGTTGCCTGGGGGCGGTAACGGTTGTGTGTCCGGAAGTAGCCTCGGGACCAGGCCGCGGGTAGGGAAGTGTATTTCTAAAGGCAACAAAAACGAAGAAGAAGCCCCTGTAAAGGCAACAAAAACAGAAAAAGACCTAGTTACCTATACTGTCTAGGATCTAGGAAGTTTTACTTCACTGAGAGCCAGACAGCTGTACCGAGGAGGTACTATGATGAAGGAGATATCTAGATGGAGTAAAATCTACAGAATGCCTCAATAATAACCAAAATTGCTACAGCTAGATATTGGTGCCAGAGAAGAACAAGTCAAGGTATAGATCTACAATACTAGATCTAGATCTATAGTCCACTCATATGCACTCCCTAGACCTAAGTGCTATATCAACTAGAAGCAAAATAGTCTCCTACAAACATTGAGTGTATGTTTGCCATTTTTAAACGACCAAGGTCCTTATCATAGCTATAGTTAGTATACATGTTTAACTACACTGTATCTATAAATACACAGCACTGGATCAATGCTGAGAATGCTAGGTGCAAGAAGAAACGTGGAGAAGCGTCTGCTTCTGGAGCGGATCGAGTCTTTAAGGTTTGAATGTATTTACTGACAGAGTATCATATCATAATGAGTGGAGCCTGCTGACGAGTCCCACCACACAAAATACCAGCGAGGGACGAAACTGGTTGTCATGAGTTTCCACCTTTTGAGTTGAGCCAGTCAATCTTTGTCAAGGGCTAGTTTTTACAGGTCTATGGTAGGTGTTATAGTTTTGAGAGGAGGGAATATGCCATTTTCCTAACAATAATCATAATTATAGTACCACTTACTGGGTTGTGTCATGAATCAGTGACACGTGCAGCTATATAAGAACAGCTCATGTGGTGAACACACGGACACCAGTCTAGGCTGCTTGAATCATTTAAATATCCATCATTGTTGCCCTCCATCTCTGACATACAATAGGAGCTCTCTTGGTGTTCATTTGCTTCAAAGTGTTTGTTGTTATAACTATGATTGTACTAACCAATGTCTATTTTTGCTTTTCTAATAGCAAGGAGTCTGTATCAGAATCCGCGCAGTCATAGTACAACACTGGCCCTGTGGGTATAATATCGTCACCCACCCTGTAATTTTGGAAACTAGTGGCAAGTTGGACAGTATAGTCTTATTATGCACTTAATATTTACTTCAGACTGCATGTGCAAGTGTGATGTCCAACCTGTCTAAATTATGGTCCACTCTCCCTGCTGAACAACAAGCTGGGTGAAGAGAAAGGCAAGCGAAGGCACTTTTGGACTTAACTGTTTGTACACTCAATAGAGTACATGCGTGTTAGTATGGGTATTCAGCAATTTTCAGCGTCTGAGTTTCTGAGCACCCTCAAATGGAGAAAAAAGCTCGATGATGATATGTTGGACAAAGTGCGAAGTGTATGGAAAAGTAAATATCGTGAGTGACATCAGTCATGATTATGTTCCTAATTCCTACCATACACTTAATTATATATAGCAAGGGCGTATCGAGTTGCCAAAGGCGGTGAGTTCCTGCACAGATGCGAAATGCTGGTGCATGGTTACTAAATAATAGTGCAAGCGCCAGTGCCACACGCTTTTAGTTTTATCGGATGCGCTATTATTTTCTATTTTTAGTAACCACCATCATCTCGCCGTCTGTGCAGGGCATATGGAAGTTGCATGCCCTCTCGCCGCCCCTTCGGTGGCTCGATACGCCCTTGATGCTAGTCATGCATGTACATACATCTAGAAGGCCCAGACGACAGGTACGTCTTCATGCCTCCCATGCATGCTTCCTCTTTTATAGCATTAGCAGCTTTTTACTGTCCCTTCCCACTGACCTTTACCCACTGACACCACCCCCTTCTGGTAAGTGGGTAACTGACCCCTATTTTAAAACTTCCCAACAACATAAAATATTTATATCCTGCTCCTACACACATTCACTATAGTATCTCATAAGAGTACTTGTTAGACCCTAGCATAAGTGCATACGGTGCTTATATACACGATTGTATACAGGAGATAACTGTGGCAAGGGCAGGGTTCCCATACTCTCAACCAGACGAGATGAAAGCTACTCCCATTGGCATGCCTCCAGGGCTAGAGTTCAAGCAACCGTCTCTAAAAGTCTATATACAAGGCTGATGAACGTAGATTAATCCATAATAGCCTTAATTTTCTTGCCTTGTGTAGTGATTGCCTTGTGTAGTGAATCTGTTGAGTCCACTTTAACAATAGCCAGTGAGAATGTAGTCTGATCGGTTTATATTTTGGCTGTCAATTGACGTATTAATATAATATTCTAGTAAGAGAGACTGTATGTGCTCTTTTGCTTTCTATCAAAGTTTCTATTAGGGGGAATCATGGACTAATATAGTGGGTGAAATTATCAAAATCTGGCTGTTTTAAAAACTTGGTGCTGAATTGAACTAATTTAATAATATAATTAAACTAATTTTAAGTTATTGCCGGCCTAGCGTGCGCACACTAGAACACAACAATCTCCATATGCATGCCATGAGGCAGATAAAGACAAAGAAAGAAGTGATTCAGTACAGGTATACATTATGACAGCTATAGCTAGATAATCAAAGAAATAATTCCTTCACTGTCATGGTAAAAGCTATTAATGCTATTCACCTATTGTGTTAATGATATTCACCTATTCACTTGTCCAGTTGTGGTGAGAGCTTACTCGTGACTTCTTGCATTCCAGTCTTATTGCCACTGTTTTAGCCAAGTATCTCAATTATCCTGTAAGTGTACTGCTTCAAATTAAAGGTGAGTAGCTATATAGTCTATAGGCCAAGATCAAGCTGTTTCCGGACTACAAACTGATGCAACTTTTACTGAAGTTGCTCTAGATTTTACAATTAACTGAGGCCACATAGTATCTACGTAGCTACATGTGGCAGGGCTTCTATACTGTGCAAGAAAATGGTGGGGGGGGGGGGTATTTTCTTTCTTATACCATTGGCTTTTGCACTGCCTTTAATGTAATGCTCGTGAACTTACTATACTGACCAAGGCTTAGTACGTAAGATGCTTCATATTTTTCTTTACGCATATACAACTCATGCATGTGTATAAGTTTATGGCTCCCTTTAAAGTCAACTGGTTTGTGGCATATAGCTAGTGGCATTTTAGTGGTATTGGTTTGTGGCATTTTATCTAAAAAGTGATGCAACTGTTGCATCAGTTTTATTGCATCAGTTTTTAGAACTTTTAACGAAGTTGCTCTATAGATTTTACAAGGCTATATACTGCACCTATATAGCTATAGCTACTATCAGGAGTGCATTAAGATGCACTCTTAATGCACTCCTGCTACTATATATAATTTCTATAGCTACTGTTGCAATATTTGCTGTCACTCTTCTCTTGGGCGTCCTTGGTAAACCTATCGAAAGGAATGATGAAAAAGCTCTGGAGGTTGTCTCTCTAGCTAAAGAGAGCAGGAACTCTTGTGTGTACAGTAGTCATTACCTTACTATCAACCTCAAGAAAATAGCTAATCGCTTCAAGTAAGCCTCTATTATATAATTAGCTACATCAATTTTTTCGTAGGACAAGTAAATAGCTAGTTATATTTAATTTAATAATTATAGCTATAGCTGTGTGAGTGATTTTCTGTGAAACCTTTTCGTGTAAGGATGAAATAATTTACAGCCGCACTTCTACTACCTGACCGGCTGGCCCTTTTTATTGCTAATGCCTACCGTTTTTTAAATTTCCTAAATCCTCGAAATTTGTGTGTGTGTGAGTTTACTATAATTATGCTTTGCCCCAAAAAACTCTCTCTACAGTATAGCTATATTCAGAAATGTCACACCTGCAGAATGTATATTATAATTATGTTATATAATTTATAGCTACATGCGTGTTTGTTTACTAGGGGTATAAATATAACCGACCCCCATGATGGAAGCTTTGACTACTTTGTGTCCTTCTGTTCTCCAATAACTTGCGAGTTCCCTAATCTGGTTGACAGTGAATCTCCTCCACTAGACAACATGACAGGAGCAGCTGTAAGTTATACCAAACTGCATGATAATTATAGCTATATACAGCTATTTTATTGGCATATTATAACTTTCTTCAGGCTTGCCAGTATATCAATAATCTGAAACAGTTTGTCAAACTGGGCTCCATTGCCGACTCTCAGTTCAAATTTGTCAATCTTACCTACTTCACATTGACGTTCTCTGGTGGTAGTACAGTCTTTGGTGGAATAATGTAAGTATTAAAGAACAGCAACTTTTGTCATTATTAAGAAGTAGCTAGCTAGCTATCCTGCATGCATGGATGCTCAGCAAAGTCTACGTGTAGCTGCTACAGTACTATAATTATAGCTATGTTGTATAAACAGCTAGAGCATCCCTGGACTCAGCTATATAGCTATAGTCAGGAGCAAATGAGAGGATGCTCCTGCTATAGTATACAAACAATGAAATTAGTGTGTACTCAGCTCCACCAAAGTTCAAAGTGGAGGAGTTTGAGCACCCCCGGCTCCCCTATATTTTATAGTAAATTTTACAGTAAAATTTGTCATTTTTGTGGGAAAATATGCGGAAAATAAACAGACAAAGAATACGAGGTCATAATTGCGCACGCGCACTACTACCACAGCATGGCACAATAGAAGTGGTGTAAAATGGCTTCAAACAAATTGATTGTTTGTAGGTTTTGCTGTGCTGCAGTTCCTCGAAAGCACACTTCAGCTCTGTTCACACCTGATGCTTTGAGCAAGGATCTCCCAGGAAGGTTGAGTACTCTTTTGCAGCTTCCAGTCGCATCAGATGATGGTCACCCCCCTCACTGTTGCGGGCCGTGTTTGCGGAAGTTTCTCTCATCAGAGCGTTTCGTAACAACAGCTAAGTGTAGCTATCAGAGTAGGAGCAGAGAAGGCAACGAGTTGTCCCCTGTGACGTCCGGGAGAAAGAGGGGGAAGGATAGTAGTGGCCCAGACGTGTCACCTTTCACATCCCAGTCTCAGCCTTCGTCAAAGCGATCCACTGGTGGAGTTGCTGGGAGGAGACTTGCTTTCACACCTCGTGAGACACTTATGATTGTAGTTCGCTTAATTATCAGTTGTTATTCCTTTTTAGTGGTTGATAACGAGTCGTCACTAACAAGTAGAAGAGCTCCCCCCATAGGGCCAGATTCCAGATCAGCTGACCCAACTAACACAGTGTCTCCTGGTAAAAAATAAAATATATACAGACTGTACAATTACGTTATTTTGTAACAGATCCTGATAATGACTCTCTACCAAGAACCGTTCAGGTACTGTTTAGTTAAACTTTACTGAGCACTGTGTACGGTATTACGTAACATCCTTATAGATTACTGTCAGCTCACCCAGTAAGAAAACGGCAGTCACCAAGGTCGTTGACAGCAGCCTAAGGAAGGTTGCACAAGTACTGGCAGGTGGTCACCCTCCATCTATCGCTAAAGCTGTGTTCTCCGTGACGGCGTTGAGAGAGTTGCTCATACAAAAGTTCATCAGTCTCCTCAATGACGAATGTAGTGCTCTGTGTAGGAAGTCAGGTGATGTCCCTTCCCTGTTCCGGAAGTTCCCTGTAGACGCAGATGAGCCGTTCTCCTGTGAGAGGTGTATCGACGAGCTGAGAGTAAAGGCTCCAAATCTTCTGATGTTGCTGTTTTTCCTTGTTAGCCGGTCGGACCACAGGAACAAGACAAAGAAAGCCGAGAAACACCACCCTGGCATCTGCATGGCTCTCAGCGTCTTACTTAAGGAGCGGAACAGGGAAATGAGTGCACTTCAATCTTTCCTGTCACTCGTGCTCTTCTCCTCTAGAGTCAACAGAAAGGTGTGTGTGTGTGTGTGTGCGCGCGCGTATGTGCGTACAGGTACAGGTACATGTAAGATTCCCAACCAACACCAACCTTAAACTTTTAGCAGTAAATTGCTAGGGAATAAACCTGAACCTACGTGTAACTATAGAGAATGCAACACACAGCTCAGTCTTACTTACTTGTAAATGTACAGTACAGTACATGTATGTAGGGTCCTGTAGATAGACTAATGTACACATTTAAATTACTACTAACATTCACAGGTGTACACTCGGCTTAATCACCTGAATGTAACGCTCAGTTACTCTGCTGTAATTGGGCTAGTCACACACATCAGTAAGAAACACGGGACGCCCATTAAGAAGTGGATCGTTGATGGTGCGACCTTCAAGTTTGTGGGAGACAATGTTGACAAGAGACGAGTGCGAGACATCAGGAGTGATCATCATGGGCAAATGAAGCATATGTTCAGCCTCCTTGCTGTCAAGTCTCGAGCGCAGGGTCCTTCTCGATTACTACCGTTCCATCCTCCTGACATCTCCAAGGATAGCCCATCCAA
>VSKX01006975.1_pt1 | contig 10190 bp, 6 predicted proteins | sample 4799481 | NCBI WGS metagenome assembly VSKX01 (sample SAMN12179537, study PRJNA552185) | sponge metagenome | biome: deep-sea hydrothermal plumes; feature: spots directly above weak diffusing fluid; material: sea water; isolation source: sponge from the Swan site of a hydrothermal vent ...
ACTCATTTTGGCGATTCACACCAAATTTACCAAATTCAATGCAACATAATTACATTTATTAACGCGGATTAACGCGAACAAAATTTAGCGATAATCACGAAATCGCTAAAATTAGTACCGGTTTTTTTAATAGTAACAATAAGGTATGTACCAGCAATGTCAGTTCTATCTTCATCCTCGTCTTGGTTGAAGTAACTGATTCTCTTATGGAATAACTTCTCAGGGACATCTGGTGGACCCAGATATGGTGGTCGCTCATTTTCTCTAGTCTTAACTAGTTGCTGTTGTACTTTGTCAACAAAACCCAGCTCGCTTTGCTGTGCGGAAGCATCGGCCTGGAGAGACTCTCCTGTTGGCTGTAGCTGAGCTGAAAATAACAGTAACCTGCATGTATATACAACAACAATATATTAACAAAAGGAATACAGTGGAACATCTTTTTAAAGGACCCTCTCTCGCCAAGGGACACTGTATTAAATATCTCTCGACAAGGGACAGTACTTTAGTCACCAAATTCAATTTCTTATGTGAAACACATAGTGAATTGTACCTCCGAATAAGGACAACCTCTCTATAAAGGGACAAATGTACTGAATTTATATGGGTCCCAAAGTGTCTTTACTCAGAGGTTCCGGCCACTGTAGAGATAATTGCATGGAGATCGAGAATACATGCAGAGAAAACTATAGCTAATTGATTATTATAATAGCATGTACGATGTAGGAGCATCCATGCACCAACTGAGTAAGATATATAATTATTACAGACTAATCTGCACACATGTGCCGTTTCTCTCAAAAATTAATCTACTTAATTACCCACACGTTCATTAACACCCACTTATAACGTACGCATGCAGTTGATAACTACGTAGTATGACATAATTTACGCAAAATACAGTTTGTGTTGTGTGTACAGCAGTTGTGTACTCCTCTTCATGTACTCCTGGTAAGATATAATTATTTTGTGACCGTCTCAGTACGGGAAAATCAGGCAAAATGCGCATGTGACTCCCATCGCTCGTGAGGCTTATTAAACTTTGCCAGAAATTAAGGCAATATTTTATCTTGGTGATTTGCCCAAAAAAGTTTTACAAAAAAAATTTACGCCCTGTGGTGGTTATTAACACATGCGCGTTTATGCCTGATTTTCCCGTAGACGGTCACGTATTACACCATGCACCTGCAGTATTCACATAGTAGCTAGCTATAGAGCTATAAGTATAAATGATATTATTAACAAAAATTTGTTAATATAAATTATCGTTATAATTGTTATCGCTAAGAAGTACATAATAAGATAACTACATAAGCACCTCTGTTGCTGATACCACACGGTGACATTGTTCAGGTTACATGACTGCAGTACTGCTGCTTCAGTTCTGAAACACAGACACCTCTGATCACTCTCACTGAGATGTACTGTGATGACAGACACACAGGACAACACTCTCCTTGCAGTCAGCTCCTCAAACATACACACCACAGACTCTGGTGAATGTACCACCACACACACAGTAAACAACTGGTCGAGCAATTGCTGTAATGGAGGAGAGAGTGCATAAAATATGGACAGTCACGAAAAACTGCACCAAAAATCAGAAATGTACGATGTGCTGATTTTGTAGCATGATCTCCGTACACTACCATATAGCAGGACATTTTCGTTGGGTTTTATTTTCGTTAGTTTCGTTCGTTACGGAGATCCCCAAAACGAACCAATAAACAAATCTTGACAATAGGCTACTATGATGACGTACTTAGGGCATACAATGAAAATAAGACCACGGAAATACGCTTTCAAGGCCTAATAACGAAAATTTAACTCAACGAAAATATCCCGCTATACGGTGTATAATAATTATCTATGAGCATAATTAGCATAATTATGTTATTACTTGTTGTGCTTTATGTGTTGCACTGTATAAGAGTATTTCCAACACGTGGTTCTGTTGATGGGTTGATTGTCCTCTCTCATTCCCGCTAGTAATGGCTTTAGTCTCGAGCAATGGTGGTAGCTCTTGTAATGCTTTGACCCAACTCCTCTCGAGCAGACATTGTTCGTTAAGCATTAACTTCACCCTCAAATTGTCCTTGAGTTTCAGTTCACTTGCTGTGCTCTTCTCAGAAATGTTTGGAGTGACACAGCGAAGACACTGCAGGGGTGTTGTGAGTATTAATTGTGTGATAACGAGTGTTAAATATAATAGCTATGTACTGTGAATACTAGCCGCAGATTTTCAGAAGTCTGTCTAAAGCGTTTGCGAGGTCGTCGTTTTCAACAGCCTCATGCTTTTAAACAGTGTTAGTCAGACCTAGTATTAACAGAGTAGACATTAGAGGTGGTTTTACAGTATAGTCAAGTTGTAGCATTATTGCAGTACAATAGTTACTGTTTTACAGCTCTTACCTTTGACAATGCCAACTGCTCATTCCAGCAGAGCGGAGCTGATCGATCGTTTACTGCACAGTCGTTCAAGTCAGACTCTTCAGAGAGGTCAACAGAACTTGCTTCACAGTCTATAATGTCCTCTGGTTGTTCATTAGCTACCGCTTCTTCACATTGCAATAGGTAGGCATCGAAATAATCGTCTGAAGTACGCTGTCCATTTCGTCCAATGATAATGCCTTGAGTCGTTCCGTTTTTCTTAATATAAGAGGCCAAATCGAAGCCTTGTGGAGGAGTAATGCCACTGATAGAAGAGCTGGGAGTAACAGACCATCTACTGTGGGGTCTCTGAGAAGATGAAGGTCTAGATGCCAATTTTAGGGGCTTGGGGAGTGCGGCAAGTCCTGCCTGTGAAGTAGACGAGGTCAACGAATGATTTGATATTCCCTGTAGCTTGCATTGTCCTGAATTGGGTCTACTAGATTTAGCAGGAGTCTTTCTCCCTGAATCGTGTCCACAGACGGCTTTAGGGATAACTGGAGTGAAGGTGACTCTTGGTTTGTAGTCTTGCAGAGGTGTTATCCACTCAATGCTGGTGGTGCTGCCTAGCTGTCTTCTACGTGACTTCTTTGGCCTGTACTTGGTGGCGTTTTTTTGACTCCAGCCTGAGCTGCTCATTCTATTCGCCATGATGGCTACAGGCTAGTCAATTTTCTGTTTAGCTAAAAACTGTTTGCTAGTGGACTAAGCCTAGCCCCACCCTCTGCTTTGCAGAATCAGTCAGCCCCTCCCCCCTCGACCATATAAAATTATGCTAACCAAGATCACGAGCTTAGTAAAGTCAACCATTGTAGAGAAGTGCAAGTACTAATAGCAACAGATCTCCTGATCGACATACTCACTCACACTCTATACCGTAGTCTAGCTAGTCTACAAGATAAATGTATTTCAAGGCAGCTCTAATTCTTACTGCACTTCTAGTTCTGGTGTCGAGTGTATCCTGTGTCAAGGACAGCACTCCCCAGACGTACACCATCAACCTGGACCTGCCACCAGAGCAAAGATGGAAGCAAGTGGCTGAAGACCATACTGAGGAAATATTGAACTTGGTAAAAGAGATCAAAGCCATGGTGCCGCCTGGTACAATAACCCTTGTAAGCATCATAGGAGAAGATGTGGATAAATACATTCCGTATCCTTACAACCTTGAGCTAGTCGGCATTACGAATTCGATCAAAGGCTTGACACTTGGAGAGCTTATTCTTGGCAATACGTTATACGAAGTGACTGCATTTGGACACGACGGCAAGCCTGAGGCAAGAGCCTGCACAAGTATTGTAGCAGAGACCATCAACGGAACCATATTCCACGCCCGTAATCTCGACTATAACTTCGGCAATGTTTTGCGCGGGCTAACGATAGTGGTCAATTTCCAGCAAGGAGGTAAGACCATTTACACGGGCACCACGTTTGCAGGCATGGTTGGATTATTGACCGGACAGAAACCTCACGGGTTCACTATCACCCTAGACGAGAGGGATCAAGGTGACTGGTGGATGAACGCTCTTGAAGCACTCATCGCTGGTACTCACGGTATAGCCGCCTTTCTCATTCGAGACACTCTTGCTGATGCAGACATGACGTTTAACGATGCCCTGAGAGTTTTAGCCGACAAGCCGTTGATTGCTCCGTGTTATATCATAATCGGTGGTATCGGTAGCAAGCAAGGTGCGGTCATCACAAGAGATAGGATTGCAGCCGTAGATTTGTGGCTTCTGGACGCGTATAACGGGCACTGGTTTCTCGTGGAGACTAATTACGATCACTGGGTGTCCCCCCCTGCGAGAGATAACAGACGTGACCCTGCAATCAAGGGAATGAACGCTCTTACTCGAAGCGGACTCAGTTGGGGGGGTTTATATGACGTTCTCTCTACTCCCCCTGTATTGAACAATGGAACTATGTACACTGTTGTAATGTCCGCTGATTTGCCCTCCATATATACCACATGGATACGTACACCCTGAAGGAAAAATAAACGGATTGTAAATTCTGTATGAAGTTATATAGCTTATACTGCTCATGTGTGTACAATATTTTTACTTGTTTTAGTCAACTGTGTTTCATATCATGTGTCATTGTACAACAATAATAATTGGAAAGATTTAAAGGATGTTTGGTTGAGATAATCGCATACAAAAGAGAGTACTGTATCAGTAATTCATTAATTTGGAGGCATTAAAACAATTATAAAATCACAAACGACAAAATAAATGAAATGTGAGAGGATGTGAGTTAGTACAGTGCTCAAGTGTTGACTGTTTCACAGGCATCAATCCAATCACTGTACACATCAATTGCCTCAGACAGATCTGACAAACAAACAAAACACGGTGAATAAAAATACTGGCCAAGCAGGGTTAGGTAATTGACAGGCAAGTCCTTCAATAGAGCCTATTATTCAATAGAGCCTATTATTATAGTTCACAATAATAAGTTCACAATAATATTATTATGGCACTACCATAAGCTCTAGTCTCGCGGGCCATACTAACACATCTGTGTTAGTATGGGCCAGATGCAGGCTTCATAGACACTACATAAATAACTACATATAAACAATAGACAATAAGGGACACTGGGTTTCAGCAGCATCTTTGTTGTTTATTGAGAGTGTCCCCTATTGAGGAAGTTTGTTGTTGTGTTCCTGCTAATGATGTCGTCCCTCAAGAAAGAGTGTCACTGTGTACTGCTATACTAGCGGTTGGTTAAAAACAGAACAAGTTACCATTGTGTCACGTGCTTTGCACGCGCATAGCCTAGGGATGAGGGATAACTTCCGGATTGGGTTGGGGACAGGGATAACAAAACAGTAATCGGTGTTTCGGCAGCAGCTACGGTAGGAATGGAGGTTGTGTCATCGCTTATAGCTAGAGCTGGAGGAACCGTGTTCAATCCTCACTATTGATTCCTTTTTTTCTTTAAGACTTACACTAGTTCTCTTGCATGTCACATGACAAAATAGTAACTTTGTTCTGTTAAACGGCTAGTTACGGCTAGTTACTGCTATACACACCGTAAGCTTTAGCTAGCTACTTACAAGTGATCGTGGTCTGGAAATCCTCAAGACATACACGACAGCTTATCGTGCCAGTGTTTCTCTGTCGATCCCTACAAACAAAATATATAATTCATATAAAACATAATATTACCAATAGGAGAATGGAACTTACATATCAACTTCACAGGATCTTTCGTGGTTACAGAACGGACACGTGAATTGGCTGTCTAGAGGTCCTGTCATTTTCTTTTTTGGCGGAGCCTTACGTTTGCTCTTTCGGCGTCCCATTGTTGTGCGCTATTTGTGTGTTGTCAGTCAATATCTATATCTATATATAGTGAGTCGAGTCGAAGCAATTGCAAGCGTGATGCAATCTAGCAGCTTTTTGTGCAAAGACACGTTTCCTCCAAATGAAGCACACTCACAGTATAGTATCACAAAAGACGGAAGCCACGCCCCCTTTTGAAAGGGTTGTAGCTGGATTTAAGTCTCCGTTTTTTGCGTATAACTTGAGTTTGGAGTGGTCATTTTAGGGATTAAAACATGCATTAGGTAGCTCTTTGATAGCTCTTTCAAATTATGTGTTTAGGTAAGGAATTTTTGTGAGAGTCCAAACCGTGGGCTTATAGTGGGTGATTTTGTCAAAATTGTACAATTTAAAAAAAATTTGAGCTAAACACATGAGTCTTTTATGGGCTTTCATAAAAATTAATCTTAAAAATTTAATTATGAAAATTGAACAAATAAACTCAAGTTATAAGGGTACAACTGCATGCACCTAAATCTTTGCACATGATATGCATGTGCTCATATTAAATTATTTTCCGTACTAAAACATGCATTAGGTAGCTCTTTGAAAGCTCTTTCAAATGGCAGGTGGCTGGACAAGCTTGGTGTGGCAGCACTGACCAACCACACCAGAGTGTTCAGACAATACTATATTGGAGGATCATACTCACTTCTTGACTCCTCATTCAACCCATTACCAGTGAGACCAGTGATATGGTGTGTGTGCTCACTGTATATATAGGACTACTGGCTGTCAGTGCTACACAAGAGACTGGTGTGGTGCTGCATGGATGTGAGGGGTGCTCTATTGACTCCTCATTCAACCCATTACCATGCAGTGAGACCAGTGATGTGGTGTGTGTGTGCTCACCACCTAGTAGTACGGCGGCCTGGGTTCGAGGCTACCCATTACCAGTTAAGTGGTGTGTGTGTTGATGCACAGTAGAGTTTGAACTGACAGTCACTAGTGTGAAAATGATTACACAACAAGACAGAGACATACACAAACACACATTGTGAAACACTACTCTGTTGTGGTTCTTGGTCGAATTCCTAGAGAGTTTCTAAGTTCCCTCACCCCACCACTTCTTGCCTCTTTGAACCCACAGGCTTTGAGCAATGCCATCTTGGCTTGAGAATAACTTGATAGTGATTTTGACTTCTTTGAGGAGCTGGAGCCATCCAAAACTGACTGTGAGCGTATTTCAAGTCGTTTTCGTTTTCTGTCTCCAAGAGATGTTTTGGCAGTGAATTTTGTTTTCTGTGCTAGCTTGATATCGTCGTGGTGTTCTTCTACTAGAGGTACTGAGATCGATGCCTTCTTTTGAAGTTTCTCCTCTTCAAGAGCCTTATCTTTCAATCGATGCTTCTCAGTCTATGCATGTTCGTGTGTTAATAGCAACCATAAGCAACTACTGTATAGCGGGAAATTTTCGTTGGGTTTTATTTTCATACGGAGAGCCCCAAAACGAAAAATTAACCAACGAAAATCTAGGCTACTATGACGACGTGCTCAGGGCATACAATGAAAATAAGACCATGAAAATACGATTTCAAGGCCTGATAACGAAAATTTAACCCAACGAAAATATCCCGCTATACGGTATACGGTATACGGGTATAGGGTGTGTACACATTCACATTCTATCAACAGTAATAGCTCACTCTGAAAGTTTTTCTCAGTTGTTGATTGAGTGTAAAATCATCCAGTCTGTCTTCATGCATCTCCTACAATGTAATATACGTATAGTACAGCACTCACCCATCACCATACGTACAGTACAGCACTTACCCATCACCATACATACATACATTAACTTCCGTATGCAGGGTGCATATATACAAACTTTCGCTAAAGGAAGCATCCCGTCTACGAGTCGCTATTCAAGTTTCAGTATTTTAATCCCGTTCAAACGCTAGTGCTGGTTTATAGTACGACGCTGGGGCTTACGTAGAGTAGTAGCATCAGGAAACGCTCGATTAGAGCCAGCCAGGTTCTATTCCAGTGTAGCGTCATATTATAAAACCAGCCATAATCCGAGAGTATAGGGACACTAACCAGGATCTAGCCACCCTGGGAGCTGGTAATAGAGAGTAGGGACACTAACCAGGATCTTAGCCACCCTAGGCGCTGGTAATAGAAAGTAGGGACACTAACCAGGATCTTAGCCACCCTGGGAGCTGGTAATAGAAAGTAGGGACACTAACCAGGATCTTAGCCACTCTGGGAGCTGCTTCACTGGACTTCTTCTGGTCCTCAACGCTGTGCTCCAGACGATACATTGGATCAGAGGCCAGTTTCTCTGCCTCTGACTTGCCCTCCACTGCCATTGTCTCTCCCTCTGTGTGCTCCCACCGCTCGTTCTTCCTAGACGCCCCACTCACACACACATAGTCAAAGTTCTGAGAGAGTAGGAGAGAAAGCTCAAGAGAGGGTACGCAATACCGTACTGTATAGCCGGTTATTTTCGAGGGAGAAAAATTTCGTGAATTTCACGAATTTTTGCAGTCACACGAAATCTGCCACGTAGCCTGCCGGTTGTATTCGAAACCAACCATTGCAGTGATCCACGAAGATATATTCCGCGAAATGCACTAGGGCAGCTAATCGCGAAATATTTGCTCCTCGAAAATAATCGGTTATACAGTACTCATAGGGGGGAGGTCAAGCACTAGAGATGGAGCAACATGTCGCATGTATGTCATCAAAAATGTTGCGTGCAACAGAATAGAGAGAGCCTGACTCTATTCCAGACAACATGACTGTTGCATCAATGTTGCTCCCCACAGATTATTTATTATTGTTTTTGTATCTGCAAAAGTCTTTCAAGGATTCCTTCAAACTTAAAAAAAGATTACAGACAGATAAAAAAATTATTATAATGGTACCTGAGGATCTGTTTGTATCTCGAAATGACTCTGACAAAGATGGCATTTCATTCTGAACTTGAAGATAGGAGTGCTGTAATACTTGCCCACTTGTGTTTTCTCAGCGTTGAACCTCACCCCCATACCCAGGTGCTCCCCACAGCCACTGCACCAGACGTTGTACGGGAGCTCAAACCTAAACAGTACAGCAGCAACGATGATGATACGCAAACACCTCATTTTGTGAAGGTGACTGGCTTATTAATGACTACCGTATAGCGGGAAATTTTTATTTTCGTTATTTTCGTTACGGAGAGCCCCAAAACGAAAAATTAACCTACGAAAATCTTTGCTACTATGATGATGTGTTCAGGGTGTATCACGAAAATAAGACCACGAAAATACGCTTTCAATTAAGGCCTGATAACGAAAATTTCCGCTATACGATAATTATAGGGTTTCTAAAAGAGGGCGTCCTAACCGAGGCTGGCGCTATAACGTACTTGCCTTATGATCATAATTCCCTGGTCCAGTTTCCTGGCTCTGTCTCTGAGAGGGTGAGACCCACGGAACTTGTTGATAGATCCCTGCACACAAACAACGGTCATTATAATTACATAATTATAGTGATCTTTTGACTGCAAAATGTTGAAGCGATAGGTAGACGCGGGGGTTTACTTAGAAACAGAATGATACTTAAATTCATCAAAGTAATGTGAAAAAACGGAGGACCAGGTGACACAATAGACTTTAGTTATCATGCAGGGCAAACCTTGTCTGGGGTCCATTCCGGAGGATAGTACTTGTTGACGGCCTTACGGTCAGACTGTAAGTATAGAGAAGGAGTAGGTCAGCTATTTACAAGTGTTGGAAAGATGTGCGCTTACCATATTCAACCCAAAATCAAGCAAGAACACAGAATTAGAAAGCAAAGAACACGGAACGTTGAATCAGCATTATATTGACCTTTGACCCTTTGGAGTGTTTCAATATCACGGCCCCCCCACTATTAGTTAGGGGGCGTGGTTATTTATGCCATTGCAGGAAACAGGGCTATGATAATATTATATAATCGCTCAATCTGCCTCAATCTACCACAGCTATATAGCTAGCTCTCCTTGGCAACTCTGCTGCTCTTCTATAGCGCGTTTGCAAGATGGCAGAGCCTCCGTTGCGTGTTTTAGAGTTGAGACCTGCTGGCTACTGGGACTCAAAACTATACAAGCTCAAAACTGGTGAGTGAGATAATTAAAAACACATTAAAAACACATCTGAGCTCAATATTAGACTGACAGTACATGCACATTGCATGGTTGTGTACAATAACGCAACTAGCAGTTTGGGATAGTGTAATTTGTGACCACAATGTCAACTAGATGATTATGTCACCGTAAATATTCGATCCTGGTTCACAATATGACGCTGGAGCTTACGTAGCGTCCACAGCGTCAGGAAACGCTCGATTAGAACCTGAGTCTAATTGAGCGTTTTTGACGCTACTGATGCTACGTAAGCTCCAGCATCATATTATTGTGAACCAGGTTTGATGCTACTGACGCTACGCAAGCTCCAGCATCATATTATG
>VSKX01032152.1_pt1 | contig 10182 bp, 9 predicted proteins | sample 4799481 | NCBI WGS metagenome assembly VSKX01 (sample SAMN12179537, study PRJNA552185) | sponge metagenome | biome: deep-sea hydrothermal plumes; feature: spots directly above weak diffusing fluid; material: sea water; isolation source: sponge from the Swan site of a hydrothermal vent ...
GAAAAGAGGCCCAGGATTATCGATTTTACGCTTGCAGAGCTGGAGAAAGCTAGCAAAGACAAGTATGTGCAAGCTCGTGTGCAACGTCATCAATTGCGAATAGCTCACGTGCAATTGACAGGATGTCATGTTACTTTGTGCAGTTTTGTGTACATGTATCGGTAGTTCGACACTCTTCTCTACTTATATACTCTTGATAAAAGACATACCTACAGTACTTGTGTTGCAATTATCATCATACACATACCCAAAACTTGCTAAGTTTCACAATTCATATCTGATTATTACCTTCTGTTCACTTCCAACAGCTCTGCTAGATTCACCACTAGCAAAAAAAGAGGAGCAGAAGATGTGTTTGAGTGCTCCATGACAGCTGCATGGCTCGGGTGATAATCGTACTGACCGGCAAAATCATAAATCATAAGATTCCCAAACTCGGGGCTATGAAAACAAGTTGGAACAATGCCTTGAGTACGATCCTGGCTACTCTCTTCAACAAAATTACCAACAAAAAGCCTTGAAATCCAATCATTGGGTCGAACAGAGGTTACTGATTTTACAATGGTGCTTTTCCCGGCTCCTTCATGACCAATAACCAGAACGTGCACAAGAGAATCCAATGGTTGCTGTGCTTGAAAGTGGCGGAGAATATCCAAATCAGCTCCCTGTGTATTCGCACCTCGCTGAATCAAAACGGTTGTTGTGTCTTTGTCACGAACAATTTGTATCGGAGCTTCACTCGAAAGGGTTAGAGCGTTAGGGTCAAATCCTCGATCGAGAAGCAGCTTGATGACATTTTTGCGGCCATAACGACAAGCTACGTGAAAAGGCATGTATCCGGAGTTATCATACAAGAGCATATTGCACTTGTGGTTTTCTACCAAGTGCTGGACAATGTCGACCTGACCATTGCGACAAGCATTGTGCAGGGGAGTTGTTAAGCAGTGATCAAATACTTCTACAGGGCATTTTAGCTCGTCCACGAAATATTTAACTATTTCCAGGTGCCCCTTACTGCATGCGATGTGAAGAGGTGTCTGTCTAAATGAATCTAGAGCATTCGGATGCAATTTATACTTTTGAACAAGCAATCTCACAATTTCGATGTGACCGTTTCGACAGGCAATATGCAAAAGGCTCTTGTCATTTTCTCCCCGAGTGTGTGGGTTACACTTGAGCTCATCGATTAGAACCAAAATCACTTTAATGTGGCCATTATTGCACGCAGACAGGAGAGGAGTGGTTCCATCTTTGTTAGCCTTGTTGGGATCTACCGAATGCTGTTTGGCAAGATATCGGGTCACATCTACGTGTCCACGGGTACAAGACACGTGTACTAGAGTATGCCCTCTCTCAGAGACATAATGCGGGTCACAATCAAACTCTTCCACTAGCGTAACTACAGTGCAGTACTGACCAGCCTTGCAGGCCCAAAAAATTGGCGGCTTGTGAGTAAGCTTTAAGGAGTTTGAAGGCTGTGGTAAACGTGGCATTAGTGTTCTGACTTTCTGAATGTTCCCTTCCTCACAGGCATTGTTTAATTCCTTTACAAGATTATCATCTCCTACAATCTCGAACGACCCAGAAGCATAACCGTACTTTTCTCCCATTCTTGTGGCAGGTTTATGTACACTACGATCAACAGTACTATACATACAATCCAAGCTATCTAGTCTGTAGCCACTGAACTGTTGTATCTATAGGCATAAGCTACTATTTAGCTATAGACACATACAATGGCACTATCAGTTGGTGGACAGCTTAGAAGACTGGATAAACTATAGAACCTCGGGTTACATTTATAGCTGATGCAGGAAGTTTCAACTGCCTTATAAGGAGCTAAGTAATCCTAAAATCAATCACACAGCTACACTGAAAGCAGATAATGTTGCTTCTTTTTCAATAAAATTTGCTAAGTGCTATTTAATAATACTTTCAGTAACCTGATACCAATGGGTGGGAATTTCCAGTAGAGCAATGGCAGTTAATTAAATTGTGAACAAATCACATTACCCACAAAAGGAATTTTAATAGGCTACATGTACCTACGTACATACTAGCTACTTGATTGGGAAATGCACATTTAGATGACTACTGTTAACAAAATGACAATTGACAACACAAAAAATAAGAACGGAAGTAAGCAGAAGAAAGTAATGGTCCAGTTGCAGGTAGTTCCTACATGTACAAGAAAAAAATACCATACCAGAAACTCTGTCAAGTTTCTAGGAATGTGCTGAACACATGTAACACATAATCCCCATATAAAGTATTCTGCTGAAGGTGCTAGCTTACATAAACACATAGTGAAAACAACATCTATGTCTATTCAAAATGATAGCAGTATCATATATACTGTTTGATGGATTAGAAAACAATGGTGATGTTTACCTTTCTCTTTGGCTTTTGTCACACAGCAAGTACGATCAGCCGAGACACTGATTAGCAGCTCGTTGGGAGTGCCTGTCTTGCTGGGTGGATCAGCTTCGACGGTCGCAAAACAAAGGCTGGTGACGGAAAAAGAATGGACTTTCGACACTCTACGAAGAAGCTGCATAATTAAAGTGGTGTATATGCGCGACTGTATAATTTTATACGTACATGTATAGGCCTCACAAACCATACTGTACAAGCACATATAAATTCACAGAATAGAGGATCACATTTATGCCACAAGTCCGTACGTACATGTAAGAAACAATTGAATTGTGAATAGAGCCCAAGTAACTAAGTACATACGTACATGAATCTAGCAAACAATTTAGTCGACACTTACTTTCAGGTGTGAGGTGTAGATAGCCACACTACCTTCTGTACTACCAACACCGACTTTTTGGCCGGAAGAGCTGCAGGAAAACATACATGTATAAGCCAAGGTATATTAGTGGCCAGTACAAATGTGTATGTATCTGCACTTTGACCTTAATTGGGGCGAGCCTGAGCGAGCCTCACAGTAGTGTGTACGTCAATGCTGATCGTTGGGCTTCAAGTTTGATACGACCAGACCGGATGATACGACCGCTTCATGTAGCTAGCATTTGTAAAGACGACGATCATTTCTGCGCTTGCACACGTGAAACACGGCCACTCTGCCCTGGATTCGGCTGATCGTCACAAACAGCAGCTACCCAGCTGGCCGAGTGTGTACTCCAACTGAGGCTAGCAAGGAGAAGAGCAAAACAGATAGCGTCGAGTCATACAGAGAAACACTTGAGAAGAGAGAGCAGATGTTGGCAAGGCAGAGAGAACATCGAGCTACAATACGAGAAAAAGTAAACTCATCAGCTAAACTAGCTGTTAGTAGCTAGCTAAAGGCAAAAAGGAAAGCCAGCACGATCCATGGCTATAAAACACCACGAAGAGCAGAGAAAACAGAAGCAAAGAGAACAGGGCAGAGAACAATGCATAGAGCAGAACACTGAACAAATGGCTGCAAAGAGATTGATACCAACCAACGTCTTCAAGTTAAACAGAAGAGCCAGAAGCTGATGCGCGACGAGAATAAAGATGTTTAACTGACTCATGCACACATGCACACGCAATGCTATACTATAATTATCAGCCTAACATGATTGACATAACGCTCCTCATTTACTAGCACCAGTTGCCTCCTTAGGCTCGCCCCACAATGCTTTGCATTGACTACTACAGTAGTTAGGATAAGGAATCAGCCCCTGTATAGACTGAATAAGACTGGGAGAGCTTTACGTTAAGACTGAGTCATTATTTTCCTATAAGCTTGCTTTGAAAACATCCACTATCCAATTATGGACCATTGTACACACCTCACAGTTAGAGCACTAAGCAGTTCTTTGCCAACTCTGCTGACAGTGATAGGTTTCCATGTGAGAGGATCCCATTTAATGAGGAAGCAGTCCCTCTTGGTTCGATGGTTCCATTTTGATGGTACATTGATAGTGAATAAAGCAGTGCTAGCGACATTTTTAGATGCAGGAGAGAAACTACACACATACGAAACAAGATTACTCATAGTACATACACTACACACAATGTAATGAACGGGAGACTTAAGTATTGGATCAGTGTGCTGAGCTATTCAAGGAAAATGATTATGAGGTTGTCTACGGCTTCAAAAGTTGCAAAACAAGCCAGTAATGTGAGTTAACTCTGCTATCACGTACCAACAAGTACGAAATCTGTACTTTGGTTGTTTGTCAGAGCCCCAGTTGAAGTGCTTGAGCTGCTTACCACTGACTAAGTCCCACACATTGGCCTCCCCACCACGACACACACTCACAACCTGAAAACACCTAACTTCAACTCATACATATAATTATAGCAACTTTACTGCAGATCTGCAGACCCTAGGACTGCAAGCAGCTACCCTATTGAACACAATATTGATGCAGTGATACAGAATGCACCATAATAATTATAGTGAGTTAATCATGAGACATGACAATAAGTGTGACTGTAGTTTATAACATAAGTTGACATCAAGACAAAAGTCCCCTCACATTAAAAACCCATGATATCATTTTACGCGTAGCCAGTCGGTAGTAAGCTAAAAATACACACAACTATGAACAGCAGTGGGTATGCATTCTAAATTTAACGGACTACACAAACTGAGTGCGTCAGTAACTACTGAAGGTGATAGGTCAAGAATGTACTAATTATGTTCAGGTTCCAATGGGTATGCAGCCTTGCATGTAAACAGATCAGTCAGGAGACATGATGTCCGTGGATGGATTCTCCCTTACAAAGGTGTGATGTATACACAATGACACATGTGACTGATCACCATGGAGACTAGTTTAGCCCTGAAAAATACTCCCCTAAAATTGCGTACACATGTGTTATGACTATAAAGGAAGCTAACAAAAATCTCCCCTCAGCAATCTCTACAGAGTAAGTAAATGAATTTACCTCTTGCTTAGTAGGATGACAAGCGATACTTTCAATTTCATCCTTATGGCCACGGAGCTTATATATCTCTTTTAAATTGGAAGTCTGAAAGGAAAGGTCACACACTCACACCTACCCATAAATCACTTTCGGCATAATAATTTATACTTGTACAAAGACGACATACGAGAAAACCGCATGCATAATTATGTGCAATGTCAATAATCATGTTTTCCTAGTACCTACATAATATTATGCATGTACATAATATGCCCACACACCTTCCACACTCGGACAATGGCATCCATACCGCCAGTTACCAGCACTGACCCATCGTGGCCAAAACACACCACTTTCTGATATGACTCCTTTTCACCAAAGTCTGTGCGCACTGATTGCAAGGTTTTCACTAACAATGTGCCACTGTTTGATAACTCTGCTATACTGGAGGTCTTTCCCTTAGCAGCAGGTCCTGCATAGCACAATTTACTGAGCCAAACAGCAACACACACGTACAAACGGGAAAACACTGTTCAAGGATTATTAACTTGTGGGAATTATATTATATGACAAAAACAATAACACAAACCATTTTTCTTGATCTGCATGAGGTGACAGGAGGAATCTATACTAACTGCCAGGGTGCAAAGGTCGTTGGGGCTAGATACCATATTCATGACAACGTCTAACCCCAAGTCATGTCGGAATATGCATTTTGACCTCAAACTGCCATCTGTATCTTTCACTAAAGTACAGATTTCCTAATAAGATAAACAACAGAAAAAGTCATCAATAGAGCATATAAACGATGCATCAAGTGTGTAGACCTACTATTGCATTTGGAACTCCTGTTTTAGAATTTCCTCCACCACCTGTAACACAAAACTCTCCTTTACCAAGAGGAAGAACGCAGTAGAGAGGAAAATCACTCACAAACAGCTCTTGAAAACTCATTTTACAAAATGGGGTTTGGTAGAAGATGATGGCAAATGTCGTCAAATTAAACAGCATTATCTAAGATGATGGCAAAGGTCGCGTATAGTGCAAGTGCAAAGTGGCTCACTTTATGCCCTTTGACCTCCCAGTACCATCTCCGTGCATAAGCCCAGTGTGTTAACTTCGCTGTGAGATCGAGATATACTGTGCATGTGAATACTGACGTGACAATGGCTACAGTTCATCCTGGAGGAAAACGCCACGTTTGCTACTACTATGATGGTATGGAAGCTCTACATATTTTTTAAATCCAGCAGTTAACTCTATATCCATGTTGAAACAATATTTAGATTGTTGAGGTCCCTAGTATAGAACCTCTACAATTGAAATTATGGCTAGAGGTGTTCCTTAGCTACTGCAATTTGTATGCCACTCTGGTATTGATACCGAAATAGTATAAACATTTCAAATGGATACGTTTAACGTTTAACAGTAACTTCTTGTAAACTGCTCAGGTGATATTGGTAATTACTACTATGGACAAGGCCATCCGATGAAGCCTCATCGTATCCGAATGACTCACAACCTGTTGCTCAACTATGGCCTCTACAGAAAGATGGAGATCTATGTGAGGCATTTCACTCCTTTTGTCTGTGACCACTCCACTTTTTTCATGGCTGTACTACCGTACTTCTTTTTATCTAGTATTGTCTCCCCCAGTTGAAAAGTAGTTTTCGAATCTCCCTATGAATTGTTACATGCCTTTAGCGATTATTTTTTTAGGTATCTTTTATGTACCAAGTTCATCTAACCGCTAAAATATATTCGTGCGTTCACCTGGTCCTCAGTTTTTGCACTGTATCTTGGTCATACTTTGATGAATTCTAGTACCGGTTAGCAGGTAATTTTCGGGGGACAAAAATTTCGTGGTTCAATCCCTGAGCACGAATATTTTACCCACGAATTGCTCATATCCTGCATGGACAGGTGTGGTTTCATCAACAAGCAACCACGAAAATTTTTCCACGAACTGATTCAATAATGCTCAACCACGAAATTTTTGTCCCTCGAAAATTACCCGCTATACGGTAACTTGCTCACATTTTGGATAGTTCTTGCACTGTTGCTCTTGTAGTGCATCGACTGTGCATCGACAGTGCATCAGAATAATTATACTTACCAATCAAAGTTAGCTATGTTAGCATGTGTTGTAGGTTCACTTCCGTTGGTCAAGCAGACAATAGGTGTCTGATAAACACAATAATAATGATGCTTGAGCTTATGTAGCGTCTGTTATGCCTGATTCACAATAATATTATGATGCTGGAGCTTGCATAGCATCACGAGCGTCAAAAACGCTCAAGTAGACCCAGGTTCTACTCGAGTGTTTCGGGGTGCTCACGAAGCTACGCAAGCTTCAGCGTCATATTGTGAACCAGGCTTTTGTCTGTAATCCACATTCATTATACATTCCTGTTACCACACATTGATAGGTTTCCTAGGAGCGTTGCCGCTGGCAATTGCCCTGGGCACAGTGTGTGGAGCCTTCACTTGTCTCTTTATGTTCTACGATTCTGATGAGCCCGGGAACTTCCCACCAACCCCTGTATCCTCACCCAGACACCACTCAGGGTGAGTCGGTATTACTATACCGTATAGCAGGAAATTTTTTTGGGGTTTTATTTTCATTACGGAGAGCCCTAAAACGAAAAAATTAACCTACGAAAATCGTAATTGTAAGCTACTATGATTATGTGCTCAGGGCGTATAATGAAAATAACATCACGAAAATATATTTCAAGGCCTGATAACGAAAAATTAACCCAACGAAAATTTCCTGCTATGCAGTCCACCGGATGTGAAATTTGTATGTTGGACTGATAAGTAGCGATATATAGGTAGCTATAACTTTTAACTGGCAATGATCGAAGCTATAGTTTAACATGTTGTCTGATTTCTAGAACAGCCTGCTAATATTGAAATTGATTGCAACCGAGAGCTCATTGTCTATATAAAAGTGATATCACTTTGGCTGGCTTAGTTGACAGTGCCTACGTGTATGGAGCAAGATAATTGAAATCCGTGCATTTATTTGCATTGTCCACTCTTTCTCAGGAAGGCCTCCATGTCTACTGAGTGGCACCTTGGTTACCTGTTTGTTCCCATCAACATCCTCGTCTCATTCTCTCTCGCTCTGTTCTACTTCAGATGGAACATGGGACTACCAATGCTATAGTAGTTCTCATCCTAACCACCACTCTCATGTCATTGTGTTCTTTAGCCACTTTCACTGTTTTTCTACAGACACACCATACCATTGTTTTTTTTTTGGCAAATGTACACAATAGCGTCTATTAACAAACGCTCCCTCACAAGTGTGTGCATGTACCCAGTGTACAGTCAGAGGAGGTACGACACGATACCTCGATTAGGCCTCATCACATGCCTCGTCCACTGCTCTAATTAGCAATTTGAATCCACATGAGCAAGTAGTTGAGGCATGTGATGATTGAGGCACGCATGTTCGTACCTCCTCTGGTACGTACCCAGAGGAGGTACAAACGTGTGTGTATACCAATCAAAACATTCCAACAGTCTCTTCACTTTCTTTGTTATTACAAAGTCGAAGAGGTGTTGGAATACCTCGATTAGTACGCTGTTTGGTACACACGTGTCGTACCTCCTCTAGTGTGGACCATCAACACACACAGACCCACCCCTCAAAAAATAAAAAAATATTTAGATGTGGGTAAAGATCCTTAACGAAATATATGCTAATCGTATTAACACATAAATTATTTTGTTAAGGATCTTTACTAGTTACGTAATGATTACGTCATAAGGTAGGTGTGGCTGATCTGAGTGACCAAACAGTAGAAGCTAATCAAAAAGAAAGAGCTCGCTCGGCAGCGTCAGTCAGTGTAAGTAAGCTTTTAGAAAGCAGTATAACGCTTCAGATTGTATTCTGTTTAGTTAGTCCTAGATAGCGGTAGCTAATTTATCAAAGAAAGGTATATAAATAGTGTTAAATGAAAGTTGTTACTTGAAATAATTATGCTTACAAGTGTTAATTTATAGTTATTTGTTTCTTGTTTATACTGCAGAATAAAGTGCAGAAACAGCTCTGCACATAATTTAACGAAAGTATCACACTTTAACAGTTTGCAAGATTAGCGTGCAGTCACTTATTGAGCTTTCAGGGAGGGTCGGAGGAACACACACCACCACAGCGGCATGTCCCCGGGCCCTCTCTCTTGCTAACAGCATGCAACGAACAACTTCAATCGAAATCAAACTCGAAGGCACCGTGCCTTTCGAACTAAGTTCCCTGACAGAGAACAACGAAGATAAGATATTCCAGTTGGCCCAGAATGGGTACACGTGCGCAGTTCACCTCCCTCCCTTGCAAATGGAGTATCAAGTTCGAGTTCCGGCGTTTGGAAAATCGCATATTTTGGTACGGACTCAGGACAGTGTGGAGTCTATGGTTGTGTACGGTGTGGAGTGCATGGAGGGTGTGCAGATGTCATGTGACCAGATTGCTAATCGTGTGCAAGAGATTTTTGGGATTGATGTATCGGAGAATCTCACAGCCTGTTTCACATGGGAAAATGCTAACGACACGAGCAATGGAGAGACAAGTAAGTACATACATACACTCAAACGCCTCTTATCCGGACGCCAGAGATACGGGCACGCCTGTATATAAAGTGTTTATCCGTGGCCAAAATTCGAATCTATGCTGACTCTGCCATTTTTGGAATGTAAACGTGCATGCTTGGCTAGCTAGCCAGAGATACGGGCAGTGCTCGGACCCAAGCTGCCCGGATAAGAGGCGTTTGAGTGTATATGTTTGTACTTTAGTGTGATGTGTTTACCTGAGAGCCAGTCACAAGTCACTAATCTGGTGACTTGTGAATTGGTGTGAGTTTCATTAAAAACTTGTTAGTGCTCTTGTTGGCTATTGTTAGGATGTTGTTTTGTAACTAAAATGGTGCCAGTGTGTCTGTTGTGTACACTGTCTGGGGATGTTCTCAGCTTGTGTGTGATGTGTTATATATGTGTTGTCGTTTACAACCCCCCAGAGAGCCTAGCAACTCTCCTGTGACATTTAGGCCTTAAGCCTTCACGGCCGGTTCACGATATGACGATAGACGTTCGTTTCGTAAGCTATCGTACGATACGCTATATTAGACTCATGTTCTAATTGGACGTTAGCTTGCGATACCATACGAAATGAAGGACTATCGTCATAATTATCGTGTAGCCCAAGCAAAAATGCCAGTACTTTAATTATGATAAGGAGTCAAATTTGTCCGGACATTTTTAAGCATTTCATGCCATACTGGACATTATCTCTATACCTAGTAATGTAAA
>VSKX01071823.1_pt1 | contig 10177 bp, 11 predicted proteins | sample 4799481 | NCBI WGS metagenome assembly VSKX01 (sample SAMN12179537, study PRJNA552185) | sponge metagenome | biome: deep-sea hydrothermal plumes; feature: spots directly above weak diffusing fluid; material: sea water; isolation source: sponge from the Swan site of a hydrothermal vent ...
ATATCTTTGTTTTTATTTGCTGTTTCTAGGTGAAGTTTGACCCGGCCCCCTTGTTTATCACCCTCCCATTCTCAACGACCGGATTAGGTGGGCGGAGAATGCGTATGCTACAAAATCACCTGGGGATCCTCGGGAAAGTCTATCCAATTATTCTCTCAGAGAAGCTGATGGATGTGTCCCGAGGCACCTCCCTCAAAGATGTGGCCAGTGTGATAATGTCTGCTTCAATATCACGAGTGCAAGAGGTAGGTACCATAACTACAGTGCCACCTAAAAAAAAAAAAAAATTTTCAAGTCATGTGAAACTTTTTCATATGGCGGACGTATAATAATGGGCATTATATACGAGGATGTCCTAACCGAGGCAGGTACAAAAAATACGATATTGTGTCTGAGTTTGCCAGAGCCAGTGTGTCTTTCTCCTGTTACCAGTGACTCGGACTGCAGTATTTTTGATCTTGAAATAATTATGTTATGTAAGATTGAGTTTTGACTCCATTTGAGTGCAATAACAAAATCTTCTAGTAGATCGACGTGCATTATTGTCGTACGGTATGTGTGTGTGTAGTCTCTGTGGTTCTCGTCGCTATGGTAAGAAAGTGTGTTTAGTCTTTTTAGGAGAGCGTTCAAAGGCAATGAGCTGTTTATAGTGTGATTAGAGTCCCGCCAAAATACCTTTTCGGTATGTCATGCTTGGTTAGGTGTAACCAAAGTACTAACTGCATTGGTTCAAGTTACTCAATGTTCTACTGAACCCTTTAATTTGGTATGTCTGGGTGTTGTAATCTAGTCTAGTCTAGTAATTTGCTTGTTTCAGACCCCTGCCTTGTTCCCCCCCCCCCCCCCCCCCGCCGATTTTTCTCTATTTTAACGCTGGGTCATTGCATGGGTGATATTGCGCATGCACTTCAGATTACCCAGAATCTGGGTAATCGTACCACAAACGCAAGTAAAATTACACCGTAAACTACATAGTTCATTTACTTGGAATTTTTTTCCGTGCTACTCATCTATCTCGTGATCAATGGCATCGACTGAGTTCCCTGAAGCTGTGGCTTATGCCCTTTCTTGTGTTGGTCTAGAAGACCTCAGACTGAATCTTGAAGTGCAACATAAAGGGCAGCAGTTAGTAGCAAAAAGACTTGCCATAGCTTGTGGGGGAACCAAGCAAATACATCGTGACCATTGTAGAGGTTTATCAGAGCCTCCTCTTGCTTTGGCTTCAGTCAGAGGTCTTCTAGACCACAGCTTCAGGGAACTCAGTCGACACCATTGATCATGAGCTGAGATAGATGAGTAGCACGGAACAAAATTCCTAGTAAATGAACTAGTTTTACGGCATAAGTTTTGCGTTCGTGGTACGATTACCCAGATTTGGGGTAATTTGAAGTGCATGCACACTATCACTCATGCAATAGGTACCAAGCCTTGTTTTCAACTCAGTGTTACAATAGAGAAAACTCGGGCTGGGACCAGGCTACTCAGACCCTTGATGAGTGTACTGTTGTGCTCCTCGGGTGGCAGTCAATAATCTGCTTGCATGTGCATATAAGGTTCACCCAAGTGTGTGTGAGCGAACTTAATTATATTATACACTAATTCTATTACTTGAATGGGACTTTTTACCATTGTTTTGGCCAGCAGCAATTAAATGATACACTAATTATAAGTGGGTGCTCAAGGGTGACCTATTCGGCATTTTTCCAGCATTGCAGGTGATACACACCCACCTGTGTAAAGCTACCTACACAACTACTTGGCATTTTAAAGACAGAGACAGTTCTGATCTTTTTCTCCTGCACAGATGTATATTCCTCCCACGTGTGCGTGCGTATATTAATTACTTATAATTATAAAAGGGGTGTAACTTGCTCTCTGTGCACCCTACATAGCACTAATCTGTATACTTTCATGGTTATTTTAGCTTCAGGCTCAGTATCCCACACGACCTATAGTCCTTGTGGCGTTCTCCATTGCTGGCAGGATTGCTGCAAAGGTACGTGTACTGTGTATGCACTATACACCAATATCTGCTGTGTAGTGAATTTGGGAAGTGGTTGTTTTCAACAACTTCGGTTTTATGAAGTCCTATGAAAGTCATCTGTCAATCTTAATGGTGTTATCAAACCTGGTGGACATTAAAGGCAATTCGGTTCCACCAATATTCTATTATTGTAGCTTAAATCTGGTTCACAATAATATTATGATGCTACGAAACGTAACATTGGAGTAGTCCAGCGTCATATTGTAAACCAGGCTTTACGATGTGTTGTTTGGGGGATGCACTGATTATGTCGCGACTTGTGTACACTCGTACAGATGCTGTGTATATGTAAATGATGCAATATTGTTAGTGCTTACTTTATTAGAGGAAGTTGTAGAACACTTGTGTCCCTGTAATCTAATAATTAACAAACAATGCACGTTTGTTCCTTCTGACTGTACCTATATACAAGTGTGTTGTGTCCACATGGTATTATGTGCAGGTCGCTGAGTTGGAGAGTGTGAGTTGTATTGTTTCGATGGGTCTACCAGTACGAAGCATTGACACAACATGGACTGTAAGCCCCCCCCCCCCCCACACATTACGAACAGTGTGTGCATCAAAAAACCTGCACTAGTCGCATTATAGTGGCTCCCTTCTTAAAGACATCGTGGGATTAAAAATTATACTTACGTGCCCAGTTTTGCTAATTAATATTGCATAATATTGCATAACTGTGCCAGATGTCATTGTCAGATAGACACTTCACTCAATTTTTGTGGATAATTTAATATCCAGTATCAAGTGTGAATGGTAAAATTGTCTAATGATGTGTGAATATTTTTAATCATAACCAATGTTTTTCTGACCTGAGTATGTGGTAAGTAGCTACTTAAAACTCTTTTCTCATGGCTTTTGATTAACACAATGTATTATTGTGTATATAGTGATCCTCCACTGGCTGTTTGGTCTATGTCCTGATGAGCAGCATTTTTATAGCAGCAAATTGAATTATTTGTCTGACTGCTTGCTTGTTTGAGTCACTGGTGGTATGTTAAGGTACCCTGAACAAGTGGAGTGGATGGAATGTCTCATTGACAAATTATGAATATGATTTTGCGAGCTTTAAAACCACAAAATTTAAAGCATTTGAGCATGGTCTGTGGTGTAAATTTCTAGTCAGCTTACCCTCAAGACTTCTTTTTGTTTGTAAGGTTATAAATTCCTTTTTTTTGCTTTTATTAGTTTTGGCCACATCAGAATGTGATTATCTACTTCTGTAGAAGACTGACTGTTGGCTGTAGTCATATCACAGCACAGTCTGGCTGCTAGTCAGTCATTCAATGTATGTTGATTCTAGGTGTGAGTTAATTGTATGGGTAGAGACTGTGTTTTAGTGGTCTTGTCTGAAACTCGTAATCTAGCCCCAATTTAATATCTAGTGTCAACTCTGATTTGTAATTTGTATTTTACGCACAACCACCAGCACACAGGCAACCTCATAAAGCTAGTATCCACTGCACATGCTGGCTTAGCAGTGCACATGTGGCTGTTAATGTGATTTATATTGTGGCCACAGAATTTCATGAAATAGTGCGGAGAGTATGTGTGTATGTGTGTGTGTATGTACATGTGTGTGTGTGTGTATGTACGTGTGTATGTACGCGTATGTACGTGTGTGTGTATGTGTGACTGTGAATGCATGAGTAATTGTTCCTCCACTCTCGTTAATTTTGGGTTAGGTAGCAACAACTCCTAATTTGTTGATAAAAAGTTACAGTTATTCCAATTAGCTCCTTATGGGCTTGTCGTAGACTAATAATTAGTACCTCCAACTCCTCATGTTTTGTGTCCCCCACTGGACCCACCTTGTCGCATGCATGCATGAGCAGGTGTTGTTGGGGTCTCTTGTCACAACCTATTTCGTTTATTTATCATCAATTTGTCTGCCCTTTCTCCCACATTCATTCGTTGCCTGCAACGATATGTCTTCTTTTCACTGTGTTTGTTTATTGTTGAAATTGTATTCCCCAGTTGTCGTTTTTAGTGCTTTTCATTCCATGGGTTAGACATGTCATATGATAGCGTTTAACTGCGCGTTGGGCTTGCAGAAATTTATTATTCCATTTACAAGCATGAGGTTTATTTTGGAACTTGATTTACAATGTGACCTCGGAGACATTTTTGGTCCCCGTACGCTAATGGTACCAGCTGGAAAGTTTGTCAGTATCAGTCGTGAGGATTCTAATTAAGATGGAAGTAAAAATAGCATAAGTTGCAGTGGTGGCATCCAATTTTATTGAACAAAGTATATTTTGTGTCCCTACTGTGATGTTAAAATGACCATTCTGTAGTTGATTGTTCAAAGTTACTACTTCTAATAGAGAGTATCAAATGTCTTGTATCCTCTGTATAGATACTGTGCCGATCTGTTTACTTATTGTCTACTTATTGTCTCCTTGTAAGGCTACAGACATTTTTGAGGGTGTCTGTTTGTAGGCTCTTGAAGTAACAATCGCCATTGCTGTGCTCCCCTTTGATTGTCTGGTACTCAACTGGCTTGCATTCCTCAGCAGACACTGGTTCCTATAGTTACAATACGGTGACAGACGATAATGACTTAGGGTTTCAGTCTACTAAACCCATTAGGAGCTTTTTGGACAGACATTGGTGCTGCTGGACTGCCCATCTGAGCGCAAACATTGGCTGTAGCTGGTTAAATTATTTTGTTATTCCCATGATTTGGAATGCAATTATGAATTGTTCGGAGAAGAGCAGATAAACAATTATTAGTTCCTGAAGATGTGGGGATTAGTTGTGTTGCATAGCTGCTCTCTTACTCAGCTCAGAGTTACATTCGCTTACATAATTAACCATAATTATGTTATGTGTAATGATTATTTTGAAAAGTCATTTGTGGCATTTGCAGATAAACAGTGACCTGTTCAAAGACGCCACCACACCGACTGTTTTCGTGGTTGGTTCAGAGTCCTCCGTAGGATCAATCAAATACTTGGAGGTGTGTCATCTCAGTTGTCAATAGATTACGTAATAATTGCCCTGGGGGGTAATTGGATCTTAAAAACCAGACATATTTTTTTACCACACCTTATTTGTGTATTCATATAATTTCCCACAGGTTTCTCCCAGATATCAAAGTAATTCTAGTACCTGTTGATGATTTCCAGGGATGTCAAAGCAGTGTAATACACCTCTGCTGGCTTTATAGTGGTGGAATCAGTTAGACACCAGTAGGCAAGATTTAACCACACAGATTGTAAACAGTGTTTCAAGTGGTGGTTGGAATAGTTGAGCTACCTCAGGAGTATCTGTGCCGCTTTTCACCTAATTAATAGTAAATCATTAGCTAGTATTAAATTTCTTATGATTGCAGTATTGTGGCCTCTTTTTAAGCTTACAAGTGCTGAGGTGTTCAAAAACTGTTGTTGTGAGTGCGGTATCCTCAGTAAACTGTAGCTAACTGTTAGAAGTGGTTTTTCACAAATTCCTGCATGCATGGTTTTTTGCAAATCAAGCCGCATATGTGCATGTTGTTGTAGGTTTCTAGGGCCTTGTCAATTTCAGGTAGCTATCCGTGGGGGCTCCGTGACTCCAGTACAGAATTTCCCCAAATTAAACATTTCATTCTGTACCTCAGGGTGAGGCCTACCTACATAGTGATGCTCAGATCAGAAGTTTTAAAGTATTCACATTCTGTAGTTCATTGGTTCTAAGGGCTAATATTGTGGAATCTGTGATACCATAATTATTCATAATTTTTGAGTGACTAAGTGTTAGCTTGTTGACATCATGCTGTGGTGACTGGAGAGGATGTACTGATAAAGGTTGGGCAGTCTAATTTCCTAGTGTACAATGAAGCAGCACACCACCTGGACCATTTAGCTCGTTACATTAATCGTATTATTAATACTAATTAGCCAATGTTGGTATTCTCAGTCTTGTTCCTCGCCTAACCTGTCCAATCACAATACATCCCTGGTGTTTTCAGTTGAGTTGGTGACTTGTGACTTGGTACCCAGAGGAGGTTCGACAGGGTCATAGAGGTCACTAATTTAACTGACGTGAGCTTGTTTAGTCTATTGTGTAGATGGTTTTCTGGGTTGCCCTGGCCAATGAGGTACAGTTTCTCACAGGTATACAGCTTCTGTGACCTTCATGAGTGGGTCATGGTTCTCAGGCATTCAGTAGTTTATTATTAATTGGCTGTATAGTACCTGATACTACACAAACATCCCATGTCAATTATAGTGTATGCAGAAAAATGGAAAATGTGTATTACCACATGGCTAATTACCTGGAGGTCATGTGCCCTCAGGGCCCACTTTTCAATGTCGTGCCTTAAAGTACTTGCACTTGTACGAGCTCCCTTTGCCCCCAATGTCTGTGCATGCATGGAGGGCAACCATAGCTTCCTCTGTATGCAAAAGTGTTGCTCCTAATTGAGTATGTATGAGTGAGGGGGTGTTTGTAGTGTTAGTAAACTTTGTAATAATACAATTTTATGCCAATTAATTAAGCAGTCCACAGGTGTTCTGCAACATACCCTGGTTGGTTTCAACACGTCTGTTATTATCATTGTTCTGTAGCAAATAGCCCTGGGAACGTCACCATGGTGACAAGATTTCCTCAATCTAATCACACTCCAGCGCCTCAAAAGTTCCTGTGTGAAAGTTAATATTTTTCCGCTCTTCAGGAGCTGCGTTCTTGTATGAAGTGTCCTACTAGTCTGGTGGTTGTTGGAGGCGGTGATGATCTGGTGAGCACAGTTTGTAATAATATGCACATCTTCACATACCACACTCACAACACAATGGGTATGCTCAGTTTATTGTACGTATCAGTATTTGTATTTCCGACAGTATTGCCATATACTGTACCTTAATCATCCCCTGTACATTATCTGGTCGTAGGTGCGTCTCTCGGCGGAGGATAAGATAGCCGAGTCTGTCTGTCAGAGTATCGTTGATCGCTGCTTCCTCGACAAAGTGTACGAATTCCTCGTCTACGTGCTCCCCTGTAGCTACCCCGATGAGCACACTCGATTGGTACGCAAACGCAAAGGTTCTCACACTGATGACATTGGTAGTGCATTCCTCACTCCTGCCGTGGCACAAAGTCCTATTCGATTATGCTCGCCCGTGGACGATGACAGTAAAAACTTAAATTCTAACAACTCAAACCCTTCACACAAGTACATGAAACACAACAGTAGTAGTAGAGCTTCGTCCATTGTTAGTAGTCGCTCTACCCCCTCACCCACATCTCTCCTCTCTTTAAGGCACCACTCCGAAGCAGCGTCTGTTAAGAAAAGGGCCCGAGATTTTCAGAAATTAGGTCGACCACGTTCAAAGTCAATGTCTGACACTGTTAAGAAGACAACACCAATTCGAATGATATCATGTGGTACAGATCATGCAAGTTCTTCCTCTATTGGTTTCAGCACTCTCACAGGTAGCCGTCTGGCACTCAACTCGAATGTTAACAACTCTAATTTGTCTCCACCTGGCTTATTGAGCATACCCCATGCACACATTCCACCTCTACCAATCACACCACCAAGAAACCCCTTTGCTGAAGATGTTCAAGGGAGTACAAGTATCATCAAACTAGATCCTAAAACTATTAAGCAATTGCAGAAAGGACGTTAAGTTATTTATTAGATATATTTATTAGATACATTTTCTTATTTCATGTATAGCTCTATGTATTATATTAATTGCATTGATTTGAATGTGATTTTTTTAGTAATTGTAATTGTACAGATCATGTATAATGAGAATAAATGAGCAAATAAGGCATAAATTGCAGCCTAAAGATGAAGTGGCTAAGTTTTTGAATGAATAACAATGATCTCTCAATCTCTTGCAGCTTTATCTGTACAGCCCAGCACATTTTGAAAACGGATCACTGTAATAAAAGAGTAATAATAAGTAAGCTGAAAACTGATCACTGTAATAAAAGAGTAATAATAAGTAAGCTAGCTGAGAAAAGTTTAGGCAAGCACACGCATGCATATATGAAAATGTTACACGTGCAAAAGCTAGGTGCATCCATATGTGCTTACTAGGTTTCGGGGCCTTTGTCTTTGCATTTAAAATCCTCCTTGTTGGTCAGTTGGGTTCCATGCCTATTAGAGCACCAGCACTTTGTGCTATTCCTATTCCCGCACTGTATAAGTTTGTAGTATCCATCGCATTTACATCCTCTTGTCCACATCTCACTATCATTATCTAACCAACATGGTTTGTCATCATCACCTAAACTCGGTTGCAATTCTGGGTCATCACCTAAAATCATAATAATTGTGAATAATTGATAATTATTAGTCATGCACTAGCTCTTACATTTGATGACCTCCATTGCTTCAACATCAATTCCACGAGCTCTCAAAGCACATTTTTGTACTCTCCATTCGCAACGACTGCTGTATTTGTTTCCATCGTACGGTAGAGAGCAAAAGCTCCCTTGTCTGGCATGTGTACAGTTGTTTTCACACTGCATTTAAAAGCAGTCATTTAAGTATTAGAACACAAAGTGAGATTTAAACTTCTCCATGGTGCTAAGAAGCGATGCATGCACTGGTAATTAGCTAAAAAAACTCACATCTGCTGGAATCACTGGTGTTTTGTCTTCATCTTCAAGGTTGTCTAATCCAGATGAAAGAAATTCTCCACTTCCACTGCCTGACCTACTGTCAGAAGTAGGAGCCTCTGTTGGGATATTCATATTCGCTGATCGTGGTCGAATACAAAGTACAGTCTGTCTGCACATGTCAACCAACACTGTCAGTCTGTACAACGAAGAGAAATTGTAGTATGATATAGCTATAAAAATTATGTACACCGCTATGTAGTAACTGATAAAATTACCTGAAGCACACTATTCCGTTGTTGCCAGCATCTTTGTTCCATCGATACGTTCTTGGAAGATCAGATATAGCAAATGAATGCCATGAGGAAAACTCAACAGCCTAATAATAATCAATCAATATGAAAATTAGTTTTAAATTAATTTTATAGAATTCAAAACTTACTGTCTTGTCGTGTGTAAGAGAGATTTCTTCCAAAATAGGATATGCAAAATCTTTGAAATTTCCAACTGTCTTCTTCTCGTCTTTTATAAAAGCTTCTATTTTATACCATGTAGGTCCAGGAGTGTTTAGCTCGGGGCATTTTGTCCTATACACCTTCACTGCATTGTGTACATGCATGCACGTTAATAAACTTAGCGTATAAACATGAGAATTCAATAGAGCTACAAAGAATCATAATGGCTAATATGAATATGCAATAATATGGATGCAAAAAAACTCACCATTTAGAGATGTAGTTTTCCAAGTTGGATAGTGGACCTCAGAAATCTTCAATGCATAAAGGTTTGTTGCAGGATGCTCTATCTTGTCACTGCATCTCATATTGCATTTCTGAGGAGCAACTAAACTGATTTTAATGAACAGCAAGAGCATGCTTGCTAGGATTTTGTAGGAGTTGGAGATTGTTGGTGTTGGCTTCATCTTCGCTATTAATTTGGTTTGAAAGTAGACTGGGCTTCATTGAAAATAGCTGACATGCAGACGCTTTTTATGGAGATTTGCACACACTCATTAGCGCATGCGTGATCCATTCTGCTGTTATGACCTCACTCAGTGTCATGAGGTCATGTAACGTCAACCCCCATAAAAATGTGGCACAGCTGAATCATGCTATCACATTAGCTAGTAGCAAGAGATTAAATCACGTACACCCAAATTGTATAAATCTCTGGGTAAATCTTCATAATCTTGCGGCAGCATGCCCTAATCTGACCTATAATCTTACTCGTACTCTGTAAACTACCTTATTATAAAAACGGGTAATAATTTTGAGACCTTATTGCAGTTGTTGGACTATTTTAATGAAAGCTCTCAGGCTAATTATAATCAGCTTGTACGTACGTTTACCTTAGAAGGTGGCAGAGTGGTCTACAAAAATAACCAACAGGCTAAGGATATTGCCCATAAAGATATTGGTACGCCTTGTTATGCAGGGTTGCCATTGGATAAGTATCTTTCGTTATGTGAAATGTTGAATCCGATGCACCGTATTTGGAGTGATGGACGTTGGAATAAACTAACCATTGCACATGGTTGTTATTGGTCAAAATGCAGTTTTTGCGATATTAGTCTTGATTATA
>VSKX01044159.1_pt1 | contig 10173 bp, 3 predicted proteins | sample 4799481 | NCBI WGS metagenome assembly VSKX01 (sample SAMN12179537, study PRJNA552185) | sponge metagenome | biome: deep-sea hydrothermal plumes; feature: spots directly above weak diffusing fluid; material: sea water; isolation source: sponge from the Swan site of a hydrothermal vent ...
AGCCTACAAAGCAACCAGTTTGCCGACTACGGAGAATTTGTCCTCAACAGTGAAACAGGCCAATGGACTTTCAACTTATTCAACGATTCTCCAGTCGTACAAGCGATGCAAGAAGGTGATGAGCCAATTCTGCTCACCTATCAAGTGAGAGTCAGCGATGGTTTAGGTGGGTTCAGTAATACCACGGTCACCATCACGGTCACCGGCACCAATGACCGCCCATTAGTTGAAAACGGTCCACAAACAGGCGCCGTAGATGAAGCGGGTATCGATGCCAGCAACAATGACATCGCAGGCATTTCAAGCGTCAGTGGCGATCTAAACGCCAGCGATGTCGACAACGAACAAAGCGACCTCAGCTGGAGCCTGCAAAGCAACCAGTTTGCCGACTACGGAGAATTTGTCCTCAACAGTGAAACAGGCCAATGGACCTTCAACTTATTCAACGATTCTTCAGTCGTACAAGCGATGCAAGAAGGTGATGAGCCAATTCTGCTCACCTATCAAGTAAGAGTCAGCGATGGTTTAGGCGGGTTCAGTAATACCACGGTCACCATCACAGTCACCGGCACTAATGACCGTCCACTGGTCGAGAATGGTCCACAAACGGGCACCGTTGATGAAGCGGGCATAGATGTCAGCAATAATGACATCACAGGTATTCCAAGCGTCAGTGGCGATCTAAATGCCAGTGATGTCGACAACGCACAAAGCGACCTCAGCTGGAGCCTACAAAGCAACCAGTTTGCCGACTACGGAGAATTTGTCCTCAACAGTGAAACAGGCCAATGGACTTTCAACTTATTCAACGATTCTCCAGTCGTACAAGCGATGCAAGAAGGTGATGTGCCGATTGCGCTCACCTATCAAGTGAGAGTCAGCGACGGTTTAGGTGGATTCAGTAACACCACTGTGACTATCACTGTCGAAGGATCTAATGATTTACCTATCATTGTCAGTACAACTGATACTGTCATCTCAGAAGAAGGGCTAACACCTGATGATCCAAATTATGTTGGAATTCCTGATCATACAGGTAACCCATCGGATCAAACTGATTCTGCGAATGCATCAGGTACTATTTCTGTCACTGATGTCGATAGTGATACTTTGAGTGTCGCTTTCGGGGATTCACCCACTATTACTACTGCTGACGGTATTCCAATTATATTGAGTTCAGGCGGAAAAATAGTTCAATGGCAATGGGATTCAGCAACAGGAACCCTTGTTGGTTATATTGGAACAATTGGTACTATTGACTATCAAGCCGTAATGCAGCTCAGCTTGACGCCACCACCAAGTGGTGGATCTGGAGATTGGATTTATCATGTCAGCATTCTAGCGCCAATCGATCACCCTGATACACAAAGTGAAGATGTATTAAATGCCGAATTCCAAGTGACTGTCAGTGATCAATATGGAAGTGGTACACCAGCAACTATTACAGTAGCCATTGAAGATGATCGTCCCGCAATTGTTAATGCTGAAACTGTTGATGTTATCTCAACATCGCTCATTGGTTCCTATGATCTAAGAAGTTTAGATAATGGATTTGAGATCGATCAAGATGGATTCACCATTACCGCCAAAGGCTTTGCAGACGACCAATTATCGGCATTAAATGATGCAGTACTTATTAGTCATACCGGAGGTATCGGTATTCGAAGTGATGGTGCTGCTGATGAGCAACATCGAAAGAATGGCGAAGTTGAGTTTAGATTACGTCTCGATGAAGATGGAAACCCAACTGATGAGGGATTATCAGAACAGCTCATATTTACCTTAGACGAAGGTAAATTAGCCTATGGCGTCAACATTGAATTTGCCAATATGTATCAAAATGAAGGTGAAATTGGGCAAATTACATTTTTACGAGATGGTGTAGAAATACTTACTGTTGAATTTGGACCTGATACCCTTGCAGGAAATTTCTATAAAAATATTGACCTTTTAGCCTTAGCCTTAGCTCCAAACTTAACACAAGCACAAAGAGAAGACCTACAAGGTGGATTCGATCAAATTATATTAACAGCAACGGATTCGAGCGTAGGTGATGGTGGTAATGGAGACAACAGCGATTTCACTGTTGCCAGTATAGAATTTTTTGGTGGAGGTGCTAGTGGTCAATTTAATGCCACGTGGGGCGCTGATGGCCCAGGAAGTTTAGAATTAATCTCTATAGCATCGGGTGAGCTTAGGACGCTTGATGGCAAGTTAATTACCACTGCATTGTCTGGTGATGAAATTCAAGGGGTTGACTCTGATGGTACTGTTATTTTCACTTTTACGCTTAATATTACTACCGGAGAGTGGAACTTTTTACAGTATGCCAAAGTGCAAGTCGGTAGCAACAATACCGAGTTTGTCTTTAGTGTGAACGTTACAGATGGCGATGGTGATAACACCGTTTCTACAATTTCTGTTACCCCTATCATTGGTAGCTTTACCGATGATAATGAGTTAGTCACGATTGGAGAAGACTCAGGATTAACCTTTGGTAACGTCATTGATGGCATCAGTTTAAATGCGGCAATAACAGTAGTAAGCTTTACAATTGGCAACGATGCCACTGACTACCCTGCAAACGGAAGTGATATCACAATTAGTGGTGTGGGCATATTCAGTCTTGAAAGTAATGGCTATTACGAATTTACACCAGCAAACAATTATTTTGGTGATGTACCCGTCATCACATATACGCTTGAGGATTCTGAAAGTACTGATGAGTCGACGTTAACGATTAAAGTGACACCTACAGAAGATCCTATCGTCATCGTAAGTACAGAAAATAGTTCTGTTTCAGAAGAAGGGCTCATTAATGGAGTTCCAGATGAAGAAGGAAATCCAGATACAACAAACTCTACTACAGACGATAGTGTGATCAAAATTGATAACCCAGACGGCGATAATATTTCTCTTGTCTTATCAGGTCCGGATGGGTTGACTTCTAACGGACAGCCTATCATTTGGAAGTGGTATGGGGGAGAGCAAATCTTAATTGGCTTTGTGTGGCTCATCAGTTCACAAAGTTACGCTGAAATTATCAATGTTAAATTGGGCTCAGCGCCGAGTGGTTTTGATGGTGATTGGAACTATAATGTTGAATTACTTGGTCCAATAGATCACACCAATGAATTAGAAGAAGATATTGAAAGTATACAAATTGGTGTACAAATTTTATCTGAATCTAATGTTGAAATCACCTCTTCACACTTCTTTGTATTTGTTGAAGATGATGGCATTGTAGCTGAAGATTTTTCAGTTGATATTCTAGTTGATAGTTTTTCGATGAGTGGAATGGTGGCAAGTTGGGTTAAGTGGGAAGGTGGCACCAGTATTAACTTAAGTGATGTCGATGGTGATGGTGGATCAGAGCAAATTCGATGGGGAGAACAGTATCAAGATAATCCTCAGTCAGGTTATGGTTTTATAGATAACGATGACGGGCTTGCTGGCTCTTTAGTTATTGGTGAAGATATAGAACTCGGTACGTTTACTCATTACAATTACCCAATTTCTTCAGGGGCTATTGGCCAAGCCACAATGGTGCTAACCTTTAGCGTCATTGATTCAAGTGGAAATGAAGTCAGTGTTACCGTTAAAGTTAAATTTGATCACAATGAAACAAGTGGCATCCCAAATCCAGCGGATGAAATAACTATTCACTCAGTAACGGGAGAATTCCAAGATGGGTTAAACATCTACGAATTTAGTCGATTAGATTTTGTTGATTCTAATGGGAATATCGTTCCAATTGGTGAGGCTGTTTTAACCCCAGAAGGTGGAATAACTGAATTCAAATTAGTTGCTCAAATTGATTTGGTTGGTGAACTCCCGTCAGTTATAGGAAATATTTTTGATGAAGGAAACGTTCTCGGTGCAGATCAAGGTTATGAGGTTACTGAAATATTATTCCAAGGTGCAGTACATGCAATCACTGGAAATGGAATAATTATTAATGGCATTTATGGTGATTTATTCATCAATTCGTTAGGTGGATATACTTATACTCTGACGGAAAATTCCAGCGGAATACCGGAAGGACAAAATGAAACTTTTGCATATACCATCATTGATGCTGACGGTGATTCAACCACGTCGAACTTTACAATAAATCTTAATATTGCGGATAACTTTCAATCAGACGCAATAGTAAATAATCAGATTGTTTTTGATGAAGTTGATACAGAGCCTGAATTGTCAAATACGAACTCCTATAACATCTGGCAGAAAATTTCATCTGATGATGAAAGACTGTTTCTTGATGATGTTATAGGAACCGAAAGCTCCAGCATGGACTTAATGTTTATTACTATTCAAGATCGATTTGAAGTGCATGAAAAAAGTTCTTTAAAGCTAGATGAATCAGAATTTAAGCAAGAAATTGAGTTAATAGATGTCAACATTTTGACACAATATGTTGGTACGCAAGGGGGAGAGGCTGGTATGATAAGCCATCAATCTGAATATGACACTCAAAATCAGATAGTTGAAATAATGACAAGTGATGCTTCTTCTTACAGTTCAACTCAAAGTCCAATAGAATGGCATGATACAAATGCATTTAAATCGGGCGAATTGTTGCCGTAATCACTTGTGCTCTAAGTATTAATCTGAGCTTAGACTCTAGTCGCTATGTTCTAGTTCGAAGGGGGTTTTACTTCGAACTAGGCTTCATCACGCAGACAACTTGTATGAAGAAAGTAGCTATTTAGATATATGAAGATAATAATAAGGAATAATAACAAAAGTGTCAGAGACAGTGTCTGAAAAAACTGAGCAATGGACTATTTCGGCATCTCAACGAGTATTTGTTGATCCACTGCTAGACAGTTTAGTGTTACTTACAGAACATTTTGGCAATCCATGCTCCAGCGAATCTTTGGCGGCAGGCTTACCATTACAAAATGCTGCACTCACGCCGGACTTATTTCCACAAGCTGCATCTAGAGCTGGCCTCTCGGCAAAACTGGCTCGTAAAGGGTTAGACAGTGTTTCGCCAATCATGTTGCCTTGTATCTTATTGTTGAAAGATAAAAAGTCCTGCATATTACGAGAGCTTGATACTGAAAACGATAAAGCCATTATTCAATTGCCAGAGTCTGGCGGTGAGCAAGAGCTGACGCTCGAAGCACTCGAAGCACTTTATGTCGGTTATCTATTTCTAATAAAACAAAAATATCGAGGCGATCGAGGCTTTGATGTTCATGTGCACGAAAACAAAGGTCACTGGCTGTGGAAAACCTTAAAAGATGCGTTCCCAATCTATCGAGATGCGTTAATCGCCTCAGTGTTAGTTAATTTATTCGCTTTGGTTTCACCATTATTCATCATGAATGTATACGATAAGGTTGTGCCAAATTTAGCATTTGATTCGTTATGGGTACTCGCTATTGGGGCTTGCATAGCATACATTTTTGACCTTGTGATGCGGCAATTACGAAGCTATTTGGTCGATATAGCCAGTAAAAAAATTGATATTATTGTGTCGTCACAACTGTTTGCTAAAGCGATAGGTTTGCCTCTAGAAAAACGCTCACCCAGTGTTGGCGGTATGGCAAAGCAATTAGGTGAGTTCGATCATATTAGAGAATTCCTCGCCTCGGCCACGATATTAGCCTTAGTCGATATCCCTTTTGCGGTATTTTTCTTAACCATTATTTGGCTCGTTGCTGGTGATTTAGCGCTCGTGCCTCTTGTTGGTGGCGTACTGATTATTGCATTTACTTTGTATATACAGCCTAAATTAAAACTAGCGATTGAAGAAGGTAATAAATTTGCCAGTTTAAAACACGGTCATCTTATTGAGAGCTTATCGGCATTAGAGTCTATTAAAGCAAGCGGCGCTGAAGGTGTGTTGCAAAAAAGCTGGCAGCAAATGACAGGACACAGCGCTACTTGGCAGCTTAAGTCTAAAAAATTGTCAAATTCCGTCTCAAATGTGGCTAATTTTGTCGTGCAGTTAACCACTGTTTCAGTTGTTATTCTTGGAGTCTATCGCGTTGCTGATAATGCCATTTCAATGGGTGGGATCATCGCAGCAGTAATGCTATCGAGCCGAGCAATCGCACCAATGGCTCAATTAGCAAATTTAATGACACGGGCCAATTCGACGGTGAGCTCTTTACGCCAACTTGATCAAATCATGCAGCAAGAAGACGAATTTGAAAACAAAGGTCATTTGGTCAGTAAACAACGTTTACAAGGTAAAATTGATTTTGACCGAGTAGGCTTTAGTTATCCTAATTCGGAAAAGCCAGTGCTGCAATCGCTCACACTTTCGATACAACCCGGCGAACGAGTGGCAATTATTGGTCGTAATGGGTCAGGTAAAAGTACCTTGGCGAAATTGATCCTTGGGTTATACCAACCGACTCAAGGTAGCTTACGCTACGATGGCATCGATTCTGATCAAGTGCATCCGAGTGATTTACGCCGTAACTTTGGTTATTTACCTCAAGATGTCACCTTATTTCACGGCTCTATACGAGACAATATTTTATTTGGAATTGGTCAAGTTTCTGAGCATCAACTTATTCGTGCCGTACAATTATCTGGTGTGAGCCAATTTACTAATTTAGAGTCAGAAGGATTAGATAAACAAGTCGGAGAAGGCGGTTTAACCCTCAGCCGAGGCCAACGCCAAACTGTGGCGTTAGCCAGAGCAAGCCTAAACGATCCACCAATGTTGTTAATGGATGAGCCGACGGCAAGCTTAGATGCTCGAGCCGAGAAGCAGTTTGTCCAGTCGATGGGACATGTAAGTAAAGATCGCAGTTTGATTTTAATTACTCACAAAATGCACTTATTGCAATTAGTTGATCGTATTTTAGTTATGGATCATGGTCATCTTGTTGCAGATGGCCCTAAAGATAAAATTATTGCGCAGCTTAACAGTGGTCAACTTTCAGGGAGGAATGCTTAATGAGTAAAAAACTCAATGCTTCTGATCTAGAAATGGTTGATGACGTTTATGGGGCAATGATGACAGATGCTCCTAGAGCACATCGGTTAATCATTTGGTCATTTGCTGGCATGATGTTGTGCTTTGCGATTTGGTCCTACTTTTCAGAGCTTGATCAAGTGACAACAGGGGTCGGTAAAGTGATCCCGTCGTCTCAAGTGCAATTGATCCAAAGTCTAGATGGCGGCGTGCTGCAAGAATTATATGTCCATGAAGGTATGTTGGTCACTAAAGGGCAGCCATTAGTCAGAATTGACGATACTCGCTTTCGCTCTGATTATGCTCAGCAAGAGCAAGAGGTAGTAGGTTTAGAAGCGAATGTTATCCGCCTTAGAGCCGAGCTTGATAGTATTATCGTCGCAGACAGCAATACCGATTGGCGTAAGCAAGTAAAAATCAATAGACAAATATTGATATTCCCTGCTGAACTGATAGCTGCAGAGCCTGAACTCATTCAACGGCAGCGAGAAGAATACAAAGGTCGACTCGATAATTTATACAATCAATTAGAAATTTTGGCGAGACAAATTCAGCAGCGTAATCAAGAAGTGCGTGAATTAACGTCCAAAATTAAAACATTAAACATCAGTCATCAATTGGTAATTCGCGAGCTTGATTTAACCAGACCACTGGCTGAAACGGGGATTGTGCCTGAGGTCGAGTTACTGAAACTCGAACGTGGTGTGAACGACATTCAAGGTGAGCTGCAAGGGCTCAAGATATTAAGACCGAAAATAAAAGCCACTTTTGATGAAGCTATTTTAAAGCGTCGAGAAGCAGTATTTGTTTATGCGGCAGACAATCGCTCACAACTGAACGAAATGCAAACGCGACTATCTCGTATGACAGAAGCGCAAGTGGGTGCGCAAGATAAAGTCAGTCGAGCGGTAATATCTTCGCCAGTAACAGGGACGATTAAAACATTGCACATCAATACCTTGGGTGGTGTAGTGCAACCCGGTGTCGACATTGTTGAAATTGTTCCTTCAGAAGATAAATTATTGATTGAAGCAAAAGTCAGCCCGAAAGATATTGCTTTTTTGCATCCCGGTTTACCTGCAGTAGTAAAAGTTACCGCTTATGATTTTACTCGATATGGTGGCCTAAAAGGCACACTAGAACATATAAGTGCGGATACTACGCAAGATGAAGAAGGAAACAGTTTTTATTTGGTTCGCGTACGAACAGCGGAATCAAGTTTAATAAAGAAAGATGGTACTCAAATGCCAATTATTCCGGGAATGTTGACGTCTGTCGATGTCATTACCGGACAAAGAAGTATTTTAGAATACATTCTTAATCCAATTTTACGAGCTAAAGATACGGCGCTCAGAGAGCGTTAAGTTGAAAACATGGGAGATAGATAAAATGGACCTTACAAGGATTAGGCAAATAAAGCGCAAACGGATTGCACTGGCCTTAGCTGCCTGCTTACTTCCTGGGATCGCGAGCAGTCAGTCGTTAGAGCAAGCGGTTGCCCACACCCTCGATACCAACCCTGATATTCGCATTGCGTATTCTCGTTTTAAAGTACGAGAAGAGCAACATAACCAAGCATGGTCAGGTTATTTACCTACGGTAGATATCACTGCAGGTTATGGTTATGAGTACACTGACTCGCCGGGCACTCGTCGTGACGCTTCAATTGCTGGAAATCGCGATGAAGAACTCAAACGCGGTGAGTTCGGTGTCAGCATCAGACAGCTATTGTTTGATGGCTTTTATACTAGCAGCGAATCAAAGCGCACAAGTTTTGAAGCGAGTGCTGAGCAGTGGACACTTTTTGCAGCAGCAGAAGATGTTGCGTTAGATGTTGCTCGAGTTTATCTCAATTTTTTGCACACTCAAGAAGTGCTTAAGCTGTCTGAGAAAAATTTAAAAAGCCATAAAGACATTTACGATCAAATTAAGCAAAGAACCGACTCAGGTTTAGGTTCTATTGCTGATTTATCACAAATATCAGGTCGTTTGGCTCGAGCTAATGCGAATGTTATCGCCGCGAAAAATAATTTTTATGATGCCAAAGCACAGTTTGTGAGAATCGTTGAAATGCAACCTGAAGATTTGGTTGTTCCAGTGCCTGATTTAGATATGATCCCAAAAGATTTAAGCGCAAGCTTAATGATGGCGAATCAGAATCATCCGATTCTCAAAGCGGCAGCTCATGACATTAAAGCGGCTAAGTTTGAACGCGAAGCGTCGCAGTCGAATTATTATCCAAAGCTAACGCTGGAAGTGAACGGCAATTTGAATAATGACCTCAATGGTGAAGACGGTGTTACTTTCGGAAGAGATCCGATTGGCGGGCACAGCAATGATGTCCAAGCTATGGTGCGCTTACGTTATAACTTGTACGCCGGCGGCAAAGATTTAGCCCGAGAAAAAGAAACGGTATATAAAATCAGTGAAGCAAAGCAAACTCGTGAACGTGCACACAGACAAGTCGTTGAAGGTGTAAACCTGTCTTGGAATGCCTATGAGTTGCTCGGTCCACAAAAGCAATATATTCGTCAGCATGTTGAAGCGTCAAAGCAAACACAAACCGCTTATTCACAGCAGTTTAATTTAGGTCAGCGTACACTGCTTGATTTGCTAGATACAGAAAACGAATTGTTTGAATCACGTAAGAGCTACCTGAGCGCAGAATTCGATGAAATCGTTGCTAAGTACCGAGTGCTGAATTCAAACGGGCGCTTACTCGACTCACTTCGTGTCACATCTCCTGAGCAGTGGCATGGTGAAAACGATTATTCAGAAGGAACAGAATAAATGAGAATCTTAATACTATTATTGAGCATCACACTCGTTGGTGCTTGTTCGATGCGCGATACGGTTCCGATGAACGGTTCTACCATACAAAATCACGATCTTAATGATCAAGATAAAGATGGTGTGATTGTCGCTCGAGAACGTTGCATGGATACTGTAAAAGGGGCTGAAGTTGATAATTACGGCTGCGGAACAGTTAAAACCATCAATGAACGCAAAGAGTTGAAAATTCAATTTGCTAATGACTCTTCTTACCTTGCTCCAAAATATTTTGGTCAATTGGAAGAATTGTCTATTTTTATGAATAAGTATCCGTCAACTAAAGTGACCATTGAAGGTCATTGCAGTAAGACAGGTAGCTATGAGCATAATTTAGCATTATCTCAAAATCGTGCTGAAGCAGTAACCACTGTTTTATCTCAGAAATTCAGTATTGATCC
>VSKX01004386.1_pt1 | contig 10152 bp, 7 predicted proteins | sample 4799481 | NCBI WGS metagenome assembly VSKX01 (sample SAMN12179537, study PRJNA552185) | sponge metagenome | biome: deep-sea hydrothermal plumes; feature: spots directly above weak diffusing fluid; material: sea water; isolation source: sponge from the Swan site of a hydrothermal vent ...
ATTTTACATTGATGTTGATTCGAAAAATTCAAGCCGTTATGCCACTCACATCTGGCAATATGGTTTAAGTCTGCCAGAGAAAGACTACTACTTTAATAAAGAAAAACGCTTCGAAGGCATCCGTGCTGCTTACTTAAAGCATGTAGAAGCCATGTTCACTTTAGCTGGTTTACCTGATGCTAAAGCCAGCGCAAAAACGGTTATGGCACTAGAAACCGCTATCGCTGACAAACATTGGAACGTAGTCGATACTCGTGACAGCACAAAAACTTATAACTTGTATCAAGTTAAAGACTTACCGACCCTCGCACCAGACATCAATTGGGACGGTTACTTGAAAGCACTCGGTGCTGACAAGCAAGCTGATATCATTATCAACCAACCGAGTTATATTACCGGTCTTAGTGACGTAGTTAAATCAACAGATTTAGCTGACTGGAAAACTTATCTTACTTGGCAAACATTGACTCATTCAGCTGGTCAGCTTTCAGAGCCTTTAGGTAAAGAAAATTTTAAATTTTTCTCTAAAACGCTGAATGGTCAAGAAGAGCAACAACCTCGCTGGAAACGTGGCGTATCGACAGTCAGCGGAATTTTGGGTGAAGTTGTTGGCAAAGTTTATGTCAAACGCCACTTCAAGCCAGAAGCTAAAACTCGTATGAGCACATTGGTTGAAAACCTACGCAGCTCATACAGTGACAGTATCAATGAATTAAGCTGGATGAGTGCTGAGACTAAAGTCGCTGCTCAAGATAAATTGGCTAAATTCAATCCAAAAATTGGCTACCCTGATAAATGGAAAGATTACAGCAAACTTGTTATCAAGGCTGGCGATTTATATGGTAATGGCCAACGTGCTGGTGAATTAGAACACGCTAAAGATCTAGCAAAATTAGGTGCACCGATTGACAAAGGTGCTTGGGGTATGACACCTCAAACTGTCAACGCTTATTACAACCCAACGATGAATGAAATTGTATTTCCGGCCGCTATCCTTCAGCCTCCGTTCTTTAATATGGATGCAGATGATGCAGTAAACTACGGCGGTATCGGTGCCGTCATCGGTCATGAAATGGGTCATGGATTTGATGATCAAGGCGCGAAATATGATGGTGAAGGTAATCTTCGCGATTGGTGGACTGCTGATGATTTAAAAGCCTTTGAATCTAAAGCTAAAGCACTTGTATCTCAATACAATGGTTACTATGTATTTGATGACTTGCACGTTAATGGTGAATTAACACTGGGTGAAAACATCGGTGATTTATCAGGCGTAACTATCGCTTATAAAGCTTATAAGAAGTCATTAAACGGTGTTGAAGGTCCAGTCATTGATGGTTTAACTGGCGATCAACGTTTCTTTATCGGCTTTACGCAAGTTTGGCGCGCTAAGTTGAAAGAAGCGGCATCTCGTAATCGTATTGCGACTGATCCACATTCGCCACCAGAATTCCGCGCATTAGGTTCATTATCGAACATGCCTGAATTCTACAAAGTTTATGACGTGAAAGAAGGCGATAAGATGTATCTTGCTCCTGAAAAACGCGTAAAAATTTGGTAAATTTGCCAATTAAAGGCAAATAATTGAAGAAGCGTCTGCCATTTGGTCGACGCTTTTTTTATACTAGTCGCATTGAATATTATAATGAATCATTATGAACGAAATTATTGAACAGCTTCAAGATGCAAACCAAGCTACGGCTTTCCCTCTAGAACTGCCAACATTCGAACAGCTTGTTGAAATTGAAGAGCAAATTTTAATACCACTCCCAAAGTCATTGAAAACTTATTTGCTTGAAGCCAGTGATGTTGTTTTTGGTCGCTTTGAACCAGTCACTGCAGCCGATCCTCATACTCACACATATTTACCTGAAGTCACCAGTTACGCTTGGTCTGTCGGCATGCCACGTGAATATATTGCTATCTGCCAGCAAGGTGATGATTTTTATTGCATCGATCAGTCTGGTCAAATTCTCTTTTGGAAAAACGGGCGTATTTCTTCAAAAAACTGGGAAACGTTATGGCATTGGATTGATGAAGTGTGGCTAGCCAATTAAACGAGTTGCGGAAAATTGCTTCCACCAAGCTTTATTACTTGGGTTAAATACGGTTACAGCAAGTACTGAACCTTTTCTTGGAATGGACTCTATATTTGCTTGTGCTGATTTAGATAATTCCTGTTTTAAAGGGCCATTTTTTGGAAATAACCAAGGAGTGAGATTTTTTGCTGTAGTTTCCGTTTCTATTTCTTGATTTTGTTGGTCAGATTCTGGGCAGCTTAATGTGACGTTTTTTCCTTCTGAGTCTCTTAAAAACACGACATCTGCAGTGCCCATCGTAGTATGTAGCACTGTCATCGCCATAGCATAAGATCCTGTGAAAGTGGCATCACCATGAACGGCTCCTTTTTCAACAATGATTGAATACCCGTAAGGCACTCTTACTCCGATTAATTGGAGTTTTTTACCCTCAGATTCTGACTGAACTTTTTTTCCTAATGTAATAAATCCGCCACAACTTGGTGATAATGGCGTCATGATTTGAGTAAAATCATGAGTTTCAAGGAATAAGCCATTACCATGCTCGATTTGATACTGTGCGTATTGTTTTCCAAAGTGATAAGTCACAACATCCATAGCATCTTCTTTAGATTGGCTGATGGTAAATGGTTGATCATTTCTGACGAGTTTGGCACCGTATTCCGATAAATTGACTGCTGTAGCATCAAGCTTTGGCATCTCAAGATGGTTTGAAGGTAAAATTAACACTCCTAAATGTGCAGTGAGGGATGCTGCTGTAGAGCGAGCAGTGATTTTATCTTTAAGAAACTCTTTAAGCGTATGTTCTTTCGATGTCCCGCTCGCCCAGCACCATTGTCCCATTCCAAGCTCTAGCTGCTCTGTTGGCTTTAGCTCAGTCAGCGCCTTATCACGCCCTAGCTCAGATCCACAATATTCAGTCGCTGAAAAAGTAGGGAAACCTTGTTCGATGGAAATCTGATAAGCATGTTTATCAATATCTATTAAGGTACCAAAATAATGATTGGGTCCAACCATTATCTTACCAAGACTTGGATCGGATATATCCCCTCGGAACAGTTCAATATTCTTCAACCTCAATTCACAGCGTGCACTCCCTGTGAGTAACCCACTTTCAGTAAAATAAGGCGAAGTTTTCCAACCTTCACAGAGCCGAACAACGAACTGCCCTTGTTCACCCTTTCTAAACATTACTCGTTTGACTTCGGTACTGGTGATTGGTTTCATATTCAATGATTCGGAGATAGGGGCTGTCTGAATCCTCTCTAAATCATCTAAAGTTGTATGTTCTACTTTATTTGTTTCGTCTGATGGATCAACCAGTACCCAATCAGATTTTATCGACTGTCCAGTTTCGGGAATTAAACTCATATCAATAAACTCTACATTTTGCCAATACCTATTGAGATAAAGGCTATCAAGCTTATTTATATATAGATAATTAAGCTTTGTTCATCACTGCTAATTAAATTAAACGCTAGATACTGCACTTTAATATCGGTGCTATTTACAATGTTAATTTATGAGAAGAAATGTCACTCTAATCTGATTTTTACTGTCTATACTTTTTAATTAAGTAACCACCTGTGTACCTATTAAACCAATTGTTGAGTTATGCGAACAGCTATCGCAAGCATTATCAAAAGGATTAACTATTGCATGGAAGCAATTAAAGAGCCTGGCAGAAATCTATTCTCAAAGTATTCTAATGAAATAATCTTAATAAGCGGGATAATCGTTGGTTCAACCATTGGCATCATTTACAACATACTTCTATCGCAACTCATTGGTCCCAGTGGTTATGGAAACTTTAAAGTTGCTGAAACCTTCTATTATTTATGTGCGTCAATTGCTGTTCTTGGTGGCCCTCTCGTCGCACCGATTTTCTTACATTCACAAATTTCTGATGCTACACAAAATAGTTGTTGGCATTACGTTAAATTTTTTAGCTTACTTTCAATTGTTATCACCGTAATCATTGCTGCGTTTGTGTTTGTTGGACATAAAATACACGTTTCTGTGTTTGATGGTGAAGGCTTTCATGTCATCTATACCTCTTTATTTATTATTCCGTTATTCTCAGTTTTCTTGTTATTAAGCGGTGTATTACATTCTGCTAATCGGATTTTCTCAGCATTTTTTCCATGGATGATTGGCTATAGCATACTGGGTTTAGCATTTTGTTATTTTTACTCTTTTCAAACAGATTTATTTTCAGAGATGCACGCGATGATGTGTGTTGGCTTAGCGTTCGTAATTATGATTGCTTTTAGCCTGTTTTACATAAAAAAGCACAAGCTGATGCCGATTAAGACACCAGTTAGAACCTATGCACCACTTAAGTGGTTAAGCATCTCAATTCCTGTAATGATAACGGTAACTATGCAGTTTTTATTACAGAAAATTGATATTTTTATGGTAGAAATATTAGCTGGTGAGATTGCCGTTGGTCACTTAGCTGCCGCTCAGAGCATTAACTGGATATTTTTTGATATTGATTTCGGATTAGGTGCTTTATTCGCGATTCAAACCGTAAAAATAGCTACTGATGATCGTCTTATCAATCAACGATTCATCATCAAAGGCACTTTGCTTTCTTTATCTGTGATCACACCAATCGCAATCGGTATCTTCATTTTTGGCCATGACTTATTATCACTGTATGAGCACAATACCGAGGATGCATATTGGACGTTGATATTCATTGCAATTGGTTATATCGGTATGGCGACATGCACTTGTGCGGTTACATGGCTTCAATACACAAACCGACAAAACATGATATTAATTCTTTTCATCATAGGCGTTGTGATGAATACAGTGCTGAACTGGGTACTCATACCTATATTCGATATTGAAGGTGCAGGATTTGCAACGATGATTTCAATGCTCTTTATCTGCTTTTCAGTCTTATGGATGATGCTTCATCATTTTTACTTTTCACATAAAAAGACTGATTATAACGTCAAAGAACCTTTATTATCTTAGCGTAGGTCCATCATTAGCAGTATCGGACACAGGCAAAGACAGCAATTTCATCAGATTGTTACTATGTTCATTATCATGGTGTTGGTGCTGGTGTTGGTGTTGTTGCTGAACGGCTTTGAAATTTTCAATTAATTCAAGAACACTAAATTGTGAAAGATAAGTATAAATTTCATCTTCCCACTGTGGTTCTTCTCTTCTCATAACGTGTTGCGCAACAGAGCGGTTCGCACGCAATGCTTGTAGTAAACATTCAACACGCTGTTTAACTAAATGATCGGCAAATTTGCTTTGTAAATGTGAATTAAGCTTGTCGACTTCATGTTTTGTAGAGTCCGCATTCACGACTTCTTGTACTTGTCGAGCTAACGAAGTTGTCCCATCATAATAAATACTTCCGGGTCTGGGGTAAGTTACAACAGAAGCGCCAAAGTAATGTTGAGGGTTCCGGTATTTAGCCCAAGATTTTCCTATATAAATTTGGGAGTTCTCGATAAAAAACTCCCTATGTGTTGCTTCTTGTCCTCGTAACCAAATCGATTTTAAATAAATTTGTGTTATTTTACGATTGAATAGAGAGCTTGATAAAGCTCTCGTTGTCATAAGTGAACTCAGCTCATGGCAAATAGTATCAAAATGTGTCTGATCGTATGATAGATTGAACTCATGAAACGCAGAAAGTATATCTGTATTACTCTTTACGGCCTTATCGTTGATAAGCACTTGATATTTATAGAGCTTAAAAGCTTCAATTGGATGTTTGATATAAGAAGTACGACTCGTATTTAGAGGGAGTTTGTCTGTGAACGACCTATATCTGTCACTTTCATTCTTTATTTCAACAGCTTGAAATGTGAGACCATTAAAATGAAACTCTTTGTGAACAGCATCTTTCCCTTGTTTTAATACTTGAATGTGATACTCAAGTTCTATGCTTGAAGCATATGGAGAATGATACTCAGTTTCTATATTTGACGCACCTAATTTAGAAGGATAAGACATAGCATTCTAGGCTGTTCATAGTAAAAAATTTATAATACACTTTTATGAGTAAGAGTTGATGTAGATTAATCTTTCTTAATATTACTTCGAACAAATAGTACTTCGAACAGTTTTTTGCCAACTAACTTCCGCCCCCTAAACAGATTGAGCTACCTAAAAGCAGCTCACCAAAAATCAGTCTCTAAAATTGTTAAACTGGAATGGTTGACCTAAATCGGACTCTTTAGCTAATCTCATAACGGCTTGTAGGTCGTCACGCTTTTTACCCGTCACTCTTACACTGTCACCCTGTATCGCAGACTGTACTTTCAACTTACTGTCTTTGATAAGTTTCACTAGCTTTTTAGCAACTAAGGTTTCAACACCTTCTTTAAAACTTACTCTTAATGAAAACGTCTTACCACTGTGCACCGCTTTGTCATCGACATCCATGGCGGCAGGATCGACGTTACGCTTACTTAACTGCATTCTGAATATATCAACGAGTTGCTGGCACTGAAAATCATCTTCTGCCTTCAGATTTACTACCATATCTTTTAATTCGATGTCAGCTTCTTTACCTCTAAAATCAAATCGAGTTGATAACTCACGCTTAGCGTTTTCTACCGCATTTCTCAACTCTTCTTTGTCTATTTCTGAAACGATATCCATTGATGGCATGATTGATAACCTTAGTTTTCACGAATAATTTAACAGGCAGAATAACAACTATTGAGGATAAAACAAAAAATCTTAGCTTGTATAAGAAATATGAATGAACAAGAATTATTTAAAAAACAAATAACTCGTCGCATTACGAGTAAAGCTTTTAGTACGCCAATTGACCTAATCCGTGATCTTACCGCTGAGAATAGAGCTGAAAGCAGTCTTTCTGGTAATACTGAGAGCAATAACTCATTTACAGATCCAGTTAATCATTTAGACGTTTCTGTAAATAGCAGTGTAGATACGAGAGTCGATACAAGTGTTGATATGAATATAGATATAATTCAGGCAGGGTCAGTTGAATACCTGATAAATTATATTGAATCGATTCCGAACACCTTGACCTACTACAAACAAGGTACAAATAATAAAGTAACTTGCCCAATCACTGGCGAACCGTTAGATGAAATGTCCGTAGAAGTGAAAATCGATAATTAATGGGTAGCCCACTCTAAAGCAGGATTAATCAACAAGCTAACTAACCCAAGTGACAAAAACCCAGAAATTCATGAGAATATATCTGTTGACGATATTAGAGAAATAGAAACTCGCTAATTGCTTTGGACAATGTCTACCCAACTGTAAGAAATTAATTATAAAGATTAGAACTATATTCATTCACTTTAAATCCAGCTATTAAGTTCAGATTATTGTTTTTTCATTTTGACATAAACACTTGAGTAAACAATTATGATTAGCTCTCATATTCTTTAGCTGTCGAGTACTCCTAAAATGCTTCCCCCATGCCATGCAATGTCATCCGCATTTTTTGCTAATATCTTACAAAACGGAAAAGCGTCGACCTTTCAAAATTTTTGCTGGCAAGACAAAATTTATAGGATCAAGCCAAACAATCGTCTGAGCAACAACAGATAGCACTTTTTGACATAGAAGAGGTTTACGACATTACTAATGCTGAAGCGTATACATTTTCAGAATGTGAGAATGGAACTACTGTTACTTCATGCTCATCAAGTCAAACATTTCAAGCCTTTTTTAATAGACATGATTCACAAAAATGGTGTGATTTTTTAGACGAAACTCATCAAGCCATTTGCTCAGGGATTAGCTTCCGAGTTCCATATGATCTCTTTTCAAGCACAGTAAGTATGAGTGAAACTTACCTTGCCAGCGTCCTTTGTCGTGGCCTTGTTCAAACACATAAACACATTCAATTTGGCGCAAGAGTTTACCAAGTTAAATGCAAAACTGAAGTATCTTCTCGTACTGTTAGGATGATAGAAAATAATGTTGACGACCTTCCGTTCTGGGCGATTTTAGAAAGACAAAAAGACAAAACCCATATGCGCAAGGAACAATTCAACTATGAAATTTATGTTAACGATTCTACAACTAGAAAATGGGAGAGTTTCTTTGATACAGAGCATGAGAAAATTATCCAACGACTAGAAAACAAAAGCGCTTTAGCTGCTAAAAGCAGTTTAATACAATCATTAATTCGTGAAAATAGAGCACAAAATCGTGCAGAGTTAGCATCTTCTAGCGCGCTCTTTAGCCAATTACAAACTCAAGCGCTATTAAGAAACGCTAAAAAAACAGAATATTTAAACAAAATTTCAGCTCGGGTCGTTCTAGCAAAAAAGAAAAAGGATGAACTCTTTGAGCAATGTAGTTTACACCTACAAAATTTGGGAATTTTTGATTACTGGCAAAAGCAACTAAGAGATACATACTTTTCTCGATTTTCAACGTTAAAATCGCAATGTAAAGTTATCTCAAATAAATTCTACGAAAAAGTAGCCGATCCAAGTTTAGTTCGGAAAGTATTTCAAAAGTCAAAAAGTTATATCTCCGAAAAAATATCAACCCCTATTGATAAACGTTGTGAAGATCTAATTAAACTTATTAACGACTTTTCTCAATTTAAACTCAGTGAGCAGCATCAAATAGAAAATTATTCTTCAGTCCTCGGACGATTACCTGATTCCATTGAAGAATTAAAGCAAGAAATTAGTTCTCTAACGGACGCTGGTCGTTTTTTGCACAATAACTCAACTGAACCACTCCCTGATGAAATAAAACATGAATTTACTGAACTTTTGGAAAAAGACTCCGACGAACTTGAAGAGTTACGCACGTATTACGCCGTACTAGCCGATGACAAGTTAAAGCGAGTCACTAAAATAAGTGAACTTAATCAGACGAGATCAGCATGCACAAGTGAATCAGATTTAAAAGCTCATTCGCGTAGAACGGAATGTGGAATAAGCCAACTCAAAGAAGTCCAAAAAAATTATGCATCAGAAGAGTTACAACTATTAGACAAATCAATTAAAGAGTTACAAGTTCTTGATCAACTAAACGTTAAACACCTTGCTATAAAATTACTCTTTTTTCTGGTAAAAAAATATCGACAAGATAGCGAAAATTCATTCGCACCTGACGCACTACGAGAAGAAAGAATTCAGTTTGAAATAAATCGAATCGAAGGTTTGGATATTGCATTCCGAATTAAAAGAGCCACAAGGCGTATTCAATCTATCCCGAATACTACTTTAGATACAGTCAGAGAAAAAAACTGCCCAATCATGCTCTGTGAACTGGATGAAAACTCTGTAGAACTTTATAACGATGGTCAATGGGAAGCATATTCTAAGGAGGCAGTATTAGGTATTTTTCATCATTCGAAAGGTATTCACCCAACAACGCGTCGACGAATAAAGCTTGAGCACATTCGAGAAGTTCAGTAATAAATCAACCGCTTTTTATTAACTCTATATCACCTTTTTAAAAAAACGATAATTTTCATTGATAGTCATTTGCTACAATAGATATTAATATATTCATATCTACAGTTTTTATGGTTGTAACGTGAAACATCGTCATTTGCTATTTCAAGTTCTGTTAATTTTGGCACTGGTAATCATTAGCTATTTGGTTTTTTCGCGCCCGAGTTACAATCAATCTATCCCTCATTTAGACAAAATCGGTCATTTCGGTAGTTTCTTTATTTTAGCTTGTCTTACACAGCAAGCCTTTAAACCCAATTTGGTTTATTTGATTATAGGTTTGGCGTTATATGCCGGGCTCATCGAAATTGTACAGTCTTTTCTTCCTTATAGAAGCGCCTCATGGGGTGATGTACTCGCTGATTTGTTGGGGATTGCCTTTTTCTACTTAACCTTATTCAGTTACCGAAAACATAGCATCCTAATTAAGAATCGCCGAAAATGAGTGTATTCAACCGCTCAACCTCAACAGTCGCACCTTCACAAGTTGCTATTTTAGGCGCTGGTGCTATTGGTCAGTTAATTGGTTTTCAGCTGCACGATCAGTTACACAATCTACAACCTATTAGTTACATCACACATTCTACTGCTCAATCCACACCTGAGTTATCAATCCAATTTGAGTCGTTAACAGGCCAACAACATCATTACAGAAGCCATTTGCTTATTCA
>VSKX01033758.1_pt1 | contig 10151 bp, 6 predicted proteins | sample 4799481 | NCBI WGS metagenome assembly VSKX01 (sample SAMN12179537, study PRJNA552185) | sponge metagenome | biome: deep-sea hydrothermal plumes; feature: spots directly above weak diffusing fluid; material: sea water; isolation source: sponge from the Swan site of a hydrothermal vent ...
CACCGTGGATCACCGTAGATGTGGGCGGGGACACAGGATACTAAAAAATTATAGCTATATTTAGTATCATTCCTCCGCCCATAAAGTTTTTGCTCGTGGACTGTTGCATGCCCTCTTCTCTTTATATGCCCTTGATAATACTGTGTGTACGTGCGCGCGTGCAGGAACCATTGCCAGCAGCTGTGCACTGAGGGGGGCGGAGTTTGACTGGAAGGATGCACTCAATCTAGAGTCTCGTCTCAGAGATGATGAAATCATCATGAAGTAAGTTAGTGGGTGTGGCTAACATTGAGACCACACCCCTTACCCCACCCCTACAGGGACACGGTGCGACAGTATTGTCAGGATAAGCTGATGCCACGTGTTCTCATGGCCAACAGAAACGAGCGTATGTTTTAACTTTAACACGTAATACCGTATTAAATCCAGTGAACAGCACATCATCAAGCCTGGTTCACAATAATAATATGATGCTGGAGCTTACGTAGCATCGGTAGCATCAAGCCTGGTTCACAATATGATGCTGGAGCTTATGTAGCGTCAGTAGCATCAAGCCTGGTTCATAATATGATGCTGAAGCTTATGTAGCATCGGTAGCATCAAGCCTGGTTCACAATAATTATGACACTGGAGCTTACATAGCGTCAGTTAGAACTTAATTCTATTCCAGCGTAGTGTCATTATTGTGAACCAAGTGACACAGCCACGAACACTGTTCTGTAGATTTTGACCGTGAGATTATCTCTGAAATGGGACAGCTCGGTATTCTAGGACCAACCATCAAAGGTAGGAATGACGAATGTGTACTTGTGTATGCTTGGGAAATGTATGTGCTGCAGCACAATGGTAACTATAGTCATGGTAACTATAGTGTTCAAACTGTCATTACCTACCAGTCAAAAGTTAGGTGCATTTTGAACCACTTTTGCCTACCTCCTGAGTCTCAGCTCAAATCAATCTGAGCTGAAGTAGTGTGCATGCATTCATGGTGTGTTGCTTGTCCGTGGTAATACGTAACGTGAGTGCTCTTTCTTCTCCTGTGGCTATAGATTATGGTTGTGCTGGTGCGTCTCCAGTGGCGTACGGTCTGATTGCTAGGGAGGTGGAGAGGTAGGTGTGGTGTGGGAGGGGGGTGCTCTCAGTATTAGTCATGCCCCCTTCAGAGTGGACAGTAGTTATCGCTCGGCCATGAGCGTGCAATCGTCGCTGGTGATGCATCCTATCAACGAGTTTGGCTCCACACAACAAAAGGACAAGTTCCTTCCCAAGCTCGGTGAGGAGGGGGGTGCTCTATTGCCTAGCAACACTTTGCCATAATTGAACCTAAAAACACATTTTTTAACTAGCAGCACAGTATTTAAAGCTAGATATCTAAAACTGTGATCTTCGCATATTTAGTTATTTAAAGGATATTTCAACAGCTGCTGGAGAGCTGGTCGGCTGTTTCGGACTGACGGAGCCTAATCACGGTAGTGACCCTGGGGGCATGGAGACCAGAGCATCACACAATACACACTCACACACATACACTCTCAACGGCACCAAATCATGGTAAGAGGAACGATTTCAATTTAATAGAGGTAAAGTCTATTCACCTGGTGCTTTGTTTTTGCACTGTATCTTGGTCATACTTTAATATTTCAAGTGTTTCTAATGAAACCCCGCAACTAACTATCGCAGTTAGGATTAGCCAGTCAAATCTTTATGTTTTATCAGTGAATTATAGTGTACATTTTACTTCCGGGGACCAGGTGAACGTGAATAGACTTTAGTTGTATGCACCCTAGATCGACTCGATCCTTTCCATGGTTAGATAGTATATCCTGTTTCCTGTACAACAGGAAGTGATATACTGCAGGAAGTGATGTCACAGTTGTATGTTTCTCCCGGCGTAGGATAACCAACTCCCCTGTGGCCGATGTCTTCATAGTCTGGGCCAAATGTGACGATGACAAGATACGGGGCTTTATTCTTGAGAAGGGAATGGAGGGACTGTCGGCTCCGAAGATAGAAGGCAAATTCTCCCTCAGGGCGTCAGTGACAGGGCAGATTGTGATGGAGGATGTACAAGTGCCCGAGGACAACTTGTTGCCAAAAGTGGAAGGTTTGAGAGTACGTTGTTTTAGGCTTCACTGCATGTGGCTAACTTCGAGAGCCTATAACTTGAGTTTGGAGTGGCCAATTTCAAAACTAAAACATGCATTATGTAGCTCTTTGATGAGCCACTATGTGTTTAGATTAGGAATTTTTTGTCGGGTCCGAAACGGCCAAATTTTGAAGAAAAACCGTGAAATGCTCCAATTTCGGCAAAACCACCCACTTATACATTTCAAAAAATTTGAACCAAACACATCATCTTATAGAGTTTTTTATGGGCCTTCAGAAAATCATAAAATTGGCAGCTTGAGACCCTGAAACGAAGTGTTCAACACATGCATTCAGTAGCTACTCGATAGGCCTTTCAGATCTTGGAAATTTCCAGATTACTTTTAACACCACCCCCACCTTTACACCCCGGCCCCACCCCTTTACACCCCTGGCCACACCCCTTCACACTCACACTCACACTCACACAGGGTCCGTTCAGTTGTCTGAATAGTGCCCGGTTTGGTATTGGTTGGGGTGCACTGGGTGCCGCTGAATTCTGTCTAGACGCTGCTCGACAATACACATTGGACCGGCAACAGTTCGGACGACCACTGGCGGCCAATCAGATCATTCAGAAGAAACTGGCCGACATGCTCACGGAGGTACTGGTATATCAGCAGCTGACTTTAGAATAGCGTAGTACACAGATCATGTGATTTACTGTGCTGGGCATAGCTACGTAATTGTATACAGTCAACTGTCGACACTTTAATTGGTTCCAGGAGCTTTGTCCACTAATGAGGGAGTTTGTTGCTGTATTGATACATAGTAAACACGTTAGGGACTGAGAGTAGTGTCCACTATTGAGGGAGTTTGTTGCTGTATTGATACATATAGTAAACATGTTAGGGACTGAGAGTAGTGTCCACTATTGAGGGAGTTTGTTGCTGTATTGATACATAGTAAACACGTTAGGGACTGAGAGTAGTGTCCACTATTGAGGGAGTTTGTTGCTGTATTGATACATAGTAAACACGTTAGGGACTGAGTAGTGTCCACTATTTTATTACGCTAGCGTCAAAGCGTTGAGGGTATGTTGGAATAGAAGCTCTAATCGAGCATTTCCTGATGCTATGTAAGCTCCAGCGCTATATTATAAACTGACGGTAGGTCCAGAAATTGTAGCAATTAATGTATATAAACTCTAGCCCCTCCCCCTTGTGCGTATATGTCCAGGTGTCCATTGGTCTCCAAGCCTGTCTCCAAGTAGGCAGACTGATGGAAGAGGGCCAGGCCGTACCTCAGATGGTGTCACTGCTCAAGCGTAACTCGTGTGGGAAAGCTCTCGAGGCAGCGAGGCTAGCCAGAGACATGTTGGGAGGTATGTACGTGTGGGGGAGGGGCTGTATTTTGACCTTTGGCTCTTATAGTCGTGGAAGCACTGTTCTTTACTATAACAATTTTTGTTTGTTAGGTAATGGTATTAGTGACGAGTATCATGTGATCAGACATGTGATGAATCTGGAGGCTGTCAACACGTACGAAGGTGTGTGATGTTGTGTGTGATGTGTGATGGTGTGTGATGTGTGCCCCCACTGCAGGCACTCACGACATCCATGCATTGATACTAGGGAGAGCCATCACTGGAATACAAGCCTTCACTGGAAACTGAACTAAATAAATAATTAATTATTGTTAAAAAATAAATAATATTATTATTGTTAAAAAAATAAGTTATTATTTTTATTTGAAATTTAACCAGATTGCTAGTTATCAAAAAAAGACACACATTTCATGAGTAACTGGTACTTTTGTTTAAACAGATGGTACTTGCAGCACGTGATCCTCTCCGTCCTCAGTACACACTGTCACGACAACCTCAGGGGCCAGCTGCATACATACAGGACAGCTAGTATGAGCAGGGGTGGGTCACACACACCATGCACACACTCACCGTGACAACAATGGGATATCCTGCAAACAGACTGTACTGATTGAGTGCATCCAAAAGACTCTCCACGGAGCCACACCCCTCTAGCCCCACCCAATGTCCTAGCAGCAACGTAATCTGTTCAACTTTACTAGAATTCAACAATGAACCGGTTACCACGGTAACACGAAGCACCCTCCTCAGAGACGACACACTGAGATCACTCTCACTAAAATCCATTGCAATCTGTTTCAGATCATCATCGGAGAGTTGCTCAGATTTATTATCTCGCACTAAAAAATCTTTCAGCAGCAAAGGACCGAGAAGTGAGTACGCCTCGAATTCAACGAGATCGTTCAGGGTCACGTGACTAGGGGGCATGTCTGATTCATCAGCGCTCAATGTCACGTGACTAGGGGGCGTGTCGGTTACACCAGCGCTCAATGTCACATGACTAGGGGGCGTGTCTGTTACACCAGCGTGTGTACAGGTCACTACTTGACGATCATCCAGTAATGCCATAGCAACGTCATCCATGCTGCACATGACATGGGGCCCCGTTGCCAACGGATACCGTGTGGTCATGTGACAAGGCATAACAAACTCCCTCACTGTTGTTCGTAGACAAACATCTTCTCGTACTGACCGCACCTCCTTCAAAACTAGTGCACGTAATTGACGATAATCCATTTCACAATCAGCGTTTGCCACGCATCGCGTTAACACTATCACTCTTGTGGCGTTGTGCTCGAGTGTGACTAATACTTGCATTCCTCGTGTGTCCGCCCACGATAGACCACACCCCCAAACATGAGTCAGTTGGTGGCGAGTCAGAAAAGTCGAATTAGGATCCGTGTTGAACGGAAACTTAGCAGCTATTCGAAGCACGATCTTTTGCACAAAATGAGGAGTGAAAAAACGGCCTTGCTCTAAACACTCCATCGCCCAGCCAAAATGCATACCCCACTCGTCGCTAGGCAACCATATATCGACAGGAATCTCCTTGGTAACAAGGTGCGGGAAAAACAAGTGGTCTTCCATGGGGGAGGGGGGATCGAAACCAACAATGGAGAAGAGCAATCGTCTGTCGACAACTCGAAGGCAAAACTCCATTCTCAAGAAATACTGAATGACCAGCATGAGATTGAAGCCCATGGCACCGAGCGTCCGGTCCAGCTGCGATACTGGGAGCAGGCCGACTTTATTTGTCATAGTAACGTGTTTTTGAAATCCGTGAATCATCGAGAAAACGGCTTCTTGGTTTAAAACGATCCAGCAGCTGTCAGGGGCGTAGCTATTAGGGAGGAACAGAACGTAGCCGCGAGAGTGAAGATCTTGGCATGTTTTATAGAGTGTTTCAGGTGCTTTGAGACACGGTATATCGCTATGGGCGATGTACTCTTGTAGATCGCGATACTCGATAATGATCGGACTCTGAAACTTGTGCTGCATGAACGAACGAAGCAAACTGCATTCGAAACTCGGCTTGAAATTGGACCTTATGTCATCGCATATTTGAGAGAGAAGCTGTCTCAACCTGTGCATGTTGTTTGAAGCCACTCTTCGACAATCGATAGTGAACCAACGCTTGTACTGTAACACTTGCCTAGAGGATAACGTAGCTCTCTCTAACAATGCTGGTTTTTGTCTCGAGTCGTCTTTCGAGAGATCGTTCTCATGGTTACCGAGCAGGATACCATGGCAACGAGGGGCATCAATTGGTAGGGACATTTCGATGAGGTGTGACCAGTAATTGACGGAATGTTCAATTTCCTCAGTTTTATTTCGCAGGTCCACCATCGTGATAAAAATAGGAACAGAATCGCAACAGGCAATTTTTAAAACGGCAGAATGACTAGCAACGTAACCATGGTGACCGGACATATCGTACAGGACAACTTTCCCAAAATGACGACTCTCAAAACTTGTTACATTAATCCCAATCAATTCGCCGCTACCAGATCCTATACGATGAAATCTCCCTGACAACCACTCGGTAACAAACCCCTCCCCTTGCAACGCTTTGACGAGAGTCGTCTTGCCAACACCAGAATCTCCAAGTATGAAAATCTTGACAACAGGCGATAATTGGTTCCAATGTTTGAGGTATGGGAATCGAGTTGAGACAGCAGAGTTTTTCGAGGGTTCCACTCCTAATTGAAGGAATTCGCCGACAATATCGGAATTTGTAACTTGATCGAGAGGGGTTCGTCCAACTTGGTTTCGAAGTGTGATATTCTCTTTAGAATACGTTAGTAGTAGCTTCACCATTGGCAGCTGTCCCTTCTGACAAGCCAGGTGCAGTGGGGAGTTACCAAACTTGTTTTTGATAACCGGATTTACCTGTTTTTCCTCAACAAGATACTGCACGACTTTTAAACGCCCGCTAGCAGCTGCTCGATGCAGGGGAGTCGAATTAAACTTATCTGTACAGGCGGGATTCAAACTTTTCTCTTCGACAAAATAGCGTACAATGTCCAAGTGGCCGGCCCCTGAGGCAAGGTGAAGGGCCGTTGCCTTGAGACCTTTGTCAACACCCGACGACTCACATTCAGGTTGACTAGCGAGCAATTTTACCATTTCTAGATCACCGGCTTGTGCCGCTAGGTGGAGGGGGGTGCGGCCAGTCTTGTCCCGGCACATTACAGGAACCAGTTTCTCACTCAGTATATAGCAGACGATATCCGACCTCCCTTTATAGGCCGCCAGGTGCAGTGGAGTGTAACCATGGTCGTCCGTACTCGTGCAATTACATAATGGGTTGCTAAACAAATATTGAACCGTTTCCAAGCGACCGAATTTAGCAGCCAAATGTAGAGGAGTGACTCCAGCATTATCAACACAATTTACATTGCATTTCATTTCTTCAACAAGCATTTTAACTGTGTCCATACAACCGTTTCTGGCCGCATAATGGACAGCTGTGCGACCCTCTGAGTCCACGGCGTTCAGATCACACTCGGTGTTCTCGGCCAGCTGCTTCAATACCTCCGGGTTACCACAGAGAGCTGCGCAATGCATCAGCGTGCGGCCATCTTCGGTAGTAAGTGTATTGAATTCGGGCATGCTGAGTTCGAGGAAAAACAGCACAATGTCCAAGTGCCCTTCTTGACAGGCCAAATGGAAGGGGGTCAGTCCATCATCATCTGTACAGCGAGGATTGCACGTCTGCTTGTGTATCAAGTACTCAACAACGGCTTTTTGCCCCCCAAAACAAGCATAATGCAGGGGGGTCCTACCAGACGATATAGAAACGTGACGTTTGCGATTCTTGCTGTACGTTTTTGACTCGATATTGCACGCTTTTTCGTTTGCTAGATATTTGACGATATCCAGGCAACCGCTTTTAGCCGCTAAGTGAAGGGGGGTGCTCCCAACGCGCCCATCCTTGCCAGCTGGGTCGCAATGCTTCTCGTCGATAAGGTACTTGACAACGGCGGTGTGACAGTGTTTAGCGGCTATGTGCAAGGGGGTCTCCCCTTTCTTGTTACTGATGGTCAGAGGGTGTTTGGCTTCGTCACAGAGGTAGCAAATGATGTGTAGATGACCATGTGCACATGCGTGGTGGAGGGGGGTGTTTCCGTCGCCGTCGGCAATGGAAATTCGCAGCACGTTCGCTCGAACGAGACATTTCAGAGTCTCCAAGTGTCCGTTGTCAGCGGCCAAATGGAGCGGCCCAACCACGCCCCCTTTTAGAGACGAGTCCATCCCATTGGTAAGAATATATTCCACCACCGAGGTACTGCCGTAGACAGCTGCCATTTGTAAAGGGCTGGGAGCCACGCCCCCTAAAACACTAAAATTGTAATCGTACTCGGTGATTAGTTTTTCCACGATATCGAGACGATTGTATTGGCAAGCATAATGTAGCGGTGTTAGTTGGTCAGGGCCTAGTCTCAGTGGGGGGTCTACTGTGGAGGGCAGGAGATCAAACAGCGAATCAAATTGTCCGTTCTCGAGTGCTTGTAACAGTGACGACATATCTTCAGTTACCGTGGGCGTGTGTGGAGGTGTGCTGTGTGTGTAATATGTGAGGGAGGGCGGGAGAGAGCAGAGTACACGAATGAGAACTGCAAGTGAAGTGGTAGGTAGTACAGTGCTAGAAAGACTAAAAGTATGCGGCAATACACTGTTTATAGTTAGGCTATAGCACTCACTCGGTTGAGTCCTGAGACGACATGGCTGGCCGGTCACTCTAGAAAGATATCGCGAGCCTCCAACGTCAGTGCAGTGTATGCATGATGCAGTAGCTAGGTACTAGCAGGAATGCACTCTTGGTATGAGGTGCATAACTTTGAAGTAGCTTAGGTGAACGAACAGGGCCAGCTGGGCGTGGTTTGTGGTAAACTAGTTGTTAATTTCCGGTAATCTGATTACCATGCACTCGCGAGTCGATTATTACCAGTTATCTACACACTTTTGTCAACATGAACACTGTGTACTACTATATTGCAGGTACAATGTACATACATAATTATAATTATATATACACACACAGACGCCCACTCCACCCACGTGGCCACAGAGGCTGTATGAGTGTGAGGGTGGTACAGTCGTGGGGCGTGGCCTCAGCCAGACACACCTCCGGTACCCTCATCCACAATCACCATGACAACCGGGACACGGAACACCTCTTTGACGTACCTATAGGTGAGATTGGTTCATAGTTTGTTTTGCTAGGAAATATGCTCAATTAGAAGTGCATGTCTAATCCAGCATTTCCTGCATGGCTCGCTAGTCTAAGCTCCAGCGTCATAATAATTATTGTGAACCAAGCTTAACTGTATGCCCTCCAGGTCTATCTATCACTAGGTGGGATGTTGCTATGGGTGAGAGGAGGTTCACGTTCCAAGCACACACTGACGTAGTGACTAGTATGAGATGCTCACCTGACCTCCGCTGGGTTGCCACGGCGAGCTACAGTGGAGAGGTCAAAGTGTGGGACCGTGACTGGAAATGCATGACCAACATTATTGCCCCAATGGGCTGTCAACATCACGTGAGTGAGTGAGTGAGGGGATTGCCACCGTGGGTACATTTGCTACACTGGGAGTTAATTAATTAAGCTGCTGCATGATCTAGCATTTGAAAGGCCTATCAAAGAGCTACCTAATGCAGTTTTGAAATTGGCCACTCCAAACTCAAGCCATAAAATTAGCATTTAGTAACAGTTATGATTATACTCCCTGTATTGTTCCAGCTGGCCTGGTCACATGACAGTGAGGGGTTTATCATCATCGGCAAAGGACCTGACTCAGCCCTGGTGATGTACAGTCTGACCACACCCACCAACAAAAGGGAAACCCCCACTACTACTACCGACGAGCTAGGGGGGGTCCCTAGTGCCAGTCTACAGCTGTGTTGGCAGGTCAAGGCTTCCGACACGCTGATTGAAGATGATAAAAACACCGCTGCTTTCGTAATGGGAGAGGTGACGCCCTCAGGGCACGTGTTCACTGTGCAGGAACGAGCGGAGCACCCCACAGTCATGCAACTGTGGAGGAGTGTAGACGGAGCACTGCTCCAGACAGCTGCTGTGCCGCCCTGTGTGAAGAGTGGAGGTAGTGTGGGCGTGGGGACAACGTTCATGTCTGTACATAGCAACGGTTGCTATGCAATGGGAGTGCAAGGTGGAAGAGTGTTAATAGTTAAAGACGACTTAACCATCACGGCTACCATCACCGTGGTAAGTGCACGTGTGTGTGTGATGTGTGAGGGTGTGTGATGTGTGACCCCACAGGGTGTAACTAGCAGAACGTGTGTGTGGGATGGTGTGTATTTAGTGCTACCTACGGATGCTGGAGCTCTCGTCTGGTGGTCCATGGAGGGGTCAAAGGTCAAAGAAATCAAAATCGGGTCATCTGACATCATTGTGCGACTTGATTGGTCGGTTTCTGGCGAGTCACTCTGGGTGTGCGGCATCAGCTCATTGAAGCAATTATCAGTGGATAGAGATGAACAAGGTACAACGTACAACCGAGTCTTAGCATAGCAGCCATCTTTGAGGGGCCATAACTTGAGTTTGGAGTGGCCAATTTCAAAACTAAAACATGCATTAGGTACCTCTTTGATGGGCCTTTCAAACTATGTGTTTAGATAACTTTTCCAGTCAGGTAGTTTATAATTACGTATA
>VSKX01028619.1_pt1 | contig 10150 bp, 9 predicted proteins | sample 4799481 | NCBI WGS metagenome assembly VSKX01 (sample SAMN12179537, study PRJNA552185) | sponge metagenome | biome: deep-sea hydrothermal plumes; feature: spots directly above weak diffusing fluid; material: sea water; isolation source: sponge from the Swan site of a hydrothermal vent ...
AGTAATAAGGAAGAACTACGCCCTTATGAATGCGATGGTCTTTCGGCCTATAAAGCTTTACCTATAGCGGTTGCTTTACCCAATACCATTCAGCAAATCCAGCAAATTATGGAGATCTGTTGTCGTGCCAATATTCCTGTCGTAGCACGAGGCGCCGGTACAGGACTCTCAGGCGGCGCACAACCCCATGAAGGAGGGATTATTTTAGGCCTTGCACGTTTTAACAAAATTATTGCTATTGATCCTGATAATTTAACCGCCCGTGTACAACCTGGTGTACGCAATCTTGCCATTACTGAGGCTGTTCGCCAGCATAAACTTTATTATGCCCCTGATCCCTCCTCCCAAATAGCTTGTTCCATTGGTGGTAATGTCGCCGAAAATTCAGGCGGTGTGCATTGTTTAAAATATGGGCTTACGGTACATAATATCTTAGCACTTAAGATTGTGACAGTAGAAGGCGAGTTACTAACGATTGGCTCTAATGCATTAGACAATACAGGATATGACTTACTTGGTCTCTTTACAGGATCAGAAGGCATGTTAGGCATTATTGTTGAGATAGTCGTTAAACTTACTCCTGATGCAGAAGATACACATCTGCTAATGGCTGCTTTTAATGATATTGAACAAGCTGGCAATGCAGTTGCAAGCATTATTGCTAATGGCATCATTCCTGCAGGTTTAGAAATGATGGACAAACTCGCCATATCCGCCGCAGAAGATTTTGCTCATGCAGGCTACCCACGTGATGCGGAAGCCATACTTTTATGTGAACTTGATGGCAGCACGATAGACGTTAGCGAACAAACACAAAAAGCAAAAAAGATCCTCACTGAACACCGTGCGAGTGTTATTAAAGAAGCGCCTGATAAGGCACAACAAGCTAAATTATGGGCGGGTCGTAAAGCGGCTTTTCCCGCAGTAGGCCGTATTTCTCCTGACTATTACTGCATGGATGGCACTATTCCACGTAAACATATTGCAGAAATGCTCAAACTCATCACTACACTCTCTACTGAATTTGATTTACGCGTTGCCAATGTTTTTCATGCAGGTGACGGAAACCTGCACCCATTAATACTTTATGATGCAAATAAAGAAGGCGAACTTGAAAAGGCAGAGCAATTTGGTGCGGAAATATTGCGTCTTTGTATCAAGTTAGGTGGCAGTATTACAGGGGAGCATGGTGTAGGTAACGAAAAAATAGAGTTAATGTGTGAACAATTTAACACCGAAGAACTCACTATTTTTCATGCGATTAAAGCTGCTTTTGATCCTAATGGCATATTAAACCCAGGCAAAGCTGTTCCTAGTTTACACCGCTGTGCTGAACTGGGGCATATGCACGTTCACAATGGCGAATTACCACACCCTGATATTCCACGCTTCTAGGTTTTTAACCAATCACCTCTATCGCTAATAAGTTATAGCTCAAATGAATCAATGAACAATGAATAATGTACGTACACAACTCCAACAACGTGTTAAAACAGCACTTGCTGAAAAAACGCCTCTACGCATTTGTGCAGGCAACAGCAAAGAGTGTTATGGCAATAAAATCAAGACAAACCATGACATTGACATCAAACCTTATAGTGGCATTATTCATTATGAACCAACTGAACTTTGTATCACGGTTCGCGCAGGTACGCGCTTAGCAGAATTAGAAGAAGAACTCAGCAAACACCAACAAATTCTGCCTTTTGAGCCACCATTTTTTACCCAAAATGCAACCATTGGCGGAACAGTTGCTACAGGATTATCAGGTCCTCGCAGACCCTATAGCGGCGCTGTGCGTGATGCTATTCTTGGAGTCACTATTATTGATGGTCAAGGTGAAATTGTTCGCTTTGGCGGACAAGTGATGAAAAACGTAGCGGGCTATGATGTTTCACGCCTCATGACTGGCGCGCAAGGCACACTGGGTATTTTACTTGATATTTCATTACGCTTAATCCCTAAACCTGAACATAATATAACCTACCAACTGCCTCACTCACAACAAGAAGCATTGGAGTATTTTACGAATACACGCCGCTCAAACTTACCAATTACTGCAAGTTGCCATCACAAACTACAAACCTATATTCGTTTATCAGGTTCTGAAAAACAACTAGACGAGCTAGTAAAAACATATGATATCCAAACCATGGAAGATGGAAACGCTTTTTGGCGGGATATTCGTGACCAACAACATGATTTTTTTCAACGCAATGACAAGCCTTTATGGCGTATATCATGCGCACCTGCTGCACCACTTACCCAACAAGTTGATATCCGCACCCTATTAGAATGGAACGGCGCAATACGCTGGATTACTAGTAATATGCCAGCCAATATTATTCAAAATATCGCCCAAAAAGCAGATGGAGAAGCAATACTCTTTCGAGGTCATGTCGCAGGTATAAGCACTTTCAAAAAACCTGAACCCGCACTGTTCAGGTTACATCAGCGTCTAAAACGACAACTTGATCCAAAAGGTATTTTCAATCCTAATCGACTTTATGAAGGGCTTTAAATGGAAACACATATAAAAAAAGAACTAGAAAATACGATTGATGGCAAACTTGCAAAATCTATTCTTCGTAGCTGTGTTCATTGTGGTTTTTGTAATGCAACGTGTCCTACCTATCAACTACTAGGTGATGAAAATGATAGCCCTAGAGGACGTATCTATCTCATTAAACAATTGTTTGAAGGGGATGGAAGTGAATCTACAGAGAAAACACGCTTACACTTAGATCGCTGCCTAACCTGTAGAAGTTGTGAGACAACCTGCCCTTCAGGTGTTAAATATAGTGCATTGTTAGATATAGGACGAAAACTAGTAGAAGACCTCGCACCTCGATCACGTGAAGAAAAAAAGAAACGAAAAAGGCTACAAACAACACTCTCTTCACCAAAGCGCTTTGGCACCTTACTCAAAGCAGGACAATTATTACGTCCTCTACTTCCCAAAAATACGAAACAAAAAGTTCCCCAAAAACGCCTAGCATTAGAATGCCCAACAAGAACACATGAGCGAAAAATGCTGATCCTACAAGGATGTGTACAACCTGCTCTTAGTCCTGATATTAATACAGCAACAGCCGTTGTGCTGGATAAACTAGGTATTAGTCTTATCTACCACAAAAAAGCAAAATGCTGTGGGGCTGTTAGCCAACATTTATCCGCAGAAGACAAAGCTATTACACACATCAAGAACAATATTGATGCGTGGTGGGATGATATATCAAATGGTATCGAAGCGATTATTACCACTGCAAGTGGCTGTGGTGTCATGTTAAAAGACTACCCACACCATCTCAGGGAAGAAGGGGAATATTTATACAAAGCCGAAATCGTTGCCTCATTAAGCAAAGATATATCAGAAATAATCATTGAAGAAGATTACACCTCACTACCTATAAAAAAGACACATAAACTTAGTTGGCACTCCCCCTGTACCTTACAACATGGGCAAAAAGTCACGGGTTACGTTGAAAAATTATTAACAGATACAGGGCACACGCTCTTGCCTGTACAAGATGGACATATTTGCTGTGGCTCTGCAGGAACCTACTCAATTCTCCAGCCCGAACTATCAGAACAATTAAAACAAAATAAACTGGAAAATCTGACACGAGAAACGCCTGATATGATCGTAACCGCAAATATAGGTTGCCAGACACACTTACAACAAGGAACAGAAATCCCTGTTATTCATTGGATTAACCTATTTGTTTGATTTTTAATCAAAAAAACTAACGCCCAGCTTCATCATTCCACAAATACTTATGCAACTGAACCTGAAAACGAGCTGGCAAACGGTCTGTCAGCATCCACTCTGCCAAGGCCGTTGCATCTATTTCAGCATAGCTGGGCGAAAGCAAAACTTCACAACATTCAAATAGCTGATAAGTATCAACAATATCCTTAGCCCACTCATAATCCTCACGACTACAAATAACAAACTTCAGTTCATCAGCATTGTTAATAAAATCTAAATTCTGCCAATGATTTTTAGCTGCCTCACCAGAATCAGGGGTTTTAATATCCATGATCTTCTTCACACGGGAATCAACCGCTGCAACTGAAAGCGCCCCACTGGTTTCAAGAGATACCTGATAGCCTTGATCACATAACTTTGTCAACAAAGCGAAACAATGCTGTTGTGCCAACGGCTCCCCCCCCGTCACACAAACATACGGAGTCTTATAGCCAGCAACTTGCTCTAAAATAGACCTAATAGACAACATCTCGCCACCTGTAAACGCATATTCTGTATCACAATAATGGCAACGTAATGGACAGCCTGTTAAACGCACAAAAACAGTAGGCAAACCCACTCGCGTGGATTCCCCTTGTAGCGAGTGAAAAATTTCATTAATCCTTAGGTTACTCACAACGTCACTAATGCCCTTCACTACGCATTTTATCTAAGCGTGCTTTAGCTAATTGCGCTGCATGACTATTAGGAAAATAACGTAAAACATCGTTAAAAGTACGACGCGCCATATTCCAGTCTTTCAACGCATAAAAGCTATAACCCAATTTCACCGCAGCATCAGGTGCCTTTCTACCTTTTTTGTATTTATTCAACACCACAATAAAAGAGTCAATCGCTTGACGATAATTTCGTTGCGAATACCATGCCTCACCAATCCAATAGTGTGCATTTTCAGCTAAAGGACTATTAGGGTATTTAGCTAAAAAGCGCTTAAAAGCTGTAACACCTGCTTGCCTATTCTGCTTTAAGGCTTCATACGCTTGATTATATTCAGCCTTAACACCAGTAACAGGACGCTTGGTTACTGTAACAGGTTGTGTTGACACAGGTCGTTTCACAGGTTGCGCAGGTTGCCGCTGTGGAGGCACAGGCTTCACTGCTTCTGGCGTTGTTGGTACATTCCCTTCTGGTCTATTTTTTCTTTCTGCATCCATACGTTCATCTAAGGCAAGAAATGCGCGTTTTTGGCTTTCTTTCAACTGCCTTAAATCATGCCGCAGCGTCTGATTTTCACCACGCAATTGATTAATTTCCTTTCCCATGACTTCAATACGCTGATACAGCTCTGCAAAAGCATCAGGGTTAGCATGAGCAGATATTGCTGACAGCATTAGCAAAGATGCTAACGTTATATGAGATATGCTTGTTATTACTTTCATCGTTGACTCCATTACGACTTACAACTTACGACTAATGTCTAGGGTATTTTAACTCAACTCGACGGTTTTTCGCCCATGATTTTTCACCATCGCCTACCACTAATGGACGCTCTTCACCATAAGCAACCGTTTCAGTTCGAGCGCTACTAATGCCCTTACCACGCAAATGCCATTGCACTGACTTAGCGCGTTGCTCAGAAAGGGCTACATTATACTCTCGCGTTCCGCGCTCGTCAGCATGCCCCTCTAAATGCATCGAAATGGTTGGGTTACGCTTTAATAACTCAGCATGGGCTGCTAACACTTTTTTGTAATGCGGTTTAATCGTCACTTGATCATAATCAAAATAGATAACCCGTTCAGCAAGCAGACTTTTTGGATTATTCAAATCAGCTGGACGATAAGTTTCCTGATAAACCCCCGAACCAACACCCTGCCCCGCATTTCCATAACCATTCCCACCACGATAATAATCTCGCCCTGTAGAACCATTATTATACTGCCGTCCCGTTGCTGTAGAGGCAACACTTCCACCAGAACCATAGTTCACCCCTTGTGTTGCACTACCTCCCCTACCTCTATTAACACCATTTCCTGCATTATTATGATTAGCAGCACCATTGCCAGCATACTGACCGTTTGCACCAGCAGCTGGCACAGTTTGTGCCTGATGAGAACAAGCCCCCAACATCAGTACCGTTAGTATAGGTATAAATAAACGTATTTTATGATTCATTATTCTCTCCTCATGATTGAGATTATTGATTGAGATTATCGTTGGTAAGCCACTTATCGCCCTATAAAACATACAAAATCAGACATCCTTCATAATTGTCAAAAGTAGTTTACCGTTTGAAGCCTGATAGGAATCGCACTGAAACCGAACGTTGTTTGAGCGTAGGGCGAATCCTAGCAGGCTGAATGATTAACTAGAATATGAAAGATGCCCAAAACTAAACTACTAATATGACTCAAGGATTACCTAAATAAGGTGACCATGCTGGATGACCAATATCAGCATAAGGCGAATGTAATACGGATCTCGCTCGCCCATTATCACTCACGGTTGCCAATAAGTGCCTTCTGCCTTTCCCTCTGGTTTCATAAAGAACCATCGTGCCATTTGGTGCTAGTGAAGGTGATTCATCCAAACTCCCCGTTGAAACAATATCAGCCTCATGACTCGTAATATCCATCATAGCCACTCTAAATTTTCCTGAAATTCGGCGAATAAGTGCCACTTTTTCACCAATAACACTTGGGTCAGAATTATAATTTCCTGTAAATGTCATCCGCTTAGGGGGCGAATTACCACTGCCACTTGCCGCAATTTTATAGAGCTGTGGTGTACCACCACGATCAGAGGTAAAAAGAATATGCTGACCATTTGCCGTCCAAGACGGCTCAGTATCAATCGCTCTTGAATGCGTTAGGCGCGTTAAGCGACCTGTTGCAAGTCCAAGGGTATAAATTTCTGGATTACCTTCAATAGAAAGACTAAGAGCCAATGTTCGACCATCACCAGACCAAGCAGGCGCACCATTAATTCCTTTACGTGCAGAAACCAACTTTCGTTTTCCCGTGCGTAAATTTTGGATAAAAATAGCAGGGCGACCTGACTCAAATGAAACATACACAAGCTGATCACCCTGTGGTGACCAATCTACTGACATAATGGGCTCTACTGATGTCACGATAGGCTTAGGGTTATAACCATCCGCATCAGCAATAATAAGCTGATAAATACGGTCATTTCCTCCACCATTAGCTGCAACATAAGCGACTCGGGTATCAAATGCACCACGAATACCCGTCAAATGCTTGAAAATCACATCTGCTGTTTGATGTGCAATACGTCGCGTATTCGGTTGATAAGACGTAATAAAACCAGCAACTTTTGTGCCACTATTAAGATCAATCACCTCTGTTTCAAGTGCAAATGCCCTACCTTTTGGTCGTGTACTACCACGAATGAGGAATCCAGCTCCCATTTTTTTTAATACTTCAGGATTTAAACGCCCACCTAAGGGTAATATTCCCACTGTCGCATGATCAGCAATAAAGCGAAAACGACCACTACGCTTTAAATCATTGACTAAAATCTCCTTCATTTTAGCAGCATGAGTACTCCCACTAAAAGGCGCAACCAACAACGCAATACTGTCATCATCGCCCGATTTATCAATCACAATATCAATATCAGCATAGCTAGGTAAGGTCATAAGTAGCAGCAAACTACCGAGTAAACACAAGAGTTGTTTTTTCATCATTTTCACCTAAAGCCCCAAGACTTTATTTTCTAAAGGTTAAATTTAAGTTTTCACTAAATAAGTCATTTCTCGCAGGACTGGGCAAAGGTTCTGCACGTTTAAACGCATCTTTAACACTGGCACAAAATGCAGGACTACCTTGACAACTAGTCACTGTTAGTCGGCGTATATAGCCACTGCGTGAAACTTTCAATTTCACTCTAGCCGACATGCCATTTGATGCAGGAGGCGCATGCCAACGAGGCTTTACATGACGACGTATCTTTGCCCCCCAATCACCTAAAGCCCTACTACGTGCAGCAGCAGTACGCTGTTTTTCAGCCGCTCTCGCTCTTGCTGCCTCTGCGGCACGTGCTGCGGCAGCTTTACGCGCTTCTCTCGCGTCCTTTGCTGCTCGTTCTTTCTGAGCAGCAGCACGTTCAGCAGCCTCTGCTCGCTTTGCATTTTCACGTGCTTGACGTTTTTCTACAGCACGCTTTTTTGCTCTTTCTTCTGCTTGACGTTGTTCTTTTGCTTCTGCTCTTTTTCTCGCTTTTTCTGCGGCCTTCTCTTGCGCTTTGGCTTCCGCTCTTCTTCTCGCTTTTTCTGCAGCCTTTTCTTGTGCTTTAGCTTCGGCTCTTCTTTTAGCTTTTTCTTCTGCCTTCTTTTGTGCTTTAGCTTCTGCTCTTTTTCTAGCCTTTGCTTCTGCATTTTTCTTGGCTTTTGCCTCAGCTCTTTTTTGGGCTTTAGCTTCTGCATTTTTTCTCGCTTTCGCCTCAGCCCTTTGTTTCGTCTTGGATTCTATTTTTTTTCGAGCCTTGGCCTCTGCTCTTCTTCTCACTTTCGCTTCAGCTCTCTTTTCTGCTCTCTTTTGTGCTTTGGCTTCTACTCTTTTTCTAGCTTTTGTCTCAGCTTTTTTCTGAGCCTTCGCTTCTATGCTTTTTCTGGCTTTTAGCTCAGCTCTTTTTTGGGCTTTAGCTTCTGCGTTTTTTCTAGTTTTGTCCTCTGCTTTTCTTCTGGCTTTAGCTTCAGCTATTTTTCGTGCTTTAGTCTCTGCCTGTTTTTTTTCTTTCGCTGATAATGCTTTTATCGGTTTATTGAGCGCTGTTTTAGTATCAGACTGAGGAATCAATTTTGTTAATGAAGCTGCTGCAATCGGTATGACTGCTCCTTTGGCTGCTCCTTTGGCTGCTCCTTTGGCTGCTCCTTTGGCTGCTCCTTTGGCTGCTTCTTTCAGCTTATTTTCCGCTGTTTCAATTTGTTGACGTTGCTGTTTTAATTCCTCTCTTTCTTTCTCTAAAGACTTCTTAGGTTGTCCAACATCAGTGTTTGGTGTTGTTGCCAGTATTTGTGTAATCAACACAACAGGTATTTTATTGCCTATTGGTTCATCAGGCTTCTTTGTCCAATGAAAGCTCACCATAAACAACGCTGCTATAAGAACATGCAGAAGCAAAGCAGTGATCAATGCCACTGGATGTTTTTTAAGCTCGTTCAGCATAATAATCTAAGTATTTAGTAAGGGAATTATCGTTACATTAGTCATTATTGATCAGCATCAACTGCCTCAGCTGATGTTAGCAAGCCGATATTCGTTGCTCCTGCTTGCTGTGCCGCAACCATTGCTTTCATAATATGGTCATAAGTCGCACTTTGATCACCACGAATATAAACAGGTACATTAGGTTTACTCGCTAATTTGTCTCTAATAAGTTGCTCAAGTTCCCCTTGCCCCATTATTTGCTCATCACCTATATAAAACTCTCCTGATGCATTCACACTAATTGACACTGGCTCAATATTTGTATTTGCGCCAAGATTTTCAGCATCAGCTTCAGGCATGGAAATCTCCACTCCTGTTTGCATCATGGGTGCAGTCACCATAAAAATTACTAATAAGACTAACATAACATCAATATAAGGAACAACGTTCATCGTTGCCATTTGCCTTCTGCGTCGTCTCATGAGAGTGGTTTTCTTACTTGTGCCTGCACATGACGATCAAGTAAAGCAACAAATTCTTCACGAAAGGTCTCATGGATAATGGCTAAACGCTCAACAGAATCAATAAATTTATTGTAGGCAATAACCGCAGGAATCGCAGCGAAAAGACCAATTGCCGTCGCAATTAATGCTTCAGCGATACCTGGCGCAACCACAGCAAGCGTTGCCTGTTTCATTTGTCCAATGGCTAGAAACGAATTCATAATTCCCCACACTGTACCAAACAAACCAATATAAGGACTTGTTGAACCCACCGTTGCCAAAAAAGAGAGATGATGTTCTAACTGATCTAACTCACGTGCTTCAGCAATACGCATCGCACGATGAGAAGCTTCAACCACGGGTTCTTTTGCAATCAACCCTGCTCCTAAGTCTTTATGGTTAAACCGCTTAAATTCTTGATAACCATTATAAAAAACCAGCTCTAAACCTGTATGCGGACGTTTATTTTTCATATCATCAAATAAGCGCTGTAGTGATACCCCACTCCAAAACTGCTTCTCAAACACTCTTGCCTTAAAGCGCGCTTTATTCAATTGACGGTTTTTAATTAAGATTAATGCCCACGAAACAACAGAAGCCAATAGCAAAATCGCAATAACGATTTGTACCAATAAACTTGCTTCCGTAATGAGCCTTATAATAGATAGATTAGCCTGCACTGTTGATTACCTTTGAAATAGAAGCGGGTAGGTGATTATAGATGCTGTTCGTAAAAACCTAGCCAAAGCTAGTCATACGACTTA
>VSKX01003950.1_pt1 | contig 10142 bp, 7 predicted proteins | sample 4799481 | NCBI WGS metagenome assembly VSKX01 (sample SAMN12179537, study PRJNA552185) | sponge metagenome | biome: deep-sea hydrothermal plumes; feature: spots directly above weak diffusing fluid; material: sea water; isolation source: sponge from the Swan site of a hydrothermal vent ...
AGTTTTTGGCATTCAATCGCCAATTGTTGATCGGTGATATTCAACTGTTGAAGCTGTTGCGTACAGTTATTGTCAGATCTCCAAGGAGCGCAGCTGCCGCTGCTTAACGAGCGAACAGCCTCTTCGAATTGACTCTCATCTTCGGATTTTAAGCTTTGTTTACTTGGGTCGTGGATCTCCCAACCTTCTAGTCGAGTTGTCGCCGTCATGTTGGCAATCACGCCTTTGATTTTTATGATGTCCTCACCATAACGACTAGCCGCTTCGTTGACCGTCTTGGCAAGTTTTACGGGTCTTGCATCTCGCTTACATTTTATTCCACCGTTTGCCTCAATGTAGGCTTGCCAATTGGCACTGTCTGCGGCTTTTCTGGCTCGCTCTAAAATGTCATCGTTAGTGATTTGTTCATGCAAACGCCGAAGCTCTCTCCATACGGTTACTGATGCACCACCGATTTGTTGAAATTGACGAATGTTCCAAGTACTTGCCCATGCTGCAACGCCTTGTGCGCCGTGCTTGCCTGAGCTTTCGGCTTCTAAATCAGCATCAACATAAGCACCATCTATATTTTTAGCGATGTATTTAGCGATGTAACCAGTGGCACTGCCTTTGGTTGGATCTATGGTCTTGTAATCAAAACGAGGGCTGCAATCATCAGGTGTGTAGTCACCAGACTTAATGTTAAGTTCTTCCTTATCGTGCTCAACGGCATAATCACAGATAATTTGCCTTGCTTGCTCTACTTGATCAGGCTTGAAAAATAACAGTAGATGCCAATGTGGAGTGCCGTCATGGTGCGGCTCTACGACTCTAAAGCCAAAAGTGGTGATGTCATTTCTGTCTAGCTTTGCTCGAACTTTCGACCATTGCTTACAAAAGTATCTTTGGGTTTTCCTTGGGTTTACACCTTTGTATTTGCTGTTTGAATAAGCTTTACCTGATTTGCCTTTCTTCCAACTGTGGTATTTGGATGGTGCTGTCCAAGTATAAAACTCACCAACATAACCTTGTTGTGCCGCTAAATCTTCAAAGCCACGCATTCGTACCATGAGTTCAATGCGCCTAAGTTCAGGGTTTGAAATCGAAGCTAAAACGGCATCGGCGAGTGGGAGTTCTAAATCATGTTGCTCATTGATGAGTGTCATTAAGTTAACCCAAGCGGCGTTCGCCTTTTTCTTTGCTTGGTATTCAACGAGTGTTTTGTGGGAAACATAGGGTGACACGCCGATCCTGACTTTACCGATTATGATGGCGGCGTGTTCTTTGTATTGTTTGAATGCGCGCTCGAGTTGTCGCTGCCACCATATTGCATCGGTTAATCGTTCAATGGCATTAACGATAACATCGACAACACGAGTGACATCTTCACCGTTCGCTACAGCTTGTTCATACTCTGTTAAATCTGGCAATGTGGGACAAAAACCCCACATATCGGCTGGCTCTTTAACGGCAAAAAGTACTTTTTTCGCGTCAGCTTTGTGAATACCATCTTCTATCATTTTATTGAGCATGGTTAAACAACGATTCGACCATTCTTGAGCAACTTGCGTCCTTCTCACTTCGCTATTAATGTGCTCAATCGGTAATGGGAACTTCCACAACATATCATTCAGTGCGCTTACTCGCTGCCTAAGCCAAATATTGGCGCTGCGGCCATTACGGTATTTGATGCGTTTATGGTAATAAGTATTTTGAAGTGTGATTACAACATCACTTGGCAGCTTTTCTAACTGCTTTTTCATCCAATTAATATCAGTCGTTAAGTGTTTTACTTTGACTTCGAAACTTCGTTTTAATGTATCGATTTGGTGAGCATTGCAGCTTGAGTATTCATTTGCGAATTCACAAAGCAAGTTATCGGCGATAATAGTAGGAAGTGGCTCAAGGTAAGCTTCGGCAAATTCTAAATCTACTTTTGCATCACCCCTAAAAATGGCCGAGAACGGGATACTACTTTCCTGTTCAAGCTTGGCAATATCCATGACAAATAACCTGTTGGATGATGAGAATTAGAGATAGCTGATTCATGCAGCCTTTATCCATGGGTGGAGGTCCAAATGAGATTGCAGCACTTCGTCGAACAGAGAGCAGATATCGAATAGATCAAGATCATTGAGTAACACTAATGAGACTCGTACTAAGCCAGATGCCATACCTGCGTAGCGTTGCGCGGCATGAAAATTACTTTGTTGAATTGAGCGAAAAAAACGACTGAATATATCGGCCATTAATCGACGAACGGCGATGTGATTTGAATTTGATAAATCGAATTGAAAAGAATCCATTACGTACCCCTTGGTTGAAGGGACATCCGTATCGCTTGGTTAGTATTTGTTTTGCGTTTTCATTTCACTCATCAACTTGGCTACGAGCTGATTAATATCTTCAAGCTCAGAGCTATCATCATTTTGAGCTGACCGAACTTGAGTAATAGTGCGTCTTTGAAATTGTTCTTTGCTGAGGCCAAGACCTGAGAATCGTGATCCCAGATCATTAATATCAATAAGTGCTTTACGAATATTTTCTCGTTGTTCTCGACTGAACTCACCGAAAGGCACATCAATATGAAGGTTTGGATTGATACTTGCGGCTAGTAGAAGAATGGTCTTTTGATGCTTAGACAATTTGGCGTAACGGCTATCAACACTGCTTCGCCCTAACCTATCTCGCATGGAGTTGATAACTGACTGACCCATTGGTAGCGATATTTGAGGCTTATCTTTCATTATGTAAACCTCCACTATGATGCAACTGCCAGTGACTGAGATTTAAGTTTGGAAATAGCAACGGGTACTGACGGCACCATTTTTTCAGTGATTTGCACTAAAAGCCTTAACTCCGTCATTAACTCTGCAGCTTGTTTAACGACTTGGTGCCGAGTGTGATTGGTCAGCCCTCGCTTTTCGCGTACTTGTAGAATTAACTCAGACAACATGCCTACTTCGGAACTGATTTTTAATACGCAGTCGGTTAAAGAATTGGTATTACAGGATTCAGAGTCATTGAAAGTAAGCGAAGGAATACAGCCTAGTTCTAATAATAGACCATCGATAATGCAACGATTGCCACTGACTTTAGTGATGTCAGCCAAGTCATAAACGGTTAGTTGATGTGGTTGCCCTATACACAGTTTATTGCGCAGTACTTGTGGGTTTTGAAACCCAGCGTTTTGAGCAATAGATCTTAAGTTCTCTTTTTCAGCAAATGAACGGTAAGCACTGTTCACATAAGCATGTATATATTTCTCGTTTGCAAACATATTTTTGACCTTCCTCTAAGCATAAGATTCATGCGACAGATAAAATCATTCTTATGAATATTTTTCATTTAATGGATGAGTTCAACGGCCTCTTGTGTCAGTGCTAACAAATTGATCAACGGTTTGTCATTCTTACGCACTTTAGGCCGGATAGGGATTCGTCCATCAGCCACCATCTTCTTGACAGTGTTGTATGGAAGCCCTGAAAGTCGAGAGTATTCTTCGTAAGTTACGAAGGGTGTTGCAATTTGTATCGCAATATCACTCATTTGAATGTATCCTTATCGTCAACTGCCTTTCGTTTACATTTGCGTGTAGTCACGAAAGACGATAAATCAACCAACGAAAAGGATTGTTGATCGAATGAACAATCTCGTCAAGTTAAAAAATACAAAATTTACTCATCCGTTAACTTCACAAGTTAAAGCTGATGGTGGAAAAGATATCGTAGAACGGCTTATACGGCTGTTTGGCGTCAGAAATCGCTTAGAATTAGCCGAAGTCCTTGATACTCACCCTGGTACCTTTTCGACTTGGCAAACGCGAAATACTACGCCTTACGAAATGCTCATTCGGATTCATTTAGCGACTAGTGTCCCTCTCGATTATCTTTGTTTTGGGCACGGTAAAGGTGTACCCGATATTTTTAAAAATATGGATACGGATATGAATATTGAGCCAGCTGAGTTCATTGAGCAGGTTGCAGCTGAAGCTTCTGTACAGAACAGTGAATCGCTACTTACAATCTCAATCAATGTCATCCATAACGGCGGTTTACTCAAGACAGAAGAGTTTGCAGTAGACGGTCAGTTCCATTCACGTTTTGGGATCACCAATGAAGATTTTGCTATTGAGCAATCCGGCGACCTGTTATTCGTGAATACTCAACAGCAAGTCATCACCAAAGGTGATTATCTTTTCAGTGTGAACGGTGCACATCAAATCGGTGAGTTAAAACAATTACCTGACGGAAATATTTACTTCTATGATGATGGTGAGAAGCATCTTGTCGATACCAGCTCTACAGAAGTGCTTGGAAAAGTGGTTTCAGTTTTGATTGGGAAGTAACTGAATTCATTACTTGATACCCCAACCAGTTAATTGAGTTCATTTCTGATAATTATAAGAGAGTACAAGTAACACACTACTCTTTCAGCTGCTTTAGTGTTGTTCATCATGCGCCTTGATAAATTTGTTTGTAAAAGTACAGAATTAACGAAAACTGAAGTTCTTCATAAAATTAGCTTGGGTGAAGTTACAGTTAATGGTGATATTGAAAAAAATGAAAGTGCTCAAGTTCATGAGAACAACACAATACGGCTAAATGGCATTAAGCTTATTACTCGAGCTTTTCGCTATATTTTAATGCACAAACCAGCCGATACGATTTGCTCAAATATCGATGAAGCTTACCCATCCGTTTTTAATTATTTAGATGTTGAAAAAGCCTCTGAACTACATATTGCAGGACGTTTGGATGCCGATACAACAGGTATGGTTTTGATTACGGACGACGGGCGCTGGTCATTTAACATTACACGACCTTCCAGAGAATGCTGTAAAATCTACCGAGTGAGCTTATCCAAGCCAATTGCAGATGACGTAGCATTAAAATTTAAACAAGGCGTTCAATTACAAGGTGAACAACAGCTAACTCGCTCTGCTCTATTGGAAGTTATTAGTCCAAAAGAAGTGCTACTAACAATCACTGAAGGCAAGTTTCATCAAGTGAAACGAATGTTCGCTGCCATCGGTAATCGAGTTATTTCACTACACAGAGAAGCAATAGGCGACATTAGTCTGGATGTTGAACTTGGAGAATGGCGTTATTTAACTAACGATGAAGTTCAGTCGTTCTCAAAATGAATCAAGTCAAATCTATGCAAAACATCCTTCTCTTTATCATGTTTTTCTTCTATCAATATAGCTAGCAGCTAACACACTTTTTCCTATTCTGCGTCAGCAATCAACATTCACAGCAATACTATTTCTAATGTTTATTCGTTATAAATCATGCTCGTTCGACAGGCTCTCTTGTGACAATGCAGACCTAAAGATTAAGTGGTTCGTGCTATAAATTTGATGACTCTGAATCGCTTGTAGCGACACTTTCATTCCAAGTACTTTTAAGTTATTTATACTGAACATTCTTTTTTAGAGGTAAATTGGAATAAATCACTCTAGAAAACTTATTTCCAAGTTAAAAAGACTGACGAGAGTCAGTATTAATGGTTGATTTATGCTCTCCATCATATAACATATCTTATGAGCTTTATTACTAATTGAATCAATGCTTTAGATATTTGCATCATTATGCGGAAACATTTATAGATAAAAAGGGATTCACACTTTTTTTAACTCAAAAGTGCAAGTTAATGCTTGTTCACGTGCCTCTAGCCGTCAAACGGCTTCGTATATTAAAATTAAAAATATGGATATTAAATGAATAATTTTATAATTAAGTCAATAAGTTTTTTATTGTTCTGCCAATTAACAGGATGTGGCGGAGGCGATTCAAACAAAGCTAATTCTGATGATGGCGCTGGTCTCGTTCCCATAGTTGATTCTCAAGCTCCAGTTATTATATTGACAGGTGAGCCGTCTATAGAATTGCCTTATGGCTCTAGCTACGTAGAACAAGGTGCTACGGTTACTGATAACATTGATACAGGTTTAACCGCAACTATTACAGGTAATGTAGATTCTTCCATAATTGGCAATTATGAACTTAACTACAACGCGAGTGACACTGCTGGTAATGCTGCGACAACAGTTACTAGAATGGTTAATGTCACAGACTCTATCACTCCAGTAATCACTCTGATTGGCGAAAACCCTCTAGAAGTTGTTTATGGAACACCTTACGTAGAACAAGGTGCAACGGTTACTGATAATGCTGACTCTGGTTTACAAGCGACAGTTACTGGAACGGTTGATACTTCTACGGTCGGCAGCTATGAAATTAGCTATAACGTAAGCGATGCATCTGGGAATACTGCAGTGACTGCAACCCGAGTTGTAAACGTTGTTCTTTTAACAGGGAACTTATCAGGAAGTGTGATTACAGGTCTGTCTTATAAGACAGAAACACAATCAGGTGTCACCGATGCGTCGGGCTCATACGTTTATGGAAATGGTGAAACCATCACGTTCTCGATTGGAAATACCATAATTGGAGATACTGTCCCAGCTAAAATCGAGATCACGCCATTTGATCTGGTTAATGATGCTGTTTTGTATACCAATTATGCTCAACTTAGGCATGCTATAGATGACCTTTCAGTCAATTCAAAAGAATACAAAGCGCTAACTAAGTTCAGCAATATTCTAACTTTTTTACACACTTTCGATGACGATGCTAATCCAGAGAATGGAATCACAATTAAAGAGGGTGTAGCGAGTTTGTTTACTGGATTTCAAGTAGATTTTGAGAAAAGCCTATTTACTTTTGATGAATATAAAAAGCTACGAGTGATAACATATCAAGCATTTTCTGAAGGTTTGCTAAGCTCGCCTTATATGAAAAAAGCAGGTTCATCATTAGACCAGTATTATCGCAGCCACAATATATCTCATGATCTGGCCGTTCAAGCGACAGGCAGTATTGATGAAAATGGTGATGGACAACCTAACAGTACTATTTCAAACACTTATGACGATAACGGAAATCTGTTAACTGTTCATAATGATAATAACGCAGACAATGAACCGGATAATATCATCACTTTTACGTATGATGACAATAACAATATATTGACCTTAAGTTATGATAATAATGCTGACAGTCAGAGTGATAGGGTTTACACGCACACTTATGATGCTAATGGCAACAAACTAACATATAACAGTAGTGATGGTGAAGGAAGGATAGCATACGAATATGTATACACTTACGATTCAAAAGGTAATCAAATAAGTCGTAATTTTACTCACGCTGCAGTTGCTGGATCTTCAATCACCATCTACACCTATGATGATAATGGTAATCAAGTAAGTATGCGATCATTAAATTCTGATGGCGTGCCCGCGAATATTATTACTTATACCTATGATGATAATGGTCATCAGTTAACACGAGAAAATGATTCAGATGCCAATGGTCATCCCAATAGCATTCACACTCAAACTTATGATGCAAATGGCAATCGCTTAACCATTAGTAGAGATTCGAATGCAGATGGTGCTCAAAATGATATTCAGACTTTCACTTATGATGCAAACAATAATATTTTAACACAGAGCAATGATTCTGATGGCGATGGTCATCCAAACTTCATTCGCACTTCGACCTACGACAACAATGCCAACCCATTAATTGTAAGTATTGATAAGAATGGCGATGGAAGATTAAATACAATTGAAACGCTTACATATGATGCACTTGGTCATATATTAACGTATTCAATTGATGCTAATGCTGATGGTCAAGTGAATGATACTTACACTATGACTTATGATGCCCGTGGTAATCAATTGTCAAGTAGTGGTGACATTGGTTCTGACGGTAGCGCCAATGATCTGATAAGCCTGACATATGATGCCGATAGCAATATGTTGACTTATACAGAAGATCGTGATGCTGACAACAGTCCTGATCTAATTGAAAAATATACCTACACAAATTCTACGTGGCTTGGTGTATTCAACGCGCTTAAGTTATTGCAACTTCGATAGATTATTTTCTAAATTAAGCATACTTGCTGTTTGTTGTGTATTCAAACATCTGACAGTAAGTGCGTAAAACTTTACCACACTCAAAAAGTGAATTTTAAATATTTACTTTTCAAACTCAAAGCGGAAATGTCTGTTTTTTTGTTTTAAAATATGGCTGTCTGTTCTTTGTTAAAACAGTAACCTCCCTTTATTGCATATTTATTTTAGAGATGTTTTTTCTAATGCAATCTATTGATTCTGAACTGAAATCTAAACACGTTTCTGTCCAAAAGTGAGCCAGAGTATGTATATTTTTCACAAATTAAACATGCTCACTTACCCGCACAACGATGTTTAATAACAGCCATAAAATCATTAGCTCAAATTCACCTTAAGAGGCTGAGCAAACTGAGTACGAAATTTATATGGCTATTATCAATCTAAAAGATGGCAGTGATACACCATGGAAGTTGGATTTAAGATTATCAGGGAGAAAAAGCAAACGCCTTCGAAAACGCTTCGCCACCCGTGGAGAAGCACTTGCATTTGAGAAACATATTCTCGACAAAGTTGAAGACAAACCATGGCTAGGTGAAAAAGTTGATAATAGAAGATTGTCTGAGTTGATCCAACTTTGGCATGACTTACATGGCCAACAACTTGCTGAGCCTACCAATCGATTTAAGAAGCTTCAGTTGATCTGTAATGGACTTAGTGATCCAATAGCAAGCAAACTTACTATCAACGACTTTGCTCATTACCGACAAATGCGTTTGGATGGCGAAATTGAGGACATGCTGGGCAGTAAGTTTTGTGTAAAGCCAAATACGGTTAACCATGAACAAGCTTATCTCAACGCAGTTTTCAGTGAACTAAAAAAACTTGGAGAATGGAATCTACCAAACCCACTTGATGGTTTAAGCCCATTTAAAATTGCAGAATCGGAACTGGCCTTCCTATATACAGAGGAAATCCCCCGACTTCTTGATGAATGCAGAAACGCCAAATACGAGCACTTAGTTACCATCGTAAAAATTTGTTTAGCAACTGGCGCAAGATGGTCTGAAGCCGAAGGATTAACAGGAAATCAAATAGCAAATAATCGAATCACTTTTACGAAAACCAAAGGCAAAAAGAACCGTACAGTTCCTATATCAGAAAGTTTGGCAGCAGAACTACCAAGAGTTCGTGGCAACTTATTTCGGCCTTGCAGAAAATCATTTCAAGAAGCTGTAAAACGAGCTCGGCTTATCTTACCTGAAGGGCAAATGACTCATGTTTTACGGCATACTTTTGCCAGTCACTTTATGATGAATGGCGGAAATATTTTAGTGTTAAAAGAAATTTTAGGTCACTCTGATATCAAAGACACTATGCGCTATGCTCATTTCGCTCCGACCCATTTGGAAGATGCAATTAGCAAGAATCCCTTAGAACGCACTGGTGAACAATGACTTTTACAACTTATTCATCACTTTCCGAGCAGTGCTTATACTAGCTTTGTTAACAAATCACAAAGTGGTTGGTTCATATAATAATAACCCCTTCCTACTTTATACTTTTGTAAAAATCCATGTTCAACTAATTGTTCTAAATATTTAGTTGCTGTAATTCTGGTCACACCTAAGTCATCCATTACAAAGTCAATTTTTGTGTAAGGATGATTAAATAAATTATTAAGCAAATCTTGACTATATATCTTAGTTAATTCACTACGCATCCGATGCTTGTAATCTGACATCAGCACTTTCATTTCAGAGATTAGTAGAATCGTATTTTTTGCAGTATCAACAATTCCAGTCAAAATATATAAAATCCAAGGTTCCCAATCACCAGAATCCCTCACGCCTTGAAGATTTTGGTAATAATCGGTCTTGTTTTGGATGATAAAACGACTCAGGTAAAGCACTGGTAGGTTCAATAAGTCATTAGCAACCAAATACAAGATATTGATTATTCTACCGGTTCTACCATTACCATCATAGAACGGATGAATACTTTCAAACTGATGATGAATAATTGCCATTTTTACAAGTGGATCAGCATCGCATAGACTGTCATCATTTATATACTGGACTAAATTATCCATTAACTCAGCAATGTCATCTGCATGTTGTGGTGGCGTATAGATAACTTCACCAGTGCGGGCATTTTTTAGATCTGTCCCTGGTAATTTTCTGAACCCAGCATTGTTATGCTCAAGATTTTGTTGGATAGATAAAATATCATC
>VSKX01091347.1_pt1 | contig 10134 bp, 8 predicted proteins | sample 4799481 | NCBI WGS metagenome assembly VSKX01 (sample SAMN12179537, study PRJNA552185) | sponge metagenome | biome: deep-sea hydrothermal plumes; feature: spots directly above weak diffusing fluid; material: sea water; isolation source: sponge from the Swan site of a hydrothermal vent ...
GTTTCCATTGCTTGAGATGTCTGTACAGTAGCAGTAAGACAATGAACATGTAGCTACCAGTATGAGTACGAGCACGGATTCCACGGTCAGTAGAACGTGCCACGTGGCTAACAGATCTATCTATGCGCATGCGCAAAACATGAAACTTTTGGGATCAGAGTAAAAGTTTTACTGATTTTCCATTAGAATTTACCGTTTGGTTAACCGAGATATCCGGCTAAGTGAGGTCCGTTATAATGAGGTCCTACTGTACAAGCATTGGTCTATAATAAAATTATAATTATTTAGACGCTTCAGCAACTTTCACTCAGTTTGCATTTTTTTCTGCATGGATGTCAGACCTCCTGATACATTTGGTTGCTTGTGCTTCTCATAGGGCGAGTGATGCTTGAACATGTGATACAGTGTGCTAAGAAGAACGGAAATGTTGACAATATCTACTTGTAAGCACAATCATTATAATAACAGTTTACATAACTTCAGTTGATTGTGTCACACAAAGCTAAGAGTACACAGTTGGGGTTAGTTATTTTTTCAAGTCATCCTTTGATCTCTGAACCATCAAAGGAAGTTAATTAGTGTGCTTACCAGTCTATATGTTGTTGTGTACTTTTGTGGTGTTTAAGCAGTCCCAAGTGTTCTATTTTAGGTGGAACTGTCTGGTATAATTATAAACTTGCTGTGTCTCTCTTCAACAGCTCGAAGTAAATTCATTGTCTTCTCTTGCAGACATGTTCAAGTGAGCAATGATGATGCTCTGGAGTTTTATCAGAAGTTTGGTTTTCAAGTCGTTGACACAAAGGAACAGTACTACAAGCGCATTGACCCTCCCCATGCATACGTACTACAGAAAGACCTCAAGGGACCTTTAGGTTTACCTGTAGACTCTACAGGCTTATGAACTCTTTGTGGATTGTACATTTTTATAATGGTGATATTCATTTATCGCGTTGATGTCTTTGTTAGCATACATGTGTTTGTCATAATCTACGCATAATCTGAACACATAATTATACAGCAGTTTGCAATGAACTTACCAGTTTAGTATATACAGCTACAGCAGACAGCTAGTATACCACACTTTACAAAAAAAATTTCAACACATCAGTTGACAATTAATTACTCATGTGTTGCAAAGTGTGGTTTACTGTCTGCTGTACAAGTTCTTGTCCGCAGTATATATATCAGTGGCAAGTTCACTCCAAACTGCTGTACAGAAAATCATAATTGTGAACTAACTTGATAAATAATAAAGTGACATACGCACGCACACAAGAAAGGTTATGACAAATCGTGTAATTTTTTCAGTCTAGCACTGATGAACGAATGCTTGTGAGTGACAAATTTTCCTTTAAGTATAGGATAAATAGGTGGAAAAAACAGTACGGTAATACATAGTACAACAACACCTAGAGACTCTATTGTTAATACCAGAAATTCTACTTGCTGGCTGAATTCTAGGAGGAAAGTCAGCAGTAGTGAAATTCCATCAACTCCAAGCATGATGCAGAACAGATATGTAAAAATAATTGTCTCCTTTGAACGATATTCGTTTTGCCGGATTTTCCTATTTAGATAGGCCAGCCAGAATGAAAATACAGTTAGCAAGAGGATGAACATAAAAGGTAGTGATGTAAGCCAGGAATCAGCTGTACAAGACGTCTCAATCGCTTTAATATTCTCTACCTCATTAATGTAGACGTCTCCAGATGTAATCGTCAGATGAGCTTCTTTGATGCTTACCCACGGTATGGCAAGTACTATCACACAGAGCTGAAAAGCAACAATAATAACAGCCAAATGCTTGTCAAAGACCAAAACTTGCTTCTTGAATGACCTGTTGAATATGCTATAGAGTCTCCACAGTTTCACGAGAACTGTGCTGATGATAACAGACAAAGGGAATGGATAAAGGAAAGCATTGATATTGCAGAATACCACAGCCACTTGTCGTGTTTCCGGAGAAGACACATCCGTAAGAAAGCCATAAAATAAAGTGTTAAACAACATCGTTATCAAAATTACGTAGCAGCTGAAATAGATAAAGTGATTTAGACGCGGACTGCTCGCCTTGATAGTAAAATAGTCACTGTAGTGGATGTTGAGCACTTGCAGAAGGAGAGTCACAATAAATGCAGCCAATATCACCAACAAAAAAAATGCCGCAAGAGCGTAGTGAATATGTGTATACACATTTTTGTAACCATCTTGTATGTACGAAATGTTTTCTGTGATTTCTTCAGTATCATTCACTTGATATTTATTCACCACATTTGCAACGTGACCTGTCATACTGTTTATTTCGACCCTAACGGACACGCCTTGAAACGAGAGCTCTTCGAACTTTTGTCTTATCAATTCTGCTCTATCAGAGTTGTTCACAAACAGGGTATTGCTTGGACCAAAAGTATCCACTTCTTGAATTGCCTCATGGACACTCATAGCTAATGCCCAAGTACTGTCATAATAAGGATATGCATAACTTGACACTGCCAAGTCTTCATCTAGTTTTTGTTCTACTGCGTACTCTTTCAGTTTCTGTTTATACTGGTTCCTCATTTCACCGATAGTTATTTTTGCTGTATCGTTAAGAAAGGTTTCAGAGGGCATTGAATCCAAACTGTAACGAAGCATAATGGAACCGTTCAGTCCTTTCAACATAATTTCTTTATTACATTCGTATCCATTAGAAGTAAAGTTTGAAACAATAAAAGAGCTCAGAGATCGATCTGCAAACACAAATTGGTACTGGGGGTACGTTATTCCTTTAATGCCAGCCAAACAAACTACATGACGGGCTGTCTCAGCACTCATTATTCCGAATATCACTCGTGTAGTACGATTGCTTTTCAAATCATCGAGGGGCCTATCAATGTAGAATGGAGCAGAAATACCCCAAGTACCTTGTATCGAAATAGTGGTGTTCTTAGAACGTTCTTGTAGCGAGCGAAAAGTTTGCACGAAAAACTCTCTCGACTGATCAATGAACACGCCTATTTTTGTCCAGTTTTCCCGTTTTGCAAGCTTCAGAAATGCGTCCACCAGAGCATTGAATGATGAAACCATGCCAAAAGTATGGCGATACCGTTGGTGGTCTTCAAATATGTTTGATGTTGCCATCATTGCCTGAACGATTCCATATCTGTTCCTCTGAGTTAAGTTTGCTAGAAACAACGATGCTTCCGTACATGCTGGTCCCACTATTCCCAAAACTTGTTTGTTCCCAGCAGTAACATGTTCTACAAATGGAAGCGCTGTCTCTGTACCATAATCGCAAGCAGAGTCTCCAACAATAATATCAAGGGTGTGATTTGGTAGAATGTGTGTAGAGTTATTAATGTGCTCCACTGCAAGCTGCACAGCAGGAATTAACGAATGACCGCGTGAGAATGCGGGAGAAGGATCTCGACCTCCTTCAAATGGAGCTAGCACAAGGAAGTAAAGGGTCTCTTTGTTCTGTAACTCACTAGCAACAAAAACAGTCAGCAGCAGTAGAATCAACGATCTTATCATGGTTGGTAGTTTCATCTTCTCTTCTTGCTCTAGGTCAGGTTGGTTTGTTTTACGCTCAGCTTCGTAGACTAGACTAGCTAGCTGTCTTGTAATCTGACTAGACTGCACAGCTGAGTTACAAAAAGCGTTTTTGCAACCACAAAATTATCGTTAGCCCCGCCCCTCAATGACACTGCAGCAGCTAGCCGGCCATGTGGACTACAGGCAGATTGAGGACATATTGCCTTTGCAAGCGCTTAAAAAAAGGAGCAAGAGAAATAAGTGGCCCTGCCTCATCTGAAAGATGGGACACAACTTCAAAACTTTTTTTACCCACCAGAGATTTGCCAGAAATGCAAATGAGTTCCAATCCCAGCCACAAGGTAGACATGTGGGTCAAGATCATGTAATAAAATTAACCGAACAGTTTAATTTCAGCTAATGCTAAGAGGGGGTCTGATTCGGCAGTCTTGCTCTGGGATTTATCATTTTCTACCAATGGGACAGCGAGCGCTTGACAAACTCTCTCATCTCGTACATTTTGCCATGAGAAGCGTTGGGGCTCAGAAAATGGCTATGCCTTTCCTTACACCAGCCGCTCTATGGCAGAAGACGGGTGAGAAAGTTTTAGACCAAGACGGTTGTCTCTGTGTTGTTGCATGTAGTGATGGCACTCACAATTTGTTGCTTGCTGCCGCCAGCATCCTGTGTGATGTGAGATAGGAACTCAAACGATATCATTTGACAATGTGTGTAATGGTGCACGCATATTTAATATTGTCCTATCATCATTGTGTCTTGTGTCGTTGGTAGGTCGTTGGGACTCAGTGGGTCACCAGCTGTTTAGACTCAAAGACTGGAGGGGATCTGAGTATTGTCTTGGCCCTGTAAGTGTTAAATCGTAATTTTTTTTGCAATTTTTGTGACTCTGTGCAAATCTCGTGGTAACTGTGTGCTGAGTGTTGTGGTAGGGAGATATGCTAAGAATGCAGACAGTTGGGGAACCTTGACTTTGAAGTTACAGATTATTTGCGTATGTAGACCCACGAGGAGTCAGTCACTGACCTAGTGAAGCAGGAACTATCGTCATATCGACAATTGCCACTCAGACTATACCAGGTAAGGTAATACTGTGCACACTGGTTGGTGGGACATTGGCCATCACCTTTGATGCTCATATTCACGAGTTACAATTCATAATTCGACAAAGACTCCCACTCGCAATCTCACACGACTAGCTCATTGTCACCTCGCCTGGCTAATTATAACCCGTATTCACCTGTATAATTGAGCTAACATTCTTACAATTATGGTTGTGTGATCACATACAATAGTCGATCTCATTTAGGACACTCATTGTTGCTCTTCCTAGCTCGATAGGAAGTTTCGAGACGAGGAGAGGCCTCAGTATGGGCTGCTCAGGTGCAGAGAGTTCTGGATGAAAGGTGTGTAAAATATACGTACACATGCATTCTGAAAGTGTATTTAATCCCTAGTTTTGTACAGCTGAATAAAATAATTTTGTTTTTAATTAACATTTTTTATCACTGCATGTTTACTAGAGCAGCATGCTCTCTGTAAATTTCGCCATTGTATTGAGTCTGCTACTTGTTGAGAACATTTCATTGATACGTGCCTAGAATTATGTGGTATTATGTGCTTTGTTGCATGCACTCCTACCTTCTCAGTTACCCAAAAGTGGAAGAATGGAGTGTGTGTTTCCTATTGTGTATCCTATTGACACAAAAACAACATTTGCTCTTCAGATCTGTATACATTCGATAGAACACCAGAAGAATCACTGGATACCTATCAAAAAGTCTGCAAAGCTTACGAGTATTTGTTGTTAGAACAACTGAAGCTTCCAGCATTGAAAGGTAAACACGCTTGTTATTGTTCGCCTGCTGTATTACGGTACCTAATAAGAGCTAGCTGACCGCGTACACCTGTACAATGCCGGTACTCTCTGTACACTGGCCGTAAGTGACTTGCTTACATCTTGTTACAGTGCTAGCATGGACAATTCCTACTCCACATCAAAGGCCGACTGAATAAAGCATACTTGTAAATGTGACATCATTCAACGCTTGAAATGATCAGCAAGCATATTGAAGTAATAGTCAATATTTGGGTACTGGGTAGTGTGGGGTCGTCAATATTTGGGTACTGGGTAGTGTGGGGTCCTGGCTTCCAATCGCTACTGGTTTAACACCTCATTAATTAGTGAACTCATTGACCCACACAGTAACTACTGGTACTCTCACACACAACACACACAAGTACCAAGATGCTTCGCTGAGTTATGCATGCCCCCCTGTAAAGTAACAACATGTTATGCCCGCACGCACACACACACACACACACAGTGCAGGCCGCTACTGGTGACATTGGAGGCAGTCTATCTCACGAGTACCACCTCCCCTCCTCGATAGGGATGGACACTCTCCTGACCTGTCAGACGTTAGTCACTGGTGTTATGTGTGGCAGTACTATAGTAGGTAGAGCATATAATATACAGTATGTCTGGCGACAATCATCGACCAGTCTTTAATATACACGTCAAGTGCATTATTTATGGAATTACATACATGTAGGAGGCTTTAAAAAAGTGCAATAATTATTTGTGTGAAGTTACTTATGTAGGCCAACTCCTCAAAGTTTTGTTCTCTCCTGCAGGTGTGGAGTGGGTGTCAGTGGTGAGTTGCTTGATGAGAGTCAGGAAGTAAATAATGACACACAGGTGACCAGACTTCCCAACTGCCTACGAGAAGGAACTCACTGTGAACTAAGTTCGTGCAAAGGAATTGAGGTAATTCAAGACTTGTTTTTTCTCGGTATGAAGTTTATTTTTATTGGAATTCTCAGTGTGAATTGGTTTGGTGCATTGCTATGTGTACTGTTGTCACAGTATAAATTGTAGTCCAAAAGGTCCCAGGAAGTAGCTGTGTGATATGATACAGTTCGTACCAGGATATTAGGGTTTATTTCATGACCTATAGCCATTGAGTTACACAATGTGTAATAGAGTCTTGTGTTGAATATACGTACACTGTGCATGCATACCTATATCCTTGAGTTACACAATGTGTTTGTTCTCATAGAGTCTTGTATCATGGTGAATATACGTACACTGTGCATGCATACCATTGGTTTCCTCTGTTTTTATTTATTTTATATTAGGAATGTGATTTACATTGTACCTTATGCAGTGTATTTTGTGACTGCTTCGAAGTTTGTATAGCTAGTTTCATGCACCCCCAAGCTAGTGGGAGGGTATAATTATATTTAATTAGCTGTATTCGTATATGTATTCGTATAATGCTAGTCAATCATCTCATCGTAGATTGCTCACTCTTTTCTCTTGGGAACCAAATACTCTTCTGCATTTCGTCTCACTTACAAGGATTCAGAGGGGATGAATCGGTGTGTTCACCTTCCACTGTATACAATAGTGTAGAGCTTTATCCCCCAGGGCAGAGTGTTTACTTTTGTGAGGCTTAGATGCAAGGTGCTGGTGTGTTGTGTATGCAGTGGTCAGTGCATGCACAATAGTACAGAGCTTTATCCCCCCAAGGCAAAGCTTCCACTTTTTATCCCCCAGGGCAAAGCTTCCACTTTATCCCCAGGGCAAAGCTTCTACTTTGTGAGGCTTAAATTTCATACACAGTGCTTGCAAAGCTTCCACTTTGTGAGGTTTAGATTTCATACACAGACAGTGCTTGTGTGTTGTGTCAGTGCATGCACAATAGTGCAGAGCTTTACCCCCCAGGGCAAAGCTTCCACTTTGTGAGTTAGATTTCATACATAGTGCTAGCGTGTGGCACTATTATTGTGAGCAATGATGGTGTACTGCAGACTGGTTGAGATGGGATGTTATGGTGTGGGAGTGTCTCGATTGTTGGCAGCTGCTCTGGAGGTGGGCTGTGAGAGAGGGGATGGAGAGCGACTCATCTGGCCCGTCCCTATTGCACCGTTCCACGTCTGTGTACTGCCATTCGTTCATGTAAGCATCACATTTAGTAGCTCTCTGTGCTGTATGGAGATAGCTTTGTATTTTACTCCACAGAGGCCTGTGGAGGAGGCTAGTTCAGTGCTAGCTTTCAAGGCTGTTTGTTTCATAACAAAATGCCTTGGGGAAAAGTCTTGTGGCTATAATTATAGTCTTTACAACAACTTTGTCATTCTTGTGTAATTTTAGCATTCCACCACAGAATTCGTCGGACCCTCTGATGGGAGTCTGTGAGGAGCTGTGTGCCTCGCTAGAGGAGGTGTGTCCCGGTGATGTAGTGCTGGAAAACAGAACACACCTAACACTAGGTGCTAGGAGGAGAGATGCACTAGTTGCCGGTTACCCAGTGACTGTCGTCGTAGGCAAGAAGGTGTGGAAGGGCAAATTTGGGTTTCTTTTCCACGTGCTCATGCAGTCATGCTTTTGCTATAATACCGTGTTTGGTTATCGTACTCATTTAATTATTATTGCCTTCTTCACTTCAGACTCCTGAAGGTTGCTATGAGCTATCTATGCAGAAGGAAAACGAACGGATATCTCACACACTCAATAAGGAAGCACTAATAAACATGGTTAGAACTTCATATTCTCCAATTAATGGCTCATTCTAATACCCTGTGTCTGTGTACCCTTGTGTACGCATACCTGTATAATAATTCATAAAAATTTGAAATACAAATACAAATAATTATACAGCACTAAATAAATGATTACCGGTAACACACACAGCACAAGAATTAAGGAAATGGAGATTTATGAGTGTTCGGCATCAGTTTGTTTCCGACACTTCTTCTTACAAGAGACAGCTTGTACACATCCTCGTTGAAGACACAGGGAGTCGTTTGGAGGTAACAACATCAGAAGAAACCCTCCCACAATCAGATCCGTTGCTGGGAACTTCCAGCCGAAAAAATCTACATTGCGGAAAAGTGCGTCCACAACAGCATTCAACGGTATCCCCAACACAGTGCCTAGCGATATGAAAAGTGGAAATGTGTACGCAATCCCAAAGTTGATACAGAAGTTGAACACGACCCCAAAGAGTGCGCTGATGCATAAATAGGTCCACGGTATGTTGACGAGTGGTTCCACACCAGTGAGGTGTAGAGCCAGGGGAATGGGCCACAGACAGAGCGTACTGAACAGACCCAGAGAGGAGAGAAACAGGCTCATCTGGTAAAGCGTTGCTTCACCAACTCGCCACTTGAGCAGGACCTAAAGAATTATACATAGTTTTGCAGTGGGACATGGTTTTGCAGTGGGACCTTGTTTTTTTTTTGAAACCCTAATCGGGTTTTTACCACTTTTTGTGGCTAACGAGGGTCTGAATTCGAAGTAAGCTACTTATCGAGTCAAATCCCCCAGGACCTCTAGCTTTACATCCCATCCGTCAGGATGCGGGTGATAAACACCTACTCATTTTTCAGGGCAAAGCTGAGTGAACTCCTTAGAAAATCCTTCAGTTTCTGGTGAATTGTTGAGTACCCACCATAAACTGAAAGATTTTTCTGCTACTGATGGGACTCGAACTCGCAACCTTCCGGCTTGAGTCAAGTGCTGTAATCACTTGGCCACCAGCAACCCCAAATCCGGGGTTGCTGGTGCTGAATTGTTAATCCGGGCCTCTGAAATGCGGTTGCCTCGATAAAGCAGCTACTTTTACTTTGGCACGGATTGTTCGCTAGATCAAACCGTTACCCTGAAATACGGCCACTTCGCTATTCCGTTAAACAGTCGCAATTGAAGTTCCCAAGCGATCATTTTATACTCGTAAAGCGGCTGGATATGACATTAGGGGTGTGGTATTCATTGCATGATTTATGTGCTAGTGCTACAGTTGAGTACAGTGCAGTACATATACAGTATATATAGTAGCACAAGGACCTATTACTAGTGAGTATGCATGTACACTAGCTGTGTGTAAGTGTAGTCAACATGCAGTTTGTAACTTCATGTTCCATTTAGCTGCGGCTACTGCACGAAGTTAATTAATTTTTGTTTTGAGACTTAAGCCACGGCTATCCTAAAAGCAGCCAACTCGATAATGCAGCCACTATGCCTGGGTCCAATGGTGACCGGATAAACGAGGCTCCACTGTAATAATTTTTCGGTACTTTCCTTTAGAGGAAAATAGCATGGGCTGCGTCTTCAGAAAATCGCTAAACAGAAGTTATGGGCTGTACGTATACCCTGGTTAACACTGGCTAGGTGTCTGCTCAAAGGTGTACATGTACATTCAACGAGGTGTCATTGCGTAAAGTTTAACAAAACTTACTTTGTACAAAGCGGCACCAAGTGCAGCTCCAACAGATAGCACCACTCCAACTATGTTGGCTGATTCAAACCCATCCACAAACGCAAACAGCGTGATACCACTGACAGCAAGGAACACTGCACCAAACTGTATAATAATTATGTGTATGTACCTACACATAAGGGGCAGGTCTGTAGATAAGTAACTGTCACACGCAATACTGGTTCACTATGACACTGGAGCTTACGTAGCACCAGTTATACACGAATAATGTTCTACCTAGCCTCGTTCCCAGGCCGCTTTTTCTCTAAGAGAACGGAAGGGAGAAAAAGAGGCCTGGTATTGATTGTATCTGGGCGTGGTTATCTAGGCGTGGTTA
>VSKX01088099.1_pt1 | contig 10119 bp, 2 predicted proteins | sample 4799481 | NCBI WGS metagenome assembly VSKX01 (sample SAMN12179537, study PRJNA552185) | sponge metagenome | biome: deep-sea hydrothermal plumes; feature: spots directly above weak diffusing fluid; material: sea water; isolation source: sponge from the Swan site of a hydrothermal vent ...
GTACTATGACATGCCTCAGTTCCGTGTGTGTGCGTGCGTGCGTGCGTGCGTGCGTGCGTGCGTGCGTGCGTGCGTGCGTGCGTGCGTGCGTGCGTGCGTGCGTACGTGCGTGCGTGCGTGCGTGCGTGCGTGTTAATTACGAAGTATACAGTGGTGTAAATATTATGTACTTTCCACTATGCAGGCTTAACATATCCCGGACACCCGAGAGTTCTTCACGGAATGTTTGTGAGGAAAGTGCGGGAGGGAAAATCCGGTGGAGAAAACGTTGACATAGCAGAACCACATGTGAAAAAACGAAGAAAAGTGGTATCATTCGCAGATAATGAGGTCACTAAAAAGAAGGACAAATCGAAAGAGGAGGTCTCACCACTGTGTGCATTTACTGCTATTCCAGTACTCAAACTCACTAAAGAGAAAGTTAAGGTGAAAAAAACTCCCTCCTTTCCCCCAAGTGTTTTGGTTGAACCACCAGAAGCAGGGAAGACGATTGAAGTTGGCTATGAGGGGACTGTTGAGGAAGACGAAGAAGTCGACTTGCTGTCAGAGATGTTGGAGCGACCTACCAAATCACGGGTTAGCTTGGCTGAGTACAAAAGACGCCGTTCAACCGTTGAGGATCATGAAGAGGTCAATAAAAGGGCTGAGGATAGTGAAACTGAATGTGAGAACGCTTCAGTTCAAGAACCAAAGGCTTATATAAATATTTTGTGTCATGTCTCATCATCAGCAACCTCATCACTATGTGTTTCAACTCCAACTACTGTTGCCTCACCTCTTTCTACCAAACCAGCAATTCTCACCCCCACAACTTCAACTTCTGCTGCTCAGAAGAAACCTGTGTCTGCGGTATCTCCTAAACTACTACATTCTGAATTATCTCTCTCAAGATCATCAGCTCGTGTATTGGTGTCTGGTACTGGTGTCAAGGTTGCCATTGCAAATGAGCAGACACATTCACTTGAAAAACCATCTATGGTGGATTCGTCTCCTGGACCAGTGTCACATGTTGAGTTCCCGGAGTTACGTGTAAAACTGCCACCACATGTTAAATCACCTTTAAAATGTTCACTTCATGATGATGTGTCTGCCAAACCACTGTCACGAGACAATTTAACTGAAAAATCCTCCGAGAAACCAACACTTTGTGTTGCAAAACCGCCTATAAAATTGTCGTCCTGTATTGATTCACCTTCCAAAATGTTTACCATTGTCGATTCACGCACAGAATCATTTAAAGCACAACCAGCTCTTTTCGATTCACCTACAGTAACACCACCTCCTGCTGTTGATTCACTTACCAAACCACAGCTGCACACAAGCGATTTAAATTCAGACTCACTTACACAACCCACTTGTTCTGATTCATCTACCAAAACACCCAAAGTAAATATTTCACCCGAGGTAACACCACCCATTCATATTGATTTACCTCCTGAACCACTGCCTAGAGTTGAACCGTCCATTTGTGTTGTTTCACGTTCTGAACTGCTGACCTTTGTCAAATCAATTATGACACCACTTGATTCACCTACTGCAGCAGCACCACCCCCTCGTATCGATTCACCTTCTGAACAGTCGCCCAGTGTCGATTCATTTCCCAAACTGTCGACCATAGGTGATTTATGTTCAGTAACACAGCCTACTCTTGTCAATTCATCTACCAAACCACCCAAAATTGATTCACCCAAACTAACACCACACGGTCGTATTGATATTATACCTCCTGAACCGCTGCCTAGGGTTGATTCACTTACCGTAAAGCTGTCTACTCGTGTTGTTTCACCTTCTAAACTGCTGAACGTTGCCAAATCAGTTGTAGCACGACCAGTTCTTGTTGATTCACCTACATCCGCTGGTGTCAATTCACCTTCTGAACAGTTGCCCAGAGTTGATTCACCTCCCAAACTGTCGACCATAGGTGATTTATGTTCAGATTCACTTGTAACACAGCCTATTCTTGTCAATTCATCTACCAAACCACCCAAAATCGATTCACCCAAAGTAACACCACATGCTTGTATTGATATACCTCCTGAACCGCTGCCTAGGGTTGATTCACTTGCAGTGAAGCTGTCTACTCGTGTTGTTTCACCTTCTAAACCGCTGAACGTTGCCAAATCAGTTGTAGCACGACCAGTTCTTGTTGATTCACCTACACCCGCTGGTGAACTGCTGCCCAGAGTCGATTCACCTCCCAAACGGTCGACCATGGGTGATTTGCGGTCAGACTCACTTGTAACACAGCCTGCTCTTGTCAATTCATCTACCAAACCACCCAAAATTGACTCACCCAAACTAGCACCACACGCTCGTATTGATATACATAGGGTTGATTCGCTTGCAGTGAAGCTGTCTACTCGTGTTGTTTCACCTTCTAAACCGCTGAACGTTGCCAAATCAGTTGTAGCACGACCAGTTCTTGTTGATTCACCTACATCCGCTGGTGTCACCTTCAAATCACCTTCTGAGCCCAGAGTCGATTCATGTACTAAACTGTTAACCAAAGGTGATTTACGTACAGAATCATATGTAACACAGCCTACTCTTGTCGATTCACATGCCAAACCACCAAGAAACACTCCACCTGCAGAAACAGTAATACCACCTGCAGAAACAGTAATACCACACCCTCGTGTCGATTCACGTTCATGTACTGAGTCCAGAACTGATTCATTTGCAGTACCACCTGCAAGATTACCACCGCATGATAATTCACCTGTTACTCTGCCCAGGGTTGATTCATTTGCGAAATCAAGTGCTATTCGAGTGGTATCATCTTCCAAACCTCTACCAAGAGTTGATTCACCTACAAAATCACCACCTCGTGTTCCTTCACCTGCTAGAACTTCTCGCTCCAACACAGGGACTCCCCCTCTTCATATTCTTAAAACAACACCCTCTGTTCCAGCTGTTCCCATGGTTGTTCCCTGCCCAGAAATTCCCACAATGCATCCCCCTATCGTTACACCACAGTTTCAATATCGAAATTGGTTCCCTAATCCCAGAATGGGTGCGAATTTCTTTCACCCACCACCAACTAATCCCCCTCTTCCTGGTGCATCTCAATCTGTGAGACCATATTTTCCTAGGGCGCCTTTCTCGTTTTTCAATCAGTACGATAGTCGTACTAGTATTGATAATATGCTGCGATTGCCAAGGCGATTTCGAAGACGCTCTCGAAGTTGGTCATCTAGCCGTAGTAGGAGTAGAAGTAGAAGTCGATCAAGGTCATGTTCTGTATCTGAACACTCGGATAGCAATACAAAAGAAGCCGCTGAGGCAAGTCAACAGTTTGTGAAGCAGATGATAACCCATTTGATGGTGAATGCTGCAGAGGACAGCAAAGAGAAAGTGCATGTGGCTACTCAAACATCATCAGTTAAGACTGCCTCTAAACGATTGCAGACTGGTCAAGGATTTAAACTTGTAAGTGTTCGCTCACAAACATCACGTCATTCGCTTTCACGGAGTGTTCAGTGTAACCTGGAGCCTAAAAAAAGCAACAAACGAGTGCAAACTGAACGCTCCACGTTGTCTGATAACTACACACAAACATACATTCGAATGAAAAGCAATAGCGCTCAAACCAAACCTGGTGCTTACATAAGGGAGACTATTGCCACATATAACGAAACACTAGAGGAAATGATTTCTGTTGATGAGAGCGATGATGGTGACATTGCTTGGATTCTCGAAGACTCTCTAAAAGAGCTCTCACAAGAGTTAGGACTTGTCTGTGAAGATGGATCAAGTTATGACACTGTTAGCATGTTGACTAGTAGTTTAGACTCTGACAATGAAGATCCATTATCGCCAGTAGTTTCTGGTGCTTCAAACATCAGCGATGGTGAATTGTTCGAAGATAGCTCTTCGAAAGAAGCATTCTCTCTCTCACTACCTTTAGATGATACCACTGGTGATACTTCTTCCACTGCTGTGGAATTGCCCAATTTTGTGGCTGATGTTGAATCAAGTGATTTATCTAAGAATTACCACACCTTTCCTCCTCGCATTCTTATTCCATTCCTTGAGCAACCTCCCCTTCCACACTCTCCATTTCCACCTCCACCACCACTTCCCCCTGACCCAATTCCCTCAGAGACTGAACCAGAGGAAGTTGATCCTCCTGAGTCACCTACCAGCAGTACAACTTCTAGTACTAGCAAAAGTAATGCTGGCTCAAACAATTCTACACCTAGATCAAGCCCTGAGCCACCGGAAAGCGGTACTATGCAACAGTCTGGAGGCCAGTCGCCAAATGGCTCAAAGACGCCTGATAAAAGAGAAAATTCAGATTCTTCAGATCAACAAAAACAGGACAATAAACCCAACAATGCCGAAAGCGTAGACATGTTTAGTGAAGGTACCAAAGAGCATGTTGCATTAACAAGTAATTGTGTCGTAACAAATTATCCAATTTCCCCGTTGCCTGAACATGCTCGGCTATGCTCTAAAAATACTACACCAAGATCAAGTCCTGAGCCACCAGAAAATGATATTATCGTAGAGTCTGAAGACCTGTCACCAAATTGCTCAAAGTCACCTGATAAAACAGAAAACTCAGATAAAAGTTTACCACAAAACCTAGCCAGTTGTTCTGAAAATGTAGACAATGATATTATGCTTAGTGAAACTGTCAGTGACAACTTTGACCGGAAACATGTCGAAGAGCATGTCACATTAACAACTGATTGTGGTGCAACAAATGCGTCTCTACCATTACCTAAGCATACTCGTTTATGCTATAAAAAGTCTACACCAAGATCAAGCCTCGGGCCACCAGAAGGTGGTAATCTGGAACTGTCTGGATACCTTTCACCAAAGCCGCTTGATAAAAGAGCAGATAAAAACTTAGCACAGAAACAAGCCAACAACAAACCCAGTAGTTCCGAAAACGTTAACAATATTATGTTTATTGAAACTGTCAGTGACAGGCAACACTACAAAGAGTGTGTCGCATTAACAAGTGATTGTATTGCTCCTAAACCAATTTCCCAATTGCCTAAGCAAGCTCGTCTGTGCATATCTAGAGCTCAAAGTTTACCCGCCGAGTTGACAAGCACCACAAAGTCTCTCCCTACATCCTTGGAAAATTCACCCAATAAATGCACCAGGTCGTTGATCTTTACTCCTATGTGTATTCTACAAAAATCAAAGTCTGAAGAAATCTGTATTGCCTCCTCTGTGAAGCCATCACTAACAGCTGCTCAGTTGTTGGCAAAAGTGAGGGCAAAGCAAATAAGTGTGCATGAAGAAGAGGTAACTGTTCCTACAAACAGCTTTGATGTAAATCTGAAAGAGAGAACCTCTCGATATCAGGCAGGTGATTGTTACGTCAAAACTGGGTTTCCTTATTGTCAGAATAAACAAAAGAGCAGCATTTGTGTGGAACAATTGATGTCTAACTTTCACAAGCATATGAGAAAGAGAATCTCAAAGAAATCTAAAAGGATCAATTCTTACCCCCCAACCTACCAACCAAGTCTTCCACGCGCCACCTTTCTTTCAATGCCTGCTATGAAGAAACCTTTATTTAGAAGGATCCATTCTTACCCCCCAACCCAGCAACCAAGTCTACCACATGCCACCTTTCCTTCAAAGCCCGCTATACAGCAGCATTTTTCACTCCACCAGCAACGGCCAGTTGCCCCAATGCTACGCTCAGCAACGTGTCAAGCTGCAATACCTAGAACGTCCTTGCTAAATTGCTCAATGCCATGCTACATACCACCAGATGCATTACCTGTCTCGTCCACATTACCTGCCAATATGAACAGTGACTTCTCTGATTCTATCAGCCATTCTAAAACATCAGACTCGGGTTCACCTGAAGTGTTGCGGGGAAGAGAATATCAAACACCTTTTCCTGTTACTCCAGTTGTCAGCCCAATAGCACCATCACCGCTTTACTCTCCCAATCTGCCACATTCTGAAATTCATGGCCACTCTTTATTTTCTCATCTCTCAACTATCAAGGAAGTCGTAACACCCTCTTGTTCAGAAGATGGTGCATGTAGATTTCTTGATCCTGCTTTTATACCAGAAACATCAGCCATTGTTGCTACTAAAATACTTTTTCCCGTACTAGATGAACCCACACTACTTATGCCAACAGTAAACGCGACAGAAACAAATTTACCTAATCCAATCAGTGTATCCAATACTGTTGAATGTCAGTTAGCAATACCGCCATCTGCAAATTACCATGCATCTCTTTCTACAGTAGGAGCAGTCTCTCATACATCAGAGCAACTACGTGATGGTATGACTGTCCAAGAGTATTCTGTTACATTCCTTGATGAGCAATTTGAGAGGACTCATCACAGCAGCAAAAATCAAACAATGGAAATTACACTGGACCCTTCACATAAAGTATGCACTGAAGAGGTCAACCATTTGTGTGATGGTCAAATACGAGAGAATGACCAACTCCCCGACACTAATCACTCGAATGATAAATTGGTGATCATTACTGAAGACCTGGCAGACTGTCAGCAAGTAGACACTACTAACATGATAGACAGGTTCTCTGATTATGAGCAACAGCAAAATAGTAATCAATACGCTAAGACCATCACTTCGTCCACAGTGAAGACAACATATGAAAATCAAACTAGAAAACGAACGTCGGACAGAAAAAGAACTGTTTCTGCAAAATACAAAGATTCGTGGTTATTGAACCGTTTGAAGTCTGTAGATTGTGCAAAGCAGACAAATAAAGCTAGTAAGTCAGTCAAGAATAAGAAAACAGGTAGCCCCTTAAAATTCCCACCGGGGAACACGGTTGTGATCACAGTGACAAAAGAACACGACAAAAGAATTTTTTCCGAGTCTATCACTATTCTGCCTCACGCTGATGATACATCTACTACAATGCCAATATCTGTTGGTACTCAAGGACAGGTGATACACCATTCAATTGACACCAATTGTAGCAGAACACCCAATGCAGTGTCTAACTCCACCGACAAAAATAACGAGGCTGCTTTGAATGAGCGAAGCAAATGTCAGGGGACATCTGAAAATGAGTCACCGTGCAAGTGCTTCCCAGGTACGTTTACTGTTTATTTGACTCGTTAAAGTGTTTTCACAATAAGTAGTAGCAGGAGCAGCTTGTAAAGAGAGATGGAGTGTCTTACTAGATGTTTTATGTGTTTTATGTTGTAAGCTGTAAACTGTGAAACCAGTGACTCATTTACGTGTGTGGTTTCAATATACCCACTTCAGTAGTTCCGAATCACAGTTATATGCCTTAGCCACGTACGAAACATTTTACAGGAAACTAACAGAGTAAAATACTCCATCAGTTCCTCCAGGAAACCGGGGCCCAGTTAGCACCCTAGTTAGTACCTCTTTCCTCGAGTAAATGACAACATCAACAATGAGCCAGAGTTAACTCTGTGCTCAATGTTACTAATACCCAGCGTAAGTATAATTTACTACTTTGTTCTACCCTCAGGTTAAAAACAACCCTCTACTTTGATACCACTAAGCAGGTAATTAGAGACATGCATTCGGACTTTTTCAGTTTAGGATTAGTATTATAACAATCACAGTTTTTTTGTTAGCCGATCACGATTAATCAATGTGTTCATCATCTTATTCCTTATTATCACGATGTTGATTTAATCTACTCTTGCGTTCATGCATACCGTACCGTATAGCTCGAAAATTTGGCGGTGACTTTATAATTTGGTGGTGACTTTATAATTTGACAGTAACTTTATAATTTGGCGGTTGGGAGAGGGATCGTAAAATTTAAACTGTCAATATTTCGGAAAATTAATTCATTTTCCTGGCCAGAGTTTCCTGGTCAGAGTAACTGTGATGGCAGTTCTACCCCTTTGCCCGTGCAATTCACAAAGTTTAATTTTGTGGTTTGCCTAAATCCTCGAAATTCACGAAATTGGTTTACCAAGAATAAAACTCGCTCTAAAGTGTGAAAATGTCACTTGGTGCATTACTGACAACAATAAAAGCACTGGAGGTGCTGATGCCTCGGTGGAAGCTATAGCTACAATGTAGCCTCTACAAATAAGCCTGGTCTACAACGTAATACCGTACGGGCAGAAACTTTCGCGGTGATAAAATTTCGTGTTTTGTTCTCGCACCCTTAAATTCTAATGTTCGCGGATATTTATTTTCGAGGTATAGTTTGCTTTACATCGCTTATAGGTGGGCGTACCAGCAAGTTCAAATTTCGTGGTTTTATTTATACCGCGAAAACCGCGCAAAATTTTATGACCCGCGAAATTTTATGCCCGAATGTGTGACAGCTGCTCCGTGATCAATGAAGTGCAAGTAAGAGTTTCTATAGACTTCTAGTTACGTTTTCTTGGATTTCAATTCGTGGATTTGCAAAGTAAAGCTTCGTTCTCGAGTTAGGCTAGTTTTGCTTAGTTACTTTGAAGGCCATTGCAGTCTCTTCAGACTCGTGCGTAGCAACATCTCGTGATTATAACTCGTGATTATAACTTTGCTATTCTACTTAGTAGTTAGCTCAGCCTCTGCACTAGATCTAGAACGCTAGCTATTGGTACTACCAAGAGTGTATTACCACTGTAGCTGCATGCAGGAGTGCTTTCTTGCAGCAGCCAATAATTGTGGACTTTGAACTTTTATGCATCTTTTAGCAACAGTCATTGTCGATCATTTCCCAATAATAGCTATTGAGATAGCTACGTTGCAAGCTACACAAGAGCTTGATTGATATATTAAAATAGTTGTGGATAAACACAGTCAATAACATTCACATCACACAATGGTCACATGGAGTATTGGGTTTGTATGAAATGATTAAAACACAGAGCACTAGCTACAGAACCCTGTACATATGCATGGGCATACAAATCATAAAACTAGTCGAATTTCCCTCCTTCTAGTTGTGAAATGACTTCCTGCAGTTCAGGATTGAGTGAGGACCGCTCTCTACCCGGGCCAGTAGATAGCGCCATAGCATGACCATTCACAAGTCGATCGCGATCTGATCGCTCCAACTCGGCTATTCTTGTTCGTAGCTCATCGTCTAAATCATCATCACTATCACTGTCTTCGTGACGAGGAATAGAGTTCAGTTCTGCTAGTCCCATTCTTAGCGTCGTGTTCGACTCGATTAGACCGGCAATTCGACGCTCTTGCATGGCAATTATCTCGTCCTTGGCGACGAGTTGCTTGCGCAGGTGTTCGAAATCTCGTCCGAATTGTATGAGAGCTATTTCCGTCTGAGTGTTGAGTCCGCGAAGGATCTTCCCACGACTGTCCCGGAGGTTCTTTAATTCGTGGTCTGAGCGTCGTCTCTCCTCTTCCAGTTTACGCATTTTGTCACTGTCTTTATCCGTCTTCTCGTGTTTCCTTGACAACTGTTTCCGCAGTGACTCCAGTTGCTCACGAAGGTGGGTGTTCTCTATTCTCGAGTCAGCCAAAGTGGTGTGATCGTCTAGTCTGAGGGGGAGGGGGGAGGGGAGGGGGAGGGGAGGGGGGGGAGGGGAGGAGAGGGGGAGGGAGGGGGGAGGAGGAGAGGGGGAGGAGGCTGATATAAACAGATGCACAAGCAACAATCAGATTGGATTGTCGTGTCTAATTTCAAAACATAGGCCAACTGGCTCTTTGACAAACAGGTTACGGGCCCCTTACTTTAGTGAGCCTCTACTGAAGCGATCAGATGAGACCTTGCGTGATGGAACATGGTCCATGGTTCTGACCTCAGCATCCTCTGACAGACATCTAATACCGTTACGATCCTGTGAGGACTGTGAGTGTGTGGCTAGTCTTGAGACGTGGGTAGGGGAGGTGTTGGGGGAACTGTTGGCACGTTGCAACTCAAGGGATTGACTCAACACCTACGACAGAGGCCCCCACAATTATTAAACACACTTTTACTATAATAATGTTCTTCAATCTAGCAATATATCAATATATAAACACACCTTATAGGCAAAAAACACGCTCTGTACTGATTTTTACAATAATTTATTGGGGCGAGCGAAGCGAGTCCCTTCCTGGTGTGCAACGTCGAGATTTTGTCTGTCTGTCTGTCATGGACCGGCACCCGATATTCGCTTTTGTGACTCGTGATCCTTACCCATTCAACTTTGCTGACGAACTCGGCGTCAGCAA
>VSKX01021938.1_pt1 | contig 10117 bp, 7 predicted proteins | sample 4799481 | NCBI WGS metagenome assembly VSKX01 (sample SAMN12179537, study PRJNA552185) | sponge metagenome | biome: deep-sea hydrothermal plumes; feature: spots directly above weak diffusing fluid; material: sea water; isolation source: sponge from the Swan site of a hydrothermal vent ...
AGGTGAACGCGAATAGACTTTAGTGTTGTACTCACAGTCACATCTGCTCATGCTCTCAAATGATGCATACATAAAAATTATACAGGCATGACTGATCTTCTTGCCCCTCTCCTGGCAGCATTTGATGATGAGCCCGAGGCATTCTGGTGCTTCACAGAGCTAGTACAAAGCAGTGCCTTCTATAAACCCGGCAAAGACCACATATCCATATCTCACCAGATTGTGAGCCTCACAAACATTTTTATTAAATGCATTATCTCTCAAAAATTAGCAAATTATTACCAGAAAGTAATTGATTATCTGAGCATACCATCTGAAAGGCCTATGAGAGTGCTACGGGTTTTTTTTTAATTGGATACTGGCCTTCAAAGTTAGCTGCCGATGTAGCCTAATTTTGAGGAAAAACCAAAGGCTATATATAATAGCCCATGGTTTTTATCAAAAATGAGCACATTTGGGCACGACATAAATCACTGATGTATGCACACCATCTGAAAAGGGCTTAAAAGAGCTACCAAATCCATGTTTTATTTTTGAAATTGGACGCTCCTTGCTCAAGTTATTGTCTCTCAAATTTAGCTACGATTCAGGTGCGATCGTATATGCACAAAGCATTTTTTTAGTATCCCTATTGACAAGATTCGAGTAAGAACGTACTATCTAATTAATAATATGCAAGAAAATTGAATGATTAAATGATTATCATTTATTTTGTGTTCTTCAGGAGCCGCTACGCCTCCTGCTTGAGAAGCTAATTCCGTCATTCTATGAATACCTGGAGAGGATTGAGGGAGGTATCACACTCATGTTCTGTCATCGTTGGCTACTCGTCTGTCTCAAGAGAGAGTTTCAAGAAGAAGATGCTCTCACAATCTGGGAGGCCTGTTGGTCCAACTACAAAACAAAGTCCTTCCATTTGTTCATCTGCGTGGCTATCATGGCCATATATGGACAGAGAGCTGTCGACAAGAACATGCACATCAACGAGCTGATGGTTTTCTTCAATACACTGAGTTATTCGATGCCTCGAGATATAGTACTGAGTCAGGCGAGAGGGTACTTGAACCAGTTCTGCTCGAGTCCTGAAATTAGCTGTGTTTTGTATTCGTTGATGACTGAGGAATTCTGGTCTTCCAAGGATAGCCCGAAATTGACTTGTTCTGTTTGCAAAGGCATTGGTAGCTGTTCTAGAACTGGTTTTGTGTCTGATTATGAAGCACTGTGTTAGTTAATTATCATTTTTCATTATTACGTTTGTGTTTGCAGCCATTTTGTTATATTTTGCGCATGTGCAAAAAGCAACGGTTACCATAACATTTTGATCTAATTAAATGTAAAGGCGGTAATTTCAAACTTTCTCACTACGATCTATACGACTTGACTGTAAATACAACAAAGAAGATTGCTGAAACACGTACTATTAAAGCTGAATAAAGATGGAAGAGGTTGTAGATATAGAGTTCAAACAAATCATCTCAAAAATGAAGCCTCACGCGAAGAATTTACCGCAGAGATCTGGTGAGTGTTCATATAAAACTGCTCAAAAAACAATATTTAATAATTAATCCCTCTTATTAATTAATAGAGGAGAGAATCAAGGTAACTGCCTGGATAAAAAAACTGCTTGCAATAAAGACTGAGAAGTAAGTGTACACTTAATTAAAACTTGTCGCTAATGATCATCTCTCCACGTATGCAGAGCTGAGCGCAATGAGTATGCCAAACTATTGTTGCAAGCCTTGAAATCAGGTCGACTTGACTCACCGTTCACCTTTGACCCTCCTCACGGCTTACTCCCTAGACTGAACACATTCACACCCATCACCGTGACCTCAAGATCTCAACCAGCTGGGAAAACACATCGAAAACCATCTCACCCATCCAATACCGGAAAAACAGTTGAATCGCATCGAAAACCAGCTCGAGATAGTCTAGGCGGTTTTAACGGGGAGCGGCGGCGTACAAAATCGAAAGAGAACTCTCGTTTTGAGCCAATTCCCGAAGCTCCTCGTGTTGATGAATCCACTTCTCCACTCTACCTGATACAGACTAATGTTCCTGGTAGCTCTGCTGGGAGCTATGGCAGCTCCAGTCTGGGGATAGAGAGTCGGGTGCACATGAGTGAGGGGGGGATGTGGAGCCTAAAGACTGGACCTACCTCTCTACAGAGACCCAGTCCACAAGTGAGTACCATCAAAATGTCCTAATTATAGAAACAGTATTTTTTTTATTATTATGGTGGTGCATAGCCGTTATAAAAGAGGGCGTCCTAACCGAGGCTTGTTTTATATTTAGGATGTTTACGCTAATAATTATAAACACAAGTTTCAGCATTTAACGGTACGTTAGTACAAATTGCCATTACTAAGCGAGATTACTCGAGTCTTGGCTACAGCTAACTCCTCTTTTTCAGTAACGAACGCTTTGATTCCAGGAGCTTTGTCCTTTATTGAGGAAGTTTGTAGTTGTAAACATGCTTGGGACTACGTGTATAATAGTGAGAGTGTCCCCTATAAGAGAGATTTAATTGTATACAATTTATATGACCCATTTGATAGCTGCTACTTATGATTTTGATTTGTAGTTTTCGTCAAATTAGCCATCACCGCAATGACTTTGCTCTACAGAGGTCAGGTTACGAGACCAGGTCACCTCTGTTGAGAGTGGACAAGGAACTAGAGGAGTTGTTACTCTCTAGTCCAGCCCCGAGTGATGATGATATACTGGAGAGTGATGACAGTCAACTCTCTGATGTGAGTGAGCTGCTCATGGAGCGATCAGAACGCTGGAACAAGTCACCAAATGTTAGAAATATGAAATACATACTTTTGTGTATATTGTATGTCCTCTGATTTCTGATCTATAGCTATCGTGTATGTACACATAGCCTGTCCTGTGATCAGACATGTTGACGCACGTGCGTTTATTCAAGAGTGTGCGTATATTAGAAAACTTCGTCAAAAGAGGCTACAGGCGCTTGAATAAACGCCCATGTGCTGCATTCGAGATGTGCGTATTTTTGCAGTAGTACGGTATGCACGATAGGGGGCATCCTCGCTATAGTGGTCTGAATTTTAAGAGAGTTATGAGGGGACCAGAGCTCAAATTATATCTGCATCCTTTGACTTGGGATTTAGAATGCATTCAGTGGTACTTTAAAGCTATTTTTATACATGCACACTAAATATATCTGCCTCGCGACATGCATGCAGTGAGGTAGAGAACCTCGCTGTATGCCCTGACTACATCATCATTAGTAAGCCTACTGTCTAGGTTTTCGTGGGTTAAATTTTCTCTGTAACGAAAATAAAACCCAACGACCGTTATACGGCAGAGAACACTCCCTCGATATAAATAAGGACAAAGCTCTCCTGGAGCCAAAGTGTCTGTGCTATTGAACGAGTTGACTGGTCATGTGTACATATTATGTTATTAACACTCTTTAGTATTTTCCACCTTCATTTTATTATGGGCCTCGTGTTAATAACAGAGGTCGGAGAAAAGACAACTGTTCAGGTTTTCAAGCCCAACCTCACATTCACCACAGAAAGCATTTAATAGTAAGTTAAAATAAAATACATTGTACATAGCTACAGGAAGTAAATTTAATTTTGCCCATCTGTCCTACAATGAAAATAGCTACTGTAAGGGTACGAAATTTCGAGGGGGATAAATTTTGCCTTTTCGAGGATAGTCTTCTGGCCGCGAATATTAATAATTCGCCCGCCATCGCTAATCATTTTCATTTGCAAACACGAAAATAAACCCACCTCGAATATTTTTTTAAACACAGATTTTTGAGAAAACGCGAAAATTTATCGCCACGAAATTTCGTACCCTTACGGTATTATCTTATTGTAAAGGTATTGTCTGAAGCAGTATTAAAAATTTAATTATACAATGGTGCATGTATAATAACGTACTCCTGATAATAGTTATAATTATCATACAATTACATAGTTATGTGTGTTACTGCTAACAAGCGCTAAACAAGTGTTACTCAGTTGGAGATTGCAACTGCTCCTCGAGTAGTTGCATGTCTGTATCAGAGAGAGCTTTGTTTTGCATCTGCAGCATGTAGCTATAGAGAGTTTTTAGCGAGTGTAGCGAATTGTCTAGCTCAGTGATGGCTCCATCCACCTCTTGTGTTTGATCAGTCACTATCTCCACAGTAGTAGCATCGGGAGTTTCTTCCACAACATCTACTTGGATATCTGCTACAGGTTCAATCTTTTCAGGCTTGCTTTGGTTAGGTCGATACAGGTAATCTTCCGAACCGTTGAGTGCTAGAGTCAGGCCTGTAGCTTTGAATGCCGACACCACTTCTTTTTGCATTTTAGCTATGTGTGCGTATCCAGCAACAAGCCAAGGACATATGTCTTCTTTAGAAGCTGATCTTAGTCTGTCACCGGGGTTCTGAAGAGAGCTTAGTTTAGACTGGTAGTAGCTTGAAAAAAGTGCCCTGCAGGTCTTGTTTAAAGGCTCAGCGAGCGCAACGGCCACAGGCTGTAGCTTGGTAGAACAACCGGGGGGAATCAGACACACAACAGTGTTACTCTGGGCTAGAGTAGAGGCGTAGTCCTCCGTCAAGTGTGGGTGACTGTGGTCCATCAGGAGCAGACTCTTACGAGACTGAGTGTGCTTTAACCAGATATCCTTCATCCAGAGCTCCATTAGGCTAGAGTCGAAATACCCGTGTTCCTGAACACAAATAAGCCAGCCACTGTACGAAGAATGATAAATGACAATTTGTACGAGCTTGTGAACAATGATTGTATATTGTGTGTGTATCAGCATATTAATTGTGATTAGAGCTGGGTGTTTATAATATATATGACACTAGCATCAAAACGATGATGCTACAATGGACTAGAACACTGTTTTAATCGAGCGTTACCTGACACACTACATGTACGTCGGGTCCAGCATCACATTATAACCAGCCTTAATTAAGCTTATCATTATTTTACCCATACTTCATCTGTGTGACGTACTGTATAATATATAACCCCTAATTATGGTGTATTACCTCGGCATGTTGATATGTTTGGGAACTTTAACACCCTTGAAGACGATCATGGGCGGAAGGAGTTGACCGTCAGCCAGAGCCGTCAGAACGATCATTATGTTTTGTTTTTCAGCCCCAAGCGTGTAGCTCTGCTTTTCACTCCCGCTCGTGTATGTGGGAAACACCACTGTCTTGCTGCGATCAGTCTTCCGATTGCTAACCATGTCAATCTGTACAATCACCTCATCCATGTTGGCAATCAGCTCCAGTGGATAATCGTAGTCTGATCGCGCTTTTTTTACCGTTTCGATAAAAGCAGCGATTTTTTCTTCGAGGGGTGCAGGGAGTTTTTTCGAGAGTGGTTCTTGCTCCGGATTCAAGATGCTATTTCGTACTAGGAATTTCTGATACCATCCTCTTGTACCTCGAAAGTGTGGACACTCTTCTTTGATGAGTGAGCAAGCTTGATTCATTATATCGTGGGTAGTGATAGTGGGCCGAATGTCCCTTTGCTCGAGGATCCATTGCGCTATCACAGGCTCGAATTTCTGCGGATAGGAAAGCTTTCGTCCTGATCCGGTCGCACGTAAGCTAGTACTTTCCATCGTTGAGTAGTCCCGTTTCATCCACGGTCCAACCGTACCGCAGCTCAGCTTGTACTCCAGTGCGGCTTTGTACAGACTGTGCTGTTTAGCATACTCGACCACTTCTTGTTTTTGCTGTACAGTGAAAGATCGCCTGCGCTTCTTGAAAGAAGGTTCGGTTAGACTGGTATCGGTTGGACTACTAGTACCCGGAATCTGTCCCGGTTCAAATGACGTCAAAACTGTTGCCTCGCCCCCCAAAAAGATGTCTCCAGAAACTTCTTGGATTGGTGGAGGAACCACAATTGTAGTCGTCTTTTTTGGTCTACCTCTTTTCCTTGTTTGTGGGGAGTCATTTGTCTCTGTTGTATCCGTAGCTGTATCTACAAATTGGACAAAAAATGAAATGTGTGAGACAATATTAGCCAGCTTATAGCTTACCGACAATGCTGTCGCTAGCGTTTGTGCTGGCTGCAGCTTTGCTTGGTGTGTTGTTTGGCGAAGACTCGGGCGTACTCTGGAAGAAATCCGTAATTTTAGGCTGGGTCTCCGGATCAGGCGGCAACCATTGCTTTATATTCACGGGGTCCTGTGTCGTCTCCATTCTGTAGTAGTAGAGTAGTTAAACAAGCGTCGAAGAAGCTTTAGTCACCTCTAGCTAGCTAGCTCTAGCTCTGCGTTCAAAAAGTTTCCAATGTGGATAAAAATGGCTGCCAAGTGAAGATACCGTAATGATCTCAATTCCGTTAATTAGAATAAACCTGAGTTGCACGTGGGCCGATTTTTTCCATTATTAACGGCGTTAATTAGAATAAACCTGAGTTGCACGTGGCTTTCTGCAGGTTCTTCGTTGTTTTCTGGTTCCCCAAAAAAGCAAGACATTACCAGGGAGATTCTTCACAGCAGAGAGGTAAAAAGCATTGTACATATCTCTCAGTTTTTTTTATCCTTTTCCCCTCTCATAGATTGAGCTGAAGCTGAAAGCAGCTGATAACAGATTTGAGGAGGAAAAACTCAAATTAAAGAAAAGCTATGAAGAATCATTGAAACAGGTAACACTACTGTACTATCTTTGGATAAGATGGAGTCTTGATTATTATTTGTACTAGTTTTAATAGAGCTCGGACTAAAAGCTTTTCTTCCTCTCTAAACCCTGCCCAGCTAGCTAGCGGAATATTGATTTAATATCAAGGTATTGATTAATCCACCTGATCCCAATCTTTTGAAATAATCATTGAAACAAGTGTGGCAACATTAGATGGGTAGGGTTTGCTAAAGTGCTTACCTGAAGTAGTCGCGGCTAATATTCGAGTACTATTCACTATTATAGCTCCCAACTGTGCCTTTTGTATGGTACTAGTTTTGGCGATTCGCACCAAATTCAATACAGAAACGCGGACAAAATTTTGACGATAATCACGAAATCGCTAAAATTCGTACCCATTATAATAGTAACAATAAGGTATCTCTGTAGATTCTTGATCGTAAGAACAATGAGTTGGAGAGCCTCCGTACTGACGGTCGTCTGAAGGCGGGTCAGTTGTCCACCCAGGTTATGAGACTGGAGATGAAGCTGACTCAGTCCCTCAAGGAGAACACGACACTGAGGGAGGAGGGGAGTCAATCGCTCACTGACTCACGGCACTACAGACAGAAACTAGAGGCACAGTTCGAAGAAAAGGTGAGAGGAAATCTTGTATTCTTGACAGAAATTATGTCCTTGTGGGCTGTGCCATTTCACTGTACTTGTGTATGCTGTATTGGAGCAGTAGAACTTTCCCTTGCCACAAGCGTATTTCAACTAAAAGCATAGTTCGCAATATGACGCTGGAGCTTACGTAGCACCAGTTACACACAAATAGAACATAGTTTTATGCCATTGTAGTGTCAGCATTGCGTTATGTAGCCTCCTATTGTGAAGCAGGCTAAAATAGGCCCAGCTGGTTGAACATGCTGTATATTTTCAATATTTTTTTTGCGTCAGTTTATTTGCTTTGTTTTTCTCTTTAGCTCCACACTGTAGTGTCAGAGTTTGAGCGCAGTAAGCTGGAACTAGAGGAGCATCACAGCAAGGCCCACCGTCGACTAGTGGAGGAGATGGGTACTCGTCTTACTGCCATCAAGGAGGACCACACAGCTAAGAAAAGGGCAGACGTGAGTACGATAGAATAACTTTGAAGGTCCATAACTCGAGTGTCGAGCGTTCCATTTCAAAACCAATTAGTGCATTCAGTAGCTCTTTGAAAGGCCTTTCAGGTGGTATGCTCAAATCAGTACACAGCTCAAAGATGTGATGTACAGTAGCAGAATAGCTGAGAATGTACACGCATGTACATACATTATTAAGGTCTAAATGGCCTGGTTTATGTCCCAGTGTTTTACAAATGTTTGTGTTGTGTGGAGAATGATGAGCAGCGTGTCATGTGACCAGACAAGCTGTTAGCATGTGCTGTTCCTCAGCACGGCAGGCTTGTCAGGAGTGATCACCTTAATCTTCTCTCTGACTCTATCACAACAATCCCCCTCCCCCCCACACACCCCCACACATGCTGTTGTTATACATTGGTCACTGTGTGTATGCACTGTCGCCTCTTACACTCAGCCGCCCACCCTCCCCCTCCCTCCCGCCCCCCACTCAGACTGAGCTCATCTCCACACTGAAGACAAAGCTGAGTGAAGTCAACCGACACTGTGATAGTCTGAGTCAGGCACACTCTCAACTGAAGCAAGACAAGGTGCAGTTGATGGCTCATACTCGTGGTTGGTGTTCACAGTAATTATGATGATAGTTTTTTGTTTCGTATCATATTGTAAGCTACCGTTCGGAAGAACCCGGATCTAATTGAGCGTTTCCTACGATAGCTTCGATACGAAACAAAACACCACATGAGGCACGACAACATCACGTGCAGGACTGTGGAATTTCAATCAGAGCACTCTGACCCATGGCCATGAGCGTTGCATTGTCAGCATAATCATTCTGTTACATGGAGTTGATTGAATTTCCACAGTCCTGCACGTGAGGTTGTCGTGCCTCCTCTGACAAAAGACTATCGTTGTATTGTGAACCGGACTTAATTAACATTTGCCTTTTACTTGTCTATTGCTGGTGACCATTGCCTATAGATGTATGTATGATTGTTCAAGCCTCTGTATTAATGGTGTCCTGTATATTCTGCTCTGTGTGTGTGTGCAGGTCAGTTTAGAGGACCAATGCTCATCAATTAAAGCACAGCTAAAAGCAACTCAGGAAAGGTAAAAAAAAACTATATATACAGCATAGTCTTTCTATTACAGTCCATACTGTTTCCCGTTGTACAGAGTAGACAGTGTTGAGGCAGAACTGCAAAGTGCAAGGGAGAACAAGGACGAGCAGTTGAGCTCACTGAGAGAAGAGAAGGAGAGACAATTGAGAGAGCTCAGAGCACGTGCAGAACAGAGCCTCTCTACCATACAGCATGAAAACACTGTCCAGGAATCAAAGGTGCTTTGAAAGTCCGTAACTTGAGTTTAGAGCATCCAATTTCAAAACGAAATAGTGCATTCAATAGCTCTTCAATAGTCCTTTCAGATGATAGAATTTTAGCCTAGTTCCACATACCGTATAACGGGAAAATTTGACGAGTATTATATTTGGCGAATGAGCCGTTTGAACGTATTGGCGTTTCGGGCGTGTAACGGGAACGGGTCATTCGCCGTGTAGATTAATTTTGGCGATTTTTAATTTGGCGATTTTTAATTTGGCGATCCTTGCCAAAAATCGCCAAATGAAAACGCTCGCCAAATTTTCCCGTTATACGGTATGTTAGAGAATTGGGGGGGGGGGGCTAATGTGTATGTTAGTGAATTAGGATATCAAGAGTGTATTAACTGTCTTGGTTATACTACTATCACATGCAGAGTGTACACTCAAAGCAGCTGTTGTTTCACGAGTATGGGTTTGAATCTCTGAATGAGCTGTTACAGAGAGTGCCAAAAGTGGAGGTGCTCAAACCACCCTCTAAGACACAACTAATAATCAGACTCATCAAGTCAGACTCAGACAACGAGCGACTGAAGATGGTGAGTGAGTGATAAGTACATTAATTAATTCTCAGCTCATCAATAATCTGTACCACCTGTTTTTTCCATACATACTGTATAGCGGGAAATTTTAAATTTTCGTTATCAGGCCTTGAAAGCGTATTTCCGTGGTCTTATTTTCATTGTATGTCCTGAGCACGGCATCATAGTAGCCTACTATCTGCGACTGTTATTCAAATATCTAGATTTTCGTGGGTTTCGTTTTGGGGCTATCCGTAATAAAAATAACGAAAATTTCCTGCTATACGGTATAGATCGCATTACTCGTGTATTGAGATAAGGCATTTCAACAGCACGCTTGTCATGGCATAAAAAATATTATGTCAAGTGTTATCTAATTCTTAACTTTTGGCGTTTCATTTGACCATTCCTAGCGTGTTTAAATCTACGTGTATATAGATGCATAATACATGTACCGTAATACCTCGATTTAAGGCGACCC
>VSKX01097964.1_pt1 | contig 10112 bp, 9 predicted proteins | sample 4799481 | NCBI WGS metagenome assembly VSKX01 (sample SAMN12179537, study PRJNA552185) | sponge metagenome | biome: deep-sea hydrothermal plumes; feature: spots directly above weak diffusing fluid; material: sea water; isolation source: sponge from the Swan site of a hydrothermal vent ...
GTCCTAGCCAGTCTAAGTTTAGCTTCTCTGGTGCTGTAAAGCAAGCTCAAACTACCCCGGTAGTAGTTTTTCACCGTTTATTTTTGTATATCATTATAACGAATTTACTGTGTATTTTACGGACGAAGTATGCAAGAATGATGCGCATGCGCGTGCAACAAGTGGCAGGTTTCCTTCTTTGGAGAGGCCTGCGTAGGAGGCCAGTGTTATATATATATCAGGGCTGGAGGAAGCATGCATGCAATTGTGGGTAAGCCAATAGGGGTTCTATTGGGCTTCTCCCCCTGAAAAAGTTGTGCTTTTTTGGTGGCTGACATTGAGCTGTTTATAGTTTATACCAAGAGGTATAGACACTTCTTTTTATAAGCCCTTGTTGATGCTATTCTAGATTTAGGCCGGCAAACAAGTGGCCCGGTATTAGCTTGCATGCATGGCCCACCAGACCACTTCTGCATGCATGCCGGCCCTGTAAAGGCATGCAAGGAGTTGTTGTGTATACATGTATATATATAGTTACTATGGCATCAGTTGACATACTGGCTACATGTATGTAGGTGTTCAGGTAAATATGTCCTTGAGATGTACGAAGTAAGAAATGAACCGAATTGGATTCGTCCTTGGGATTCCACTTCGAGCGAGAACAGTTACTATGGAGTTATCAGTGGTATATCACCTGACAAAATAGCATATGCCACACAAGCCAGTGAAGCTGCTTTCATTGTCAATGAGAAATCTAGTGACCATGCATTTGAGATCCGGTGTGAAATCTTGGCAGCAAATTTTAGACATTCAGATGATAAACTGTATATGTCTTTTAACTCACAAAATATGAGGTATCTTAGAGAAAGACTTTCAATTGTTTCAGGGGACACAAAACCAGTTATGGTGGAGTTCGAAGTTAACCACACCTTTTTTAACAACCTAATTGATGCAATTAACTCAATTTCGTCTCACACCGTTTCAAGAATTGTTCCAGCGTGTAACAATTTCTTGCCATTAAGAGCTATATCACCTGAAGAAAGTAATTTAGCTGGTGTTTTAGTGCCTGACAGCGAAGATGAACACATTGAAATTCTAAAGCAAGTCATCAGGTCTCCAGCTAGCTCACCACCTGTGCTAATTAAAGGTGCCTTTGGAACAGGGAAAACACGTCTACTAGCTCTTATTGCACGTTTTTATGTAGTTTTGGGACGAAAAAGAGCAAACAATATTCGTGTTTTGATGGTTGCTCATCACCAAGCCACAGCTGACATTCTCTTGGAAAATTATTGTAAACTGCTCCCTAAAATATATGGAGTTATTAGAATGACCAGTAGTCGATACAAACTATCTCGCAAATGCAAGCTCCCACAAGCACTGTTTAAGAAGTGTTATGATGTGAGAAACGTCTGCTCAATGAATAAGCATAACTCAATCGAAGTGATTATATCTACATTCCAAACAGCATTGCATCTAAAGAATATTCTTACCAGATCTAGATTGGGACACATGGTTCCTAATTTTTTCACTCACATTCTCATTGATGAAGGTGCACAAGGATGGGAACCTGAGGCAGTTGCTCCATTGTGCTTTGCTTCTGAGCAGACCAAGATCGTAATAGTTGGAGACCCTTTTCAGGTAACCCGCGTTTATTGTGGTACATGTTTGTGTGAAATATTCCTGCTGTACAGGTTGGACCTTCACTGCTTGTTCTTGGGGATGAGTCCAGAGAGAATGGCTTAAGGTATTCTCTTCTAGAGCGACTACAGAAAGTTTATGACGAAATCGGGCCTGCGGCTGCACCATACTCACTGACTCTCACTGTCAACCATAGATGCAATAATGAAATTGTAGAGATACCAAGAAAACTGTTCTATTCCAATCAGATCAAACCTAATCCTATTGTTGTTCCCTCCCATCCTGATGCTAAATATCCACTGATATTTGTGTGCTCTAGCATTTTAGATCATTGGGACCCTAATGTAGAGGAGATCGAAGCGGAGTTACTTCTCGGAGAAGCATCTAAATACGTTTCTTGGAGAAGTTGGCCGAGAGAGTGGGGACAGTATGCTGATGATGACTTTGCCATTTTGGCAAGTACACGAACTCAGGTACATGCAGTTTAGTGTATTAATTATGCGTACTAAACTTACAAAACTTTTAGGTTGTTGTGATGAGAAAGTGTACACGAACCAAAGCATTTCATACAGCTAAAATTCTTTCAACATATCAGATTCAAGGTATAAGTGTTAAAATAACATAATTGTGGTTAATGCCATTTTGGTCTGTTTCCATTAGGTCAAGAGTTTCGAGCACTTTTTTTAAGCACAATAGAACCGTTAAGTTCTGATGGCAATACGTTAAATCCTACTAAAAGCTCTTGTGATCCTTTCGTATTCAACACTTTGCTGACAAGAGCAGAATCACTTGTGGTGGTTGTGGGTAATCCAAACACTCTTCTTCGTACCGAGGAACACATGGTACGGAAGTATGGCCCATCAGCTAAATGCTGGAGTAACTTCTTTCATCTGTGTCTTTCTAATGAAACATTTTGTGTGCCAACAACTGTTGAGAAGTCACCAGAAAAGCAAAAGTTGTTTAAAAATAATCTTGCTTCAAAAGTAAAACTCATGATTAGCTCTACGACGTTAACCAGGTCTGTTAAAACAACAACTACTGTACCTTCTCCGAGGATGGTTGCTCCAGTTCAGCGTGAGTCTACTGTGGTTGGACCTAGCGTCAATAGTACTAGCCATACTAGATTTAGCCCAAGTCCTTCTTTTGTACCATCGCTAAATGTTCCTAAGGGTTCCCAAGTATCTGCTAGAACTAAGAGATCGATTCCTATCATACCGAACTCCATTCACAGTGTTGCTAAAACTAATACTGCCATGTTGTCTAGACCTGCTAGCTCTCATTTGGTTAGCACTACACCTAACATTAGTGCACAAGTATCTCCTTCGAAACCTTTGTCTGAATCGAATGTAGCATCCAACAAAGTCGGTAAAACTGTGATTCAACCATCAAAAAAAGAGGTCCAAGTGAAAGCTCCAACTGGAGTGCAAACCACCAATCATCGTTATTGTGACAATAGTGGTGCTCATCGAAACGCACATCGAAATGCACGGGTGTCAAGAGGTATTTTTTTTTACAATTGGCTTACTGTTAATCATCAGTAATTTAGTATTGTATCCTATTCTATTATATTCATGCAGGTCACCAGCCTAGCACTTTGTCAACTGGTCCTGGTATACGTAGTTCATGTACGCCATCTACAGTAAGAATTGAAGACTCTCATGAATTTCCCGTGAGCTCTAGTTTTAATTGCTGTATGTATACAACTATAACTGTATGTACAACTATAACTGTATTATACTGAATTGATTGTCTGTAGGACCTGAATTCAGCCAGGAGTATTAAAACTAAAAAAAACAAAAACCCTAGTACACATAAATTGCTACCCCGAACGAAAATTGGGAAATACACTCTGGAGTCTCATTCTGAGTCATTTAATAAATACCACCGCTCGTTGGAAGTAATTTCATGCCCGCTAACAAGAGAAACTTATAAGAGTAAATTTCATAATTTATTATGCTGGGAAGAGCAAGAGCATTGCAATGTGCTGGAGAGGTAAGTGTGGGTACCAGTACACTATAATTATATTAATTGTCTGTCTTTTATAATTTATACGCACAGGTACAATGGCGAGTACAAAGTAAAGCTCATTCCTAAAAATTGTGTCTTAAGGCAAACCACATATGTTCGTTACGGATATATTAGCTGTAAAGACAATGATATTAGTGATGCTGAAAAATTATCGCAAGCAAAGCAAGCAAGTGAAGGCTCATTCCTCGTTCTTGACGAAAAAACTGTTGTGCATGCTAATCACGTTCTATTTATCCAAGCTAAAGATGCGTGTCAAATTCCTAAGTATGTTGATCACAACTCAATCATAATAGCATTTACCGAAGAACAATATGGGATACTCACAGCATGGAATCCGGAAATTCATCAAGACTTCAACTTTCGGGAATATGTAATAGTTCAGTTTGAATTGAAGTATGCTTACTTTCAACGATTACATGATGCTCTTGACAATCTTCCACAGAACATTGTTGATAGGCTTATACCAATTACACAGCACCATCCCAATTCAGATGATGATGTTGTATACGATAAAAGGATTTTCTCACCACCATATGAAATCCTGCAATTAGATAAGATTTGTCAGTATCAGGCTCTCAATACGATCCTCTCGTCTGAATCTAAGTGCCCATTACTAGTTGCTGGACCATTTGGGACAGGAAAGACACGTTTACTTGCTCGCGCAGCTTTCGAAATTCTTAGAGACCGAGATAATAAGGTTCTTATTTGTGCTCACCACCAAGCGTCTGTAGATACATTTATTGAATATTTTTCCTCACTGAAACACGATAAACAACGACCTTGGTACCAGTATTTCATAAGAGTAGCCGGATTTTCTCATCGTTCAAATGTTAAAGATGCAAACCCTGATTGTTTCTGTACAGTTTTAGAAGCTAACAAGCTAAGGCGGTTCAGACTTGTTGTTACAACACTTGGATTTGCTCCACACCTCAGTAGTTACAAAAATGGTTACTTCACTCACATCCTAATCGATGAAGGAGCTCAAACTAGAGAACCTGAAACAGTAGGACCGCTCTCTTTGGCCAATGAAAATACAAAAATCATTATTGCAGGGGACCATAATCAGGGGAGTTTATATATGTGCTTGATGTTACACATAATGTACATTATGTAAATTATACAGGTTGGACCAAGGCTTCTGGTCTTGGGTAAAGAAGCTCAAGATAATGGTTTAAGTACTTCCATAATGGAAAGACTCTACGCTGAGTATGAGAAGCTGCCTAATGGTGGAAGGTCTCTCCATGCCGAACTTTCAACAAACTATCGTTGCCATCATGGAATTCTCATGCTTCCATCTCATTTGTTTTACGAATCAACGCTTTTAAGTCGTTCTCATGCTTTAACACACCCTGATGCTCCATACCCACTCATCTTTGTTTGCTCAAGTTTAGACGAAACCAAACTTGCAAGAGAAGGTACAGACGTGGCTGAAGCTGACTGCGTGTTGAATGAAATGGAGAAGTATTTGAACAATTGGCCTCGATACTGGGGAGATATGCAAAATGCTGTATGTGTTATGTCATCTTCTGAAAACCAGGTGAGTAATTTAAAATCATTTTTGTATAGAAAATTCAAATGATCTTTATGCAGTGCTCACTTCTCAAAAGAAAGATGTATAAAAGAAGGAAATCGATTGATATTCTCAAAGCCTATGCTATTCAAGGTGATTATAGCTATAAACACGTGTACATGCATGTTGTGACAAAATTATATACAAGTTGTGATGTAGCTACATCTTTGCATATAAATTTGTGATTGACAATAATATGCATGTTGTTTTTCAGGAAGACAATTCAGAGCTATCTTCATTAGCACTGTGGAAACAACTGACGAGCATGGGAAACCTATCAACCGGACAAAGACCCTCAGTGATCGATACGTGTTTAACACTGCCATCACCAGATCACAATCCCTTGTTGTTGTTGTAGGCAATCCGTATCTACTGATGAAAGGAGAGGACAATGTTGGTGACACCTATAATTCTCAGCAGAATCCTAAATGCTGGAGCCATTATTTGCAACGCTGTATCGAATCACGCTCATTTGAACTTAGCGAAACTATCAAACGAACATCTGAGATTGAACAACAAATCATAAAATTGAAAGACACTGTATACTCTCGTTGTCACCCAGATGACCAAAGTATGTCTACAGCTGACAGCACACAACAAGATGCTATACTTAAAGCTTACAAATCTATGATAAATGAAAGCCATTTGTTTCGTAGTGCACGACTGATACTTTCTAGAGGAGGAGCTGATGCTGTTAAATGGAACATTCAAGAAGATGCTGCAAATGACCCAATCGATGAGTCAATTGATGTGCAACAGACAGATGAGGACTATGCCGATGAGTATAAGTGTATCTTACGCATGAACCATTTTACAACCGGTGAGGCAAGTCCATTGGACTCGCAAAAGGAAATAGTAAACATTAGAGGGTTTAATAATCGAAAAGGTGCTTTCGATGGAGACACGGTTGAAGTAGGAGTTTTTAATGACAACCCCATAGGAAAATGCTATGGAAGAGTTCTAAGAGTTATTGAAAGGGCGAATGATGGTGTTTTTCTCTGTCAGGTTACTAAAAACAATGGAAATTCCTTTTCTCCAGTATCGAGAACTGATCCCTTGTTTTTCAATTTGCCATTCTTGACACGACGAATACTGGAAAGCAGAGACAAAGAAAGTATTCATGAACATCTTGATTCTACAAATGACGTTGTAGTTGTGTTTGACACTCAATCTGTTGAAAATTCTCACGATTTACCTCAGATAAAGAAAACCTACCCTTTGTCAGTTGCTCTCAACATGCTTTTTCTAGTGAGGTTTATAAAGTGGGATCTCAAGTACAGAAACCCTCTTGGAGTCGTTGTTGAAGCTCTACCCAAAGGAGTCTCTCTTTACAATGCAGAACGTCTTTTAAGACTACAACACAATATTAAACCTTCAGTTATGCCAGTTATGATGGACTGCAGCGAGCTATTTCAGAATCCACTCACTACCCCACCTGATCATTACTGCTTTACGGTTGATCCAGAAAATGCTCGTCTACTTGATGATGCCATATCATTAAAACGATCAAAAGACGACCCCACAATTCTAGAGTTAGGTATTCATATCATCAATGTTGCCAAGTATGTAACCAAGGGCTCTAGAATCGATGAATTAGCATGCCATAGGGGAATCTCTGTATACCCTGGCTGTAGCGGCACTTTAGCTCCTATAGATATGCTGCCACCCTCTTTCCGAGAAAATTTATCATTGATGCCTACCAAAAAACATAATGTCTTTAGTTTGACGCTAAATGTAAAGGTTCATGACGAGAAAGTGTCAATAATGGGCGATCCTGTAATTAATGAAACTGTTGCGGAATCAGTTGTGCAACTAACTTATGAAGCAGCTCAACAGGTAATGGACACCGAAAACTGTACAATGCCTAATGGTACAGAATTGTTTGAAGAAAAGAATTCCATCACACTCAAACAAGCACTAAAATCTCTGTATTTGATTTCCTGTCACCTCAGAAGTGATCGATTACGTAACGATTCTTGTTTTGTATATGATATATCTGATCCCGGAGAGGAAAAGTGTTGGCAAGCTCATTTGATGATCGAAGAGCTGATGATATTTATCAATAAGCACGTAGCCGAAACACTACATTCCTACTCCCCTACTGACACATTACTACGAAGGCAAGGATCCCCCAATGTGACTAAGCTGGCTAAAGTTGTCGAGGATCATCAGAGAGTCATGTGTTTCTCTCACAGCTTCACTCAACTGATAACACCAGACACACCGACAGCCTCTAACTTCCTAGTTCCCACAAACCTGTTAAAAGAACTAGTTGAGTGCTGTAGTAGTAAAGCTCTCTTGGTAAACACGCTATCTTCGGTTCGATTGTTTCCGCAGCTTTCGGTGGTTAATGCACAACTACGTACATGCTATTCTGGAGCTGAGTACTGCTGCACTGTAGCAGACCCCTCTCAAGATTATAAACATTACGGCCTCAATCTTAAAAAGTACACTAATTTTTCATCTCCATTGAGAAGGTATGCTGACATTGTTACACAGCAAATGCTGACAGAATCCTTAACTCTACATTCCCCAAGCATTGGCTATTCTACAGAAGAGCTGACAAAAATGTGCCAACAACTCAACAAAAAGGTCAAAAGTGCCTCAAAATTTGAAAACCAAATGTCAGTTGTTGCTATGGCCGCTAATTTAATGAGCAGTAGTGAAGTATTTGATGGATTTGTGTGTAGCATTGAAAAGGGCAGCAAAATTGAGCTGGTGTTCCCTAGTCTTCGTTTAAAACACTTCATGTCTAAAGACCGAAGTTTTCGCCTGCAGCATTTGGGTCCAGTCAAATCTGTGAATAAACACGGCTTGTATTCTATTGATATGCAAGTAGCTTCAATGAGTGCCAGGCTTGGAGCTGCAGTATTGGACTTCCCATCTCTTGTTAATCTTCAGAACAAGAAAGAAGTAGATGCTCATTCAGAAGTTGTTTGCAAGTTGTGGACCGCCTCAGAGAAGGAAACGCTTTCCAAAACTTTGTATGAAGCCGGTGTCAAACCTGATGTTGTGCCAATGTCTACAAAAAAATGGAAAGAATGTATGGAATTCACGAAAGACCCTTGTGACAAACAAGTAGCCATTATCAAAGGACACCTACAAAACACGTTGCTGGTTGCTACACGACAACCGACAGTAGGAAAAGTTAGCCCAATTGAAACATGTCCGATAAGTTTCCTTAAGCTACAGTTTAAGATCGAGCCATATAAAATGTTTAAGGTATGGTTGACATGGTCTTCCAAAGGTGCTTTTATCAATCCAGCCATTCAAATGATTGAACTCTCTCCCTTTGCTCGAGTTTGTGTACAACATAACTCTAATCCTGCCGAGTGTTTTTCTGACCCTATTCTGATGCATGCGTCAAGGAGAACATACCCAAATGTCAAAAGATATGTGGAATTGTGGGAAAAAATTGTTTTAGCTGAAGCGTCCCAGAGCAGTGTAAGAGATTCTAGCATGGTCATATTGCAACATGTTGTGCTGAACTGGCCGCGGCTGCAAATCCCAGCAAACTGCATCGATGAAAGGTATTATATACCAACCGACAATGTCACGTTTGAATACTCTGATTTATTTTTGGAGCACTGTTCGGAATTATTTACAATCAATATTGGAGATCTTGTTTGTGCTCGATATGGCATCGAAGAGTCTTCGTCTGTTCGTGGCGTGTTTCATTTTGTCGTGTGTGGCATCACAGAGCCTAAAAGGATAAAAGACGTGCAGACAATTTCTCTCAAAGTTGTTGGAAAAGGCAACTGTAGAGTATCAGAACAAGTGAAAAGCATTCTTAAGAGTCCGTGTGAATTGCAAGTGATTACTCTCAGCACCTCATTTCAGTAAGCTCCAGTATGTAAGAGGGACAGAAGGATTTTAATGAGTGATGCATGATAGCATTATAATTAGAGTCTGCTATAATTATAATGTCAGTCTAATAAGAAATCATTTGTATGTACGCGTATAATAGCTGTATGCTCATCCTGAAGAAAGTTATAGTATAAATTATCGTACACGTACGTGTTTGTTGTGATGCAGGCGAGTGTACAGTGGCTTGATGAACTTGCTTCCTAGTAAGCAAAGAGAAGAGTATCGAAACCAGGCCGGTTCATCTGAACTTGCTAAACTAGTAGCCACAGGGAAAATCACCAAGTATAGTTGTGGTAAGTGTAAAAAGAAGGGAAAATGTTGTATGTCATTGCTGTTTTTGATTTAGGTTCAGTAAACCCAAATGATGTCGACAGTAAACTAAGATTTGATGAGAATGCAATGTGTTTGTGGAATGTAAGGAAACAGATTCGTTTGAACAAAGGGCAAGAGGTGGCTATCAAAGAGTCCTCAAAATTTGCATTTCATTTAATCCAAGGACCTCCAGGTATGGCACGTAATAACTATATGTAGATCTATATAGCATAGTACTGAAGAGTGCTATCTGTATGGAATATAAATGTACTGAGCTCGAGGGCACAGCCTTGAAGTGGTGTGCGTTTATGATCCTATTCAGCACAGAGTATAATACCATCTATGTCTGTTATTTATCATTTATTTATTATGGCGTCTCATTAAAAGAATGTTCCCTGAGGCTTTCCTACCACTTATATAAAAGAGCCCAGCCATTGCAGTATCATCAAAATACAAAAATAACTACTGCATATATAGCTTTAGCCTCGAACCCAGGCCGCCGTACTACTAGGCCTGGTAATACTTGCATACGCATGCGCCTAGGATATAATCGTAAACTATCAGTAAAATTATTACGTACAGTTCTGCACACATACAGTATTCTGCAACCACATTTTCCGTTTTATGTGCAGAAAATTATCAGAGAAGAGTGCTATGGAGTATTTTGAAGCTAGTGTGGAGTTACAAAACCTGCAAACGTTAGCTAGCTTTGTTTGAA
>VSKX01035022.1_pt1 | contig 10103 bp, 10 predicted proteins | sample 4799481 | NCBI WGS metagenome assembly VSKX01 (sample SAMN12179537, study PRJNA552185) | sponge metagenome | biome: deep-sea hydrothermal plumes; feature: spots directly above weak diffusing fluid; material: sea water; isolation source: sponge from the Swan site of a hydrothermal vent ...
GATCTAAGCACACCATTAGAAAGGCCTTTCAAAGAGCTACTGAACTCCCACTTTAGTTTTGAAATGCACACTCCACACATAAGTTATGGATAATATTAAATCTATCAAAAAAAGGGCTATAGCCACTGACAGTAGAACAGCAAATGTAAACAGTGCTCACCAGCTGTGGCCATGGCATAAAGAAGGCTGGGATGACGGCTCGATGTACAACGTGAGTGAACTTGCCCAGGAAAAACAGGAGCCACTGGTTGAAGAACGGTCGGTTGAGACGAATAGTAGCTGCAGAAAGTTGGACAAAATAAGTCACATTTTACAACAAGTCACTATAGACTACGAGAAGAAATAATGTTTAGCTTGATAGCGCTAAAACCTGTACTCACAGTTCTGCAGTGTAAACATGATGACGAAGTCTTGCAGTCGAGTCTTCACTCCAAGCTACAGAGGTCAAGTGTACGCGTAATTGCCAATTCATACGTGGGTGCAAGATATTCACTCACCAGACAATACAGCATGGGTATGTACAAATGCTGATAAAAGTAGCGAGGAATCCACCTCTGATTCCATTTGATCCGACGAATGTCAGCAACATCCTACAAAAAGTTAAATTAATCAAGGCAGTACAATTGAGCACACAATCCACCATAATATTTTTGTGAAAACTGTATACCGAGAATTTTCGTCGGATTTAAAACAGAAAATTAACCCCCGAAAAAATCTGGACTTCTTCAGTAGGCTACTGTGATGATGTCCTCAGGGCATACACGAAAATAAGACCACAAAAATACGCTTTCAAGGCCTGATAACGAAAATTTAGCGCAACGAATATTTCCCTCTATACGGCATAATTATTATAACTAAGGTCAAATTGATTGCAGTTGAGCCCAGGAAGTAAGGCAGAAAGTGGTTCACCTTTGACAGGTAAGTACGTGCGTGTAATCACTTCCTTTTGAGGCAATAGTTAAAAGAGCAGTTTCAAAATAGAAAAATTGTAAAGTATGAACAAGTTAAAAACAAGAAAATGAGGGCACACCTCAAATCAATTTGGTTATAATTAATTATTATGTATATAATATACCTCTGAGGCAGTTACAATGTCAGGGTCAGCTCCGTCTATGTTAGTGTAGGGGTGATGACCTAACGTGTGTTGATACATCCACGCTAGAATCGACGCTCCATGATACATGTCATGAATTAAACCCATCATCTTCCATACCCACGGCTTGTGAGTCACTGCAAAATGGCTGTTTGTGTGTGTGTGTGTGTACATGTGGTATTTCTCATGTGGTGTGTGTGTGTGTGTGTGGATGGGTGTGTGTGGATGGGTGTGTGTGTGGATGGGTGGGTACATGTGTGTGTGGGTGCGTTCGTGTGTGTGTGGGTGCGTTCGTGTGTGTATGTGAGGGTGGTATATGGGTGATAAGAAACTGCTGACCTTGCATCGTGTGTACAGGTCATTGCCACTAGAGCAGTAAACAGTCCCCAGCCCACACCAGCTAGTAACAGCAACACCCAGCTCTCATACACAAACATCTATAGCAGCCAGAAGCAAAAATTGTAGTAACAGAAAAAGAACAGCTTTATTAAACAATACTCACCATACTAGCCCAGAAGAAATTTGCTGTCAGAAAAAATATCGTATACCGTGCAAACATCCAGTAGTCCACTTTAGGGTCCTGCAAGAATTATGTTGTGTGTATTGTACAGTATACCAATGAAAGGGTATGTAGCAGAGGAGATCCGACAATCGTGAGCTTCTTAAAACGCACTTGTACAATAAATTGTCACGTGATCAATTCACGTAACATGCTGCTCAAGCGTACGGTTGTCAAACCTCCTCTGAGTACATGCAACGTACAATGTTGTTCTCCTTGAAGTACGTGGCAACTCTATCGTTGAGCACACGGTAAAAATCACTGAGGAGACGAGAGCGGTCGTGACGAGAGTCACAAAACTGAAATTAAAATAATTATTTTTACCTTTGTTTTGGGAAAACGGGCATTTCGTTGTCCACCAGTTCGCCAACGTAGAACTTGTTTAGGATGTTGTAGACTGAGAACGGGTGGTAAGACTCGAACACTTGCGTAATGTCCCTCCCAGCCCCCATCATTATCTGCTCTATGCCCCCAGGGTGTCGAGCCACAAACGAACTCACATCATACACCTGTATACACACGCAAACACATTAACCCAAAGATGGAAAAGTCAACTAAACGGACGATGCCAAAATGCAAAAGGTGACCTTTATATTCACAGAAAAGCCTGGCTAGCTGGAAAATCATGGTACAACAGCATTCATTTTATTGATGGGACATCAAATGATAACATTATACCATCTACATTACCTTCCCTCTAACGGCAATGTGAGCATTATGAGGCTCGTTCAGTTTACTCAGTTCCTTGGATGTGAATCTTCGCACTGGCTTGGTTTTGTCTCCCTGCACTGTGGTGGTTTCACTAGTACCTCCTGCTGCTGATATGTAGTCTCCATCCCCTGGCATCTTCTTGACAGCTTTCTAGCTTGTGTGTATTCAAGCTATAGGTACTAGGTGCTAGTGCAAGTGTACGTGTGACAGTGTAGCTAGCTAGCTGTGACCGCGACTGCATTCAGTATTAAACACGTGGTCATTTGCATAACCACATGTCCAGGATGACTTTTGAGTCTTGCGAGTATCCGGAGATAGTTTACAAAGTTGACCTTTTTACGTTGCAAATTTACACACATTCATAGGGCCAGGTGTGCTGATAAAATGCAGCATATGACAATAACAACAGCCACAATAAACAACGTAGGTCTGTATAATTAGGCATACATACTAAATCATGCTCAATGGGATATTATCTCCGTATTCGTCCCCACTGCCTAGCTCGTCTGCAAAATTGTCCTCGGCTTCTTCAGCCTCTTCCAGAGCTGGGACTAGCGTTGGTGCAAAGTGCTTCTTGCCATGAGCTGTATGCGAGGGAGATGCTGCATCAATTGGAGACGACGTTAACAGTTCACGATTGTTCGTAAAGTCTTCAAAACGTAGACTAGAGTTCAAGATATAGTCTGGCGATGAGAGCAAATATTTTCCAGATTGCATGAGTGACTCCGTGTCGAAATTCATCGAATCGTCTCTTGCTAAGTGTCGAGGACTTTCTAGTTCTCCAGGGAGAAGAGTGGCATAGTATTCATCGTCGGCAATATTATCTGATACTGTGTTCTCGCTAGGAGCATACTCAATCTCGTCCAGTTTCACCTTCGATTTTGGTTGGTCTTCAGTCGCTTCTTCTTCTTCTTCTTCGATCAATTCGTCCAGTTCATGCTTTTCAAATAGTTCTCGATTGTGCTTCAGTTTGCCAACAGCTCCATCAGGCAGCAGAGCTAGTTTCGGCGCAGGAGGCCGTTGAATAGCTTCTTGAGTCAAAGTCTTTCGATTGAGACCACTATACTTGTTTACTCTTGACGACACTTTAACGAGCAAGTCTTCTTTGACGTCTTGACCATCATCTTCAGACTCGCTACCGCTACTGCTTTCGTCCAACCCCGGCCCAGTAAATCGACGATTGGTGGCCGTGAGATGAGCAATCATTGTGGGAATATCAACAGCCTTTTGTTTCAATCTCTTTCCTCTGGACTCACGAGCACTTGGTCCCTTTCTTTTAACAGTTGCATGATCATCCAAATCCACTTCTTTTTCTCCGAGACGACTCATGCGTTTCATTTTGGCTACGGCAGACATTTTCGACGTGTTGCGATTGACTGCTGACCTGTTAACTAAGATGCTGTCAAGAGCATCGGCTTCTAATTCAGCTTGCAAATCATCTTCAAATATCTCAGAATCGACTTCGGAAATATCGTCAACTGTAGCGTCATAGATGTACGAGCGATTTCGAGACGTACGGCTCTTTTGTAGAATAGAAGCAGAACTTTGTCTTGCATAAGGGACCAACGATGGTACAAAGAGTGTCATTAAAGCAATACAGCCATCTCTGCCACCAGAAACGAGTAGCGAACCGTCGGGAGAAATGTCTACAGCCTCAACTTCTTTTCCAGAAAGATGCGGTGAGAGGGTGAGAAGATCGGCTCTTTGTGTCGGTCTGGGATCTGAAATATGAATAGAAAAGTCGCCTGCAGAGGCCAGGATTGGAAGGGCCACATTTTCTGTTTGAGGATTGAAAACCACATCTTTCACTGTGTCGGTGTGACCGTAGATTGTATTGATCACATATCCAGTGCTAGGCTCCCAAATGCAAATCTGTGTACAGTAGTAGGTGAAAAGAATACAAAATGAAACTAGCTCACCTTCGTATCGGCTGACCCTGAAGCGATCATTGCTCCGTCCGGTGACCATTTTGCGCAGTATACTCCTTGGCTGTGCCCCCCAGAGAGTGTCCTCACAGCTCGACTAGTTCTGGCATCCCAAATCTTGACGGTACCATCTTCGCTAGCCGTGCAGAGGGTAGAGGATTTCGGATGGAAATCGACCGACCACAAACCAGCACTATGTCCTCTGAGATCGTTGATGAGAGTTTCAGTAGCAGGGTCCCAGATTCGAGCCAAGTGATCCCAGGAAGCAGTGGCCAAAAAGTTTCCACTCGTAGAAAAACAAGTTCCAAGGACCCATCCCGAATGCTCGGCAAGACAGCCCAGGCGATGGCCGGTTTCTGCGTGCCAAAGTACAGCAGTGTGGTCGGCTGAACCAGTGCAAAGGAGCCGGCCTTTACTGGGCTTGTGCCAACAGAGGCTAGTCACAGGAACTTTATGAGCTCCCTTGAGGTTGTGTATTAACTCCAGATTGCTTGCATCCCAGATGTTCACTTCTTTGTCCCAGCCTCCACTGGCTAGGCGAGTGCCATTGTGATTGAACGCCACACAGGAGAGCTGCCATCTGTGTACACAAAAATCAATAACTGACTGCTCATAGTTTATGGTACAGATGAACCATTCTTTCTTACCTGTGCGCCTTGTATTTTGTTAGCTCTTCAGTAAGGACAGGCATGGCTGCCGGCGGCTAGCTTGAAAGTTGTTTTTCCAGCATAGTCAGTGAGCTACGCCCCCTTCCCTGCAGTGACGTAGGCTCCACGAGCCCCTCCCACTTTTGCACTTATCAAAGTGGGAGGGGCTGTTTGCTGCAAGGTGTTGCTATAGCTACTCTCAGCTAAAGCAAGCTAGCTTCAACTTCTTTATAATTATCATGGCAAGCCATCCCAATGGAGGAGGAGTTAATGAGATCTTCAAGAGCACCCTTGAAGATATGGTGTAAGTATATATTCTCTAGCTAGCAATAGAGTGTTAGTGATGTTGGCTTCTTGTAGTAAAATGCCAGAGGAGACAAACCATCTCACACCAGCCACCAGGCTGTTAGAGAAGAGAAGGGAAATGGCTGAAGTAGAACAAGCTCTTACTTCCCAGAAAGAGGTGTAGTTTTAACTTTAATTACCGTTAAATTTTAGACACTTGTTGATCAATCTTTAGGAGTTCCAGTTGAAAATGGAGGCCCTACAACAGCGTCGAGATGAGTTGGAACGAAAAGAACATCATCTCAAACAATCGCTTCTTAAGTTTGACAAATTTCTCAAGGTTTACACATGTAGCTACCTATGCCGGTAACTGTATAATTATGCTCCATCGCCAATTCCTTAGGAAAATGATTTGAAGCGATCGCGTGCTCTCAAGAAGGCCACGGCTGAGCAGGAGTTAGGTCGTCAGAAGGACAAAGAGATTGAACGACTATCTCAGGAGTTAGACAAACACTCGGCCATTGTCAGGAAACAAAAAGAAGAGATCACAAGATACTCAGTCTATCAAAAGTTTATGGAGAGAATCCTCGACTACTCTGAAGAAGTAAGCTTTTTTTTATATTTACATTCACTAAAGGCTGGTTTATAATAATTATGACGCTGGAGCTGACATAGTGTCCTAGCGTCAGGTAGCGTTCGATTAGAACAATGTTCTATTCCAGCGTAGCATTTTAACGCTAGAGTCATATTATAAACCCGCCTTAAAAGAGACTAAATTGGGCTCAATGTAATTGTAAGCCAGAGCTTGCCAAAGCTACTGTACATCTATATAATTATAACGGTATGTAGATGTACTGGGGGAAAAAAAATTAAAGGACAACTGATGTAGCAATCAATCTATTTCCTTGTATAATTTACATATGTGAGCCTCTCTATTATACAATGTGTGTTGTACAGTTTGGTGAGGCTCATGAAGTGATAGCTCGATATATGTGTGTTGTACAGTTTGGTGAGGCTCATGAAGTGATAGCTCGATATATGTGTGTTGTACAGTTTGGTGAGGCTCATGAAGTGATAGCTCGATATGTGTGTGTTGTACAGTTTGGTGAGGCTCATGAAGTGATAGCTCGATATGTGTGTGTTGTACAGTTTGGTGAGGCTCATGAAGTGATAGCTCGATATGCTACTCTGGAGCAGACGAGAAAGGACTTGATGGAGAACGAGCGAGAATCTCAGGACTCCATTGAAAGTCAGCGAGTGAACATCAAGAAGTTTTCTGAAGACAAGAACAATGAGGTGCTCTCTTGCAATAATAAACTGGCCAGTCTGCAAGCACAACTTGAGGCAGCTCAGGCCAGGGTCATGAAGTGGTGAGGGCTGTGTAGAAAATCACTACCGTATAGCGGGAAATTTTCGTTTTCAGGCCTTGAGAGCTTATTTTCATTGTATGCCCTGAGCACGTTATCACAGTAGCCTACTGTCCACGGCTACTATTCGAATGTCCAGATTTTCGTGGGTTAACTGTTTTGGGGCTCTCTGTATACAAAATATGTAAATTTCCTGCTTTTTTTGCCGATTTCTATGGTGTGAGAGTAATATTATGTTGTTCACAAAACTAAGTGTGCTCTTTTGTAATGATGCAGCCCCTTGTTGACTCTTACCTTGCCTCCTCCTCACAAGACGCCGTCTCTGAGGCCAACAGAGAGGAGTTCACAAAGATGTTTGAAGAGCAGAAAAACCTCATAAAGACACTCTTTAACTGGCTGGTACAACCGTGCCTGGACTTTATCCGCCACGAATGCAAACTATTTGTGACCACCTCCCCACTACACTTAGTTCACTCACTACTAAACCTCTACACTTGCCTACTGGATGATTTTATCACTGAGAGTGCTGGAGGCACTATAGCTCAAACACAGAGCACTGTGTGGCTACAGTGTCTCTTTATCTTCTCTCTCGTGTGGACTCTAGGTGGTACGATGAACGGAGACTCTCGCAAGAAGTTTGACGTGTTCTATAAGACGCTCGTGTCAGGAACTGATCAGGAATACCCCAGACCAAAGGTCATCAAACTGTCAAAGGTACGTACATGTGTGTGTATCTGCATGTTTTTTGTTGGAGTCCATCTTTACACACTATGCGTATTATTAGTAAACTAGTAACTAAGTATACGTAGCGTCAGTTAAGCCTAGTTTATAATATGATGCTGGACCTGACGAATCGTCTAACGTCAGGAAACGCTCGATTAGAGTTCTATTTCAGCGTAACATCAGTGTTTTGACGCTAGTGTCATATTATAAATCAGCCTTTACTGCTTTATTGCCCTCTACAGAATAATCTGTTTCCAGATAGGGACACAGTGTTTGACTACTTCTTCCAGAAGAAGGGTGGGTCGTGGTGTCCCTGGGAGGACCTCCTCGACAGGAATGCCACCATTCCCGCTGGTGCCAAGGTAGATACGTAATTGCATTACAGCTGGATTTCTCTGGCCTTGATACTTACGTATGTACGCATGCATGTTGTGTAGAACTTTAATTTCTGCTGTAAAATAATTATGTATTATTGCTTATACATACAATTCAGCTAGTGCACATGCCATTAGGGCATTGCTGAAGAGCAGGCTGAAGCAATTTACCCCAAAAAAAATTAGCTGAAGCAATTTACCCTCTAAAAAAATGTGTTAAGCTTACCATAAAAGTTACGTAGCTCTATACATATTATAGCGCCTATAATTACTTGATGTTGCTGATATTATCTCACTCTCCTCCTTCAGGTGAATGAGTTGATCATTCCCACCACTGACACAGTGCGACAGAGGTTCTTCCTGAACTGCTACATCACTCACAACAAACCACTGCTCTTTGTGGGCCCCACTGGTACTGGCAAGTCAGCCATCACTAACAACTACCTTGTACAGCTACCGAAAGACAAGTACGTACAATGATATAGAGGCATACCTTTGAGAGACCATAACTTTAGTAAAACTTCACCAATACAAAAACTAAAAGATGTATTCTGTAGCTCTTAAAAAGCTCTATGATATGATATGTTCATATCAAAGTTCTGAGTTTTGTTAGCTAGTTGTAAACTCAATTTCTCTTTCATTTCAGATAGCTACATCCCCAACTTTAGTAAAACTTGACCAATACAAAAACTATAAAAGATGTATTCTGTAGCTCTTAAACATCTCTATGATATAATAATTATGCTCAGATCAAAGTTCTGAGAGGAATTGACCAATTTTGTTAGCTATAGTTACTCAATTTCTATTTCATTTTTCAGATACATCCCCAACTTGATCAACTTCTCTGCTCGTACGACAGCTGCTCAGACTCAGGAAATAGTCATGTCTAAATTAGACCGACGTAGGAAGGGCGTCTTTGGGCCTCCCATGGGCAAGAAGAACATATCATTTGTGGACGACCTCAACATGCCAGCCAAGGAGAAGTATGGAGCACAGCCTCCAATAGAACTGCTCAGACACTTCCTAAACCACGGCTTCTGGTTTGACAAGAAAGACACTTCCAGAGTGGACCTCATTGATGTGGTAATTAAGAACACGTGTGCTCAATTGTGTGGGGATAATTGAAGAAAGAATTGAGCAGTTAATTTTATGCATCGACTCAAAATTGTTTTGTACGTCGTCAAGGGCGTATAAAGAGAAGAGGGCATGACTGACTATTAGTCCTACGTGCGAGCAAAAACTGTATGGTGAGGCCGGATATACTATATATAGCTATCCGTGCACCGTGGATCACCGTGGATGTGGGCGGGGACACAGGATACTAAGCTATATTTAGTATCATTCCTCCGCCCATAAAGTTTTTGCTCGTGGACTGTTGCATGCCCTCTTCTCTTTATATGCCCTTGACGTCGTATAGTGGATGTGTTATATGCATTCGTACATACTTCATTGTTGAATTGTATTCATTCACTTGTATGTAATTCACTGCACTTATTTGAGCACTGTTTAAAATATGGACATAATTACATGTATGTATCACTATGGTATGTGTGGTCTGCACTGTACTTGACTTTATGCCCTCTCTCACTGTGTGTGTGTGTGTGTTCCTCTGTTCAGTTGCTGGTGTGTGCTATGGGTCCTCCTGGTGGAGGGCGTAACAACATCACAGGCAGGTTCACCAGACATTTCAACATAATCTCCATAGAGTCATTCGATGACTCCACCATGACCAAGATATTCACTGCCCTTGTGGACTGGCATTTTGCCAAGGGATTTGACGCCATCTTCAACAGACTGGGCAAGGTGGGACCAGACCAGCTTATAGATACATGCATTGCAGAGCTAGAGCATTGCTTATACTCGTCCGATTGCTAGAGATAAATGGATGGCATACCATATAGCGGGTAATTTTCGGGGGACACAAATTTCGTGGTTTTCGTGGTTCAATCCCTGAGCACGATTACCCATGAATTGCTCATAATTATCCTGGACGGGTATGGTTTTTTATCAACAAGCAACCACGAAAATGTTTCCACCAACTGATTCAATATAAAATTAATGCTCTACCACGAAATTTTTGTCCCCCAAAAATTACCCGCTATACGGTAACTCCAGTGTCTAAATCTAGACTTACAACTGTGTACCTGATATATTGAACGCTGTCTCTCTCTGTGTATGCGCGAGAGGTCAGATTAGTTCGAGATAGCTCAACACTAACACGCTTCTAACGCTCAGCTAGAAAAGAGGGAGGGGCTCTTTGCAGTTTGCAACAGTCTCACGTGCACACTCACTTAGTTGGGCGTGGCTACTGTGCGCATGTCATGTACAAAAAATGACTCAAGTACCGGGTAGTAATTTTGGCGATTTCAGATTTTTTTCTGTTTTAATAGTAACAACAAGGTATAAAAATATAGTGCAA
>VSKX01085545.1_pt1 | contig 10099 bp, 5 predicted proteins | sample 4799481 | NCBI WGS metagenome assembly VSKX01 (sample SAMN12179537, study PRJNA552185) | sponge metagenome | biome: deep-sea hydrothermal plumes; feature: spots directly above weak diffusing fluid; material: sea water; isolation source: sponge from the Swan site of a hydrothermal vent ...
ACCACACACACACACACACATGCACATGCACATACGTACACACACACACACATGCACATACGTACACACACACACACACACTCACTCTTACTCCACCTCCCCCCACTCACACCTGTAGTCATGTGCGGACAGTAGTACCAAGCCATCTTGTTTGACTGAGAAACAATTGGAATCAGTCACTAAACAAATTGTTAAGAAATTCCCGAATGTGGACACTAAAGTGAGTTGCCATTTCTGATGAGATGTGGGCACCCTCAGCCAATAATTATGAGTCTACTTTTAGTGTAGCATCGATAGCGTTCAAGTAGAACATAGTTTTATTCCAGCGTTGTCATATGATTGTGAACTAGTGTGCACATGTCATTGTGGACTATAGGGATTCTGTTTTGGTAGATACTTCCTACTTAGCCTCGTTCCCAGGCCGTTTTTTCTCCAATTGAACGCTGGGTCGAAAACAGGGCCTGGTACCTACTTTGTAGGTTTGAAAATGAATGCTCAACGTACCTAATCAGTGTCTTAATTGCCTTTCCTGCAGGACAAGAATCATTTAACTGCCATCAGTAGCTTTCAGAAAGACATTCTCTCTCAGTTGCCAAACTATTATTTCACGTTTGTCGACGTTATGGAGTTTAAAGACGTCACTAATGAAGTCATCACCTCTCTTGCTACATCGCAGTTCCATTTTGATATCGTGAGTCTATGGTCATAAAATAGTTGTCTGTCAATGTAGATGGTTAGTTTAATTAGTGACCTTAGTATTCTTGTATACCGTATAAGCGTATTTTCGTGGTCTTATTTTCGTTGTATACCCTGAGCACATCATCATAGTAGCGTACTTTCCGCGGCTACTATTCAAATGTACATATTTTCGTGGGTTTATTTTATGTTTTGAGGCCCTCCGTAATGAAAACAACGAAAATAACCCCCCACGGAAGTTCTGCTATACGGTAGTCTAGTTACTGACATGTCTACTACCCTCGCACTATATATATGTACAGTGATTGAAATTGTTGTATTTGGCCTTCAGACATTGAACTATGATCTAACTCGGTCTCTGTTGGACCTGGTTGTACTGTATGCCTCCATTATGATATTGGTGGGACAGATTGAAAGCAGGAGAGCTATTGCTGGTACGTACGTTGTATTACTCAATAGTGTGCACACATACACTGACTCACACTTATTATGATGCTACGTAGCGCCATACTGAAATAGAACTATGTTGTATTTGTGTGTAATTGACGCTGCTGATGCTACGTAAGCTCCAGTCTCATATTATAAACCAGCCTTTACTTAATTAAGTCTTTTAGAGTTGTGAAGTCCTGAAACAATCGTTACAAGTGCATATTCTGTTGCAGGACTGTTCAATGTTGCCCACGAAAACACCAGAGGTAACATGGACCCTCATTTCCCTCGACTGGGGCAGATGATTGTCGAGTATGATCACCCCATCAAGAAGCTGACTGAGGAGTTCATTCCACTCTCAAAGGTCACTCTTGCGATATAATACTGCATAGAAAATGTCATACACACAGCCTGCTTTAGAAAATACAACGTGCTCATTTGTGTTAGCGCCAGTAGTAGTAGAGTCTGTCTCTAGGAAATTACGAGTGTTCAATACCTATATACTAACCTCTTAATAGTTTCCATACATGGACAGTAACCATACAGTATAGCGGGTAATTTTCGAGGGCCAATATTTGCGCGGATTGGCCATTTTCGTGAATTTCGCGTATAATATTTTTAAGGATAGCAGTTTTATTGTAATTATTTTTGTGGCTTGGTTGAAATTCGCGCAAAAATATTGGCCCTCGAAAATTACCCGCTATATGGTATGTAAGTAGTACATGTACTACTTGTTTAAATGACCATCTTTACCCACATAATATAACATGTCATTGCCAATTTGGTGTTACTGCATGGTCACTAATATCTAGTAAGTGTTACTGCATGGTCACTGTCATCCGTGCAGGTTGTTCTACAAGCTCTAATGTCGCTGCCTAAGGTCTACCTAAACCGTAACCTGCCTGCAGACCAATTACGTAAACAGAATGTGCTGTCTGTGAGTCAAGCCCCCCAGCTGATGCTACAACCCACTCTCAGTGGACACTTGCCCTGCGAGTTCCTGTCTCTGGAGACCATTCATCGCTGGATACTCTGTGAGTCAGTCAGTCTCTTGATTACACTGGCATACTAGCATTTTACAGTAGTTACCTTTTTGGGCCTATGTGTAGTTTTAGATCAAGTTCTATTGTAGTCTAAACCATTCTATTTAAGCAATAAGCGTTTTGAAGTATACACAGAAAGTAAAGACAGTGGAGTAGAGCTATGCTGTCGGTTTTATTTTCTGATGCATCCTTGCTTGCCTTAGTCTAGTTACCTTTTTGGGCCTATGTGTAGTTTTAGATCGAGTACGTGCTTACCAAGGGTTTGGGCGGTGGAGGATGTTTGAGTGACTGTCGTTGTTGTTTTCTCGGACTGGTGCTGTTAATGCTCCGTCTCTTGAGCGTCTGTAGCAGGTCTGCTGGTAGGTGGTAGTTGGGGGTGGCCGACTGACTGGGGGGAGGGGTCGCTGGGCCAGCAGAGGACTCAATAGAGGGCAAGGCCTGGAGAGGGGGATCCTGGAAAGGACGCTGGAAAGAGTTGAGTAGCGGTCGTTTCAATAGCGGCGAGAGTGTGAGAGGAGTTCGAGGACTGCTCGGTAGCGAGTGATCTGCCACAGCCATTCTGAAACAGTCTGTGCCAGCTAATTTTCACGTTTTTTTTACTAGCTGAAAAACTAATACAAGGTATATCAATTCACACAGCTCTCGTATTGGTCTGATAACAGTAAAAACACTGAAAAACCTACCTAATTCAACTCCGCTTTAGTTTCTATGGCAACAACTTTTATTGTTTCTTAATAATGCACATCCACTCAATTGTAAACTTTCTAATTATAGCACCAGCCTCAATGAGGACGCCCTCTTTGCTATAATTAGAAAGTTTACGCGTGCCTATCCTGTCCGTTTTGAGAGCGAGTGAAAATTGTCCGTTATTTGGAACTGTACAATAATGGTTGATTTACTCTCTGCAAAAACTCAGCTCGTAGACGCTCTTAGGGACAAGACACAGCACTATTGGGACCTCATGAAGAGCTGGTACAGACGGAAGGTACATCAAGCGCAATGTGACGCTGATATTTAACTTATTTAAAAAAAAATTATCTCAGATTACAAAAGAGGATTTCGACACGAAAGCTAAAGGTCTTCTTGAAGAGAGCAATGTTCATCTACACAATGAGTTCCTGTTTGCTATTCTTGTTAAATGTCAATCGGGGACAGCTCCTCAACAAACATGTAATCACAGACACACACGTACACATCGATAACATGTTAGGGATCATGTCGGTTATACGGCACCCCGGTTTTATTCTAATCTGTCTTCTTCTAACCCTAACCCCCATCATCCTTGCCTTAACCCTCTCCCCTATATTAGAATAAAACCGGGGGAGCCGTATATCCGACTTGACCCCATGTTAGTATAATTATATGTGGATTCTATATAATGCACACTCTATCTGTCTATATATGTAGACGTTCCAGTGACCCAGTCTGTTAGCCCAGCAGACTCTCCTTCACCAGTGCAACCACCAGCTCTCAAGAAACCGAAAATACTCGAACCGAAGATCCTAGTAGCTACTGAGCTACCATACGGAGCTTTAGACCCTCTGCAATACTTCTCCCCGCCTGCAGTGAAGATCTTCAAGGACTTGGATAGTATTTTATTGTGCTCTCATGAGTTGGTGCTGCCTGATCTGTCCACACTTCATGCTAGAATGTTGTTGGGAGCCTGGGAAGCTGGTTTGGAGGATGTTACTGAAGATACTGCTGAAATCCTCCTGTATGCCTTGAAGGTGTGTGCATGGGATTGTATCATTCTCTGTACGAACCGAACCATACATTAATCGTGGCCTGTTAAGGCTGGTTCATAATTATGATTGTAGCATTCTGTGCAGGAACCATACATTAGTTAATCGTGACCTAACGCTTGATTAGAACATAAACCAGCTGAGCATACAATGGAACCTCTGAGCAACGGACACCTTGGGACCAAGGCCTATGTCCATTGCAGAGTGTGTCTGCTTCTCAGAGGTTGTTTTAGCATTACTTCAATACGATCCGTGCCAGAGGCTCTGTCCACTATGGAGAGTGAGTCTGCTTCTGGGAGTGTCCGTTTAGAGACTTTCCACTCTACCATCTGATAGAGCTTTTGCTTTCAGAAAATCATACAATTCGACAAACAGAACACAAGTTATGACCATCCAAAGTCATTTTTTGATTATGATGTTCTGGTTGTGTTGCTACTGTTACTGCGCGATTGTCTTGCTTCTTTTCGTAGGTGTTCTTGAAGAACGTATTGCAAGTAGTTATCTCTCATCAAACTAGCTGGAAGTTAGACGGTCGTAATTTCCAGCACTCTTTTGGAAATGGAGTATCAAGATTGAAACCTTTGCTAGACAGTTCTCATCTTCTCCCTCGTGTCCAACGAACCTTGTCTCAGTACGCTCCTGAGGAGAGGAGGGAGGCAGAATCAGTGGCCAGACTCTCCTCTAGGGTGCATGGTGCCTGGGAACCTATTAATCTGTTCCATCTTAGGGACGCTTTACTAGTAAGTACATGAGTGTATGTTTGTATTGTACATACAGTCACGAGTGGAAATGCAGTATACTTGTGGTACAGAGAGGTTGCTTGTCACTGGAAACATTTGCTACAAATTATTTGGCAACATGGCCCTAGTGTGGTAAACAACCTAAACACTGTATACTTCAGCTATTGTTAGTATTATTGTAGTCCACGAGCAACACAGTGTGTTCAGTAACATGCAGTATTTTAGTGTTCTATAATTATATCTGCTCTTGTTCGTGATGACCTTGCCTTCCCCCCCCTTCCTTGTCAGGTCCATCGGCAGTGCATCCCAGTATTTAGTATCTATGCATGCAACATGGAGCGTGTGCTAGCTGGCCTGTGGCACCCGTCAGCAGAAGAAGAGTACCAGCAAAAAACAGTTGCACTGTGGGAGAAAAATAAACAACAATCTGCATACAATCCACCTTCATTCACCATCGCATAATGTTATTTTTATTAAAACTCATCTGTTCAGAAAAATACATGAAAAAATCTTATAGTGTTCTAGTTACACTCTGAATTCAAGTCACTAATAAAGTTCTTCACATTTTTGTTGTTTTAGTTGAGAGCTTTAAACACGGTGACACACAGGGTGGTGGATACCAGCACCAGTGAGAAGGTATTGCTAGTCCAGAACTGCATCATAGCTGAACTAGTAGTAGTGGTTGTTGTTGTGGGTCTAGCCTCTTGGTAGGTCCACACACGCACAGAATCAATCTGAAACGACTGCGTCCAAGTCGGATACCAATCATCTCGAGCATTGTAAAAGTTATTGACAGAATCAGGGTCAGAATTGCCCCACGGTTTCTCATCTCCATCAGGAAAATAACCATTCACTCCACCAACTGCCAAATTGAGGATTAAGAAGAATCTACGATCAAAAGGAGCACTGTTACCACGGTTTCTCCACGGGTTATGCCAGACCGTTGCGTTCCAGTCACCGCGCTCAAAGAACGATTCTGTAATAGGAACCTGAAGCACTGGATTGGACTCGGAATCAAGATATGTAATGATGTGAGTCTCGTTCCAGATCAAGCCGTACGTATGAAAATCGTTAGTAAAGTCTTGTCGTTGCTCTGCAGTTGTCACTTGATGTAGTGCGTGAAAACTGATTCTGCTGACCATTGACTCCCCAATGCAACGTAGAACCGAAAGTATTGTGACCACCTGCAGGATATTCCGGCCCGTTTCCACGTGACTCCATAATGTCAATCTCCCCGCTTGCAGGCCAGAGTCCGTATTGTTCGTCAGTCGGCAACAACCAAATAGCAGGCCACAACCAATCCCCTCGGGGCAGCTTAGCACATACCTCTACTTTACCGTATGTAAAAGAAAAGCTCTCTGCTGTACGCAGACGAGCTGATTTTATCGGATTGAGATAGTTACCAGTGCCGCCGCCAGTTGACCTCTCACAACCATAAAAAGCATTAAAGTGCAAAGATTTGATGGTTGAGAGCCCCAAATGTTGAGCGAGCCTCCACGAACTGCTTCTTCTCAAATAGCATCGGCAGTTAGAGTGGGCATAATGTGTAGAACTCCATCCTCAACATAGCTGCTAGTATACGGTTGTTGGTATACCATTGGAACTCAAAAAGTTGCCTCCACCCCCCAAAGTGAGTCCAAAGGCTCAAGTCAAAGTCCTCGAAAGTGTCTTCCAAAGTTAGCGCGAGTTCTTTATTAGCTGCAGCATAGCTGCTCACGCGAGTAGGAGGGCTGCAAAAAGCTCAGAAATCATTTTAGAAACCTCAAAGCTAGCTAGCTATATATATGTAGCTAGATCCAGCCCCACCCTGTGCATGTGCAAGACTAAAGGGGGTGGGGCCGGAAAAAGGTGTCATTTCTTATTCCGTATAATTGGAACAGAAAAATTAAAGAGAACGTATGCTAATCGTCAACAAGTACGTTTTAGTGGTTTTTACACGCTTGTTTTTGTTTCTAGTTCTCTACAAGACATTATATCAATCATGGAAGGCTGGGACGATGGTGGCAATAAGCCCAAGAACACACTGCCTCTGTATGCCAACAAAGACAGTATGAATCTGAACAGTATGATCCTTACAAACATCGTGGGCTCGGCCTATTTCAAAGAAGAACTTTTCCAGTATAAAACCTTCCACGAGGTCGTGGACCAAATATACTACAAGGCAAGTTGGTACTTTTACGATAGTTGATCAAGATTTTTTTTTTCGTGCAGGTTGATCACCTGGAACCGTGGGAGAAGAACAGTCGAAAGCTATCTGGACAAGTTGGCATGTGTGCGGGGGTAAGTAAGCTCATGTATTTAAAGATACCCTCTAGTATAGCGAATGCATTGATTCTGGAAAATCAAAATTTTCTTATAATTGGAATCAGGTAAAGTTTGGCTATGCTTGTGTGTATTCAAAGTTGCTGTTTCACTTGTTGCTTGCTCCATCTCCTCAGAGCAGCGTTTGGTAATCAACTGTTCCTCGTTATTCTAACGGAGCCTTGGTGTGATGTGGTAATTACTCGTTTGAAACACTAGCTTCTTGAGTTCTTGATTCGTTTTTATCGTATTTTTTCTCTGTCTATTAATCGGCTTTTGTGGTACATTCTGTAATGTCTTGTCTCCCCCCACACCCACACACACGCACTTTAGGTAAGAGGTGTAGCGGCGGGTGGAATTGTATCCACTGCTTTCTGTCTCCTGTACAAAATGTTTACACTCAAGCTGACGAGGAAGCAAGTTACCGTGATGCTCAACCATCCAGACTCACCTTACATCAGAGGCATCGGGTTTTTATACATAAGGTGAGCATTTATGTACGCGCGGATATATTTATATTGCATGAGTACTTGTTTCTAGATATTGCCAACCTCCTGCTAATTTCTGGGACTGGTTCTCTCCGTATATTGAAGACGAAGAGGTGTGTACTGCCACAGCAATGCAAAGCAGTGAGAGCTATGTTAATGTATAACACAGTGTGTGTGTGTGTGTGTGTGTGTGTTTAGAGCTGTTGTGGTTGAGCCGTTTATTAAAGGCCCTTCTTTGACTTGAGTTAGGAGTGATACATTTTTTAGTATTGTAGCATGTGAAATCCTACTTTCTTTTTTAGTAGGAAAAGATCACGAAGTTCACAAATCACGCGCAGCTAGGGCATAGTAGCAAGCTCCATTTAGTGTCTCTAAGTTGTCATCTGTTCATATTACCCTATTTTTCGATTGTTTGTTGACGTGTGTTTGCTATGATGCAGGAGATCAACTTGAAGGCTGGCGGTGGCTACACTGTCACTGTAGGACAGATGTGTCGTATGATGCTCACTTCTCTAGACTGGTTTGGAACTCTCTTCCCCAGACTCCCCGTGCTAGTCCAGAAAGTCATCATGAGGAAATTGGAGGCCTTCCCCGCACCTGAAAGGTAGGCTCACAACACTCAATAAAGAGAGAACAAGAATACGCTGCTATTATTATAGGACAAATTAAGGGGTAGGGTTAGAGCTGACATACAGGCCAAGCAGTTATTCTGTCTTAGGAACAGAATGCATGTTTAGTTTTGATTCTAAACTCAAGTTACGGTTCTTTGACTCTAGCCTTTAAAACATTAGATTGTACAGTCCCATTTCGAGTTTTTCTGGTACCTCAAAATGAGCTCTTTCAAATCAATGGCACAACCTTACCAGTGCCCTAAATGTACTTAACGTACCTTGTGCAGTAGCCACATGTGAATACCTTCGGTTTCGGTGGGTAAGTGTGTGTGTGATAGTAAATCCATCATTGTAGAATTCGTCGAGAGCCTATTCGAGAGGAGCCAGAGGGCAGGAACGGACACGAAGAGATGGGGGGAGGGAAGTGGGGGGAGGCTGCTCGGAGGGCCAGAGAGGAGGGAGCCACCAACTCTCCTAGAAGGTACAATACATGCTTTTAGTCTGGTGGTCCCCCTCCCTCCCTCCCTATATTGTGTGCGCCCCTCTTTAAGCTTGCATACATGTGTTTTTTATCTAATTTGCTTTGTGCCCCCTGTAGGCCAAGAGAGAGACGATCACAATCAAAAGAGCGTCAAAGATCTCGTTCTAAAGAAAGGCAAAGATCTCGTGATAGACAAGAAAGACGCAGATCTCGTTCTAAAGAAAGACGCAGATCTCGTTCTAAAGAGAGACGCAGATCTCGTTCTAAAGAAAGGCAACGATCTCGTTCTAAAGAGAGACAAAAATCTCGTTCTAAAGAAAGACGCAGATCTCGTTCTAAAGAAAGACGCAGATCTCGTTCTAAAGAAAGGCAAATATCTCGTTCTAAAGAAAGACAAAGATCTCGTTCTAAAGAAAGGCAAAGATCTCGTGATAGACAAAGAAACGGTTCTGCCACGAGAGGACGACACAGGTCACGATCTCGAGACAAGAGACAACGCTCCAAATCAAGAGACAAACACCGACATTCCTCACGGGAGAAGCGTAGAAGTCAGTCACGTGACAGGAAAAGGAGGCGGAGTCAGTCTAATGACAGGGGTCATAGGTCAAATGACAAAAGATCTCGCTCAAGAGAGAGAAGACGATAAATTTCATCCAAACTAAGCTACATACTTAATTCCTCTGCATCTTGACACTTTACGTTTTCTCGTGTTATCTACCTCTATAATTAATCTATATGCAAATGTGACAGTTTTTCATACACTAAATTACTAGTCTCGTTCCCAGACTGATTCATCTCCAAAATAACACTCCAGTCGCCTCCACGAGGAGGTGACTCAGCAGAGACGAATCGGCCTGGGACAAGGGACAAGGCTATTATAACTCAATGACATTGACCATAAAGTTGAAAAATTACAAGCCATATAATTATAATCGAGTTATTGCTTCACAGCATAAACACGGACTGGATTGTACATGTCCCTTTTCTTCTGTCGCAAAGTCTTGCGGCTAGCTTCGAATTTGGTGAGGGCTTTTCTCATCGATCTAGTCTTCTTGGGACGAAGATCGAGCGGCTTGTACTTCTTCTTACGATAAAACTTCCTCAAATTTTCTCGCTGGTTATGAGTAATGACGGTCATAACTCGAGCAATTGACTTGCGAACCACCTTACTGTGTGTGAGGATAGGATATTTATAACACTTACTATTCATTGGAATGCGTTTTCTTACATTTTAGAAAGTTTTGAGGCGGTTCCTCCGGTTACTTTGTGTACCCTGAGTTGAGAAAGCTCTGTCTTGAGCTCATCAAGTTGCTTCAGGAGATCATCCTTGTTCTTGCCTCTCAACTCGTGGGCCTTCAGCTTACCCTACGCACAAAGGAAATACATAACTACTGTGACATTCGGGGAAGTAAAGCCGCCTTTAGGACGCACTCAGAGAAGGATTTGTGTGGATATAACTTACCATTTTGTCCACGTTGGATAGGCAATTCTGTTAGAGACAGATCACGTGCCGGTTTGTAGGCATTAATAAGAGTTCTTATTCACAATGGCGTCTCGGAAGCAAGTGC
>VSKX01092189.1_pt1 | contig 10099 bp, 11 predicted proteins | sample 4799481 | NCBI WGS metagenome assembly VSKX01 (sample SAMN12179537, study PRJNA552185) | sponge metagenome | biome: deep-sea hydrothermal plumes; feature: spots directly above weak diffusing fluid; material: sea water; isolation source: sponge from the Swan site of a hydrothermal vent ...
ACAAACAACCCCCTCGATAAAGAACAAACAACCCCCTCGATAAAGAACAAACAACCCCCTCGATAAGGAACAAACAACCCCCTCAATAAAGAACAAACAACCCCCTCAATAAAGAACAAACAACCCCCTCGATAAAGAACAAACAACCCCCTCAATAAAGAACGAAGCTCCTGGAATCAAAGTGTCCGTTATTGAGGGAGTGAGTTGACTGTACCTTTGAGAGTTAGAGTGTGCTGGAACTGTGGTCCACTCAACCTCGGAACTGCAAAAAGTACGGCAATAAAAATGATATACTGTGAATAAAGTCCCCCACAATAGTTGAATAAGCTGGGTGTCGACGATAATTTGATGGAGGATTTTGTGTCGGCAGATGGAGCCACTATCATTTGTACACAGTCATCACTCCCTCCAATCGCCAGCAGCCTACAGATCACATGCATGACTTCGAAACCGTACATACACCAATTGATTCTACTGTCACATAATGTCACCAAAGGCCTTCAAGAGACAAACTCCAATTAGGTAGTAACAAATTTAGCTATAGCAGTGCTTGCTAATTAGACCCTTCTAACCAACTTCTCATGCTGCTAATAGGAACATACCTCTTCCAAGACTTGCTACTTAGTCATGACAATGAAGTGCTAAGAGTATTGTAACAAGTCGAAGGCTATGACGGTTATAGACTCTGTTTAGTCTGTTTTGTCGGGTTCCACGTGATTTAGAAGGCCTTTTTTAGCTTCTAGATGACGTGGAACCCGACTAAACATGGTCTAGTCTATATTAAAAGACGAAAAAAATTCAAAAGCACTCTACATTACGAACGTACCTGTTGTCTTCTGACCAGGTTGCCGTAGTAACAGTGCCCCAGCACACACTCATCGTTTGAATTAGAGTGAGCCCATCCTCATTGTAAGAGTACAAAAGTACATCACCATGGAAACAACCGACGGCAAGCAATTTTCCACTGGGAGCCCACTTTAAGACAGTAATTTGTACGAGACAATCTTGTAATTTACCCACGAATTCAGTTGATACGTTCCTGAACAAGAAAATGCATGATAAATCGATAAGCTATTTTTCACTTACATTTGCTCAACGTTGACTTGCCATACAATCACTTCCCCTCGATCTGTACCCATGGCAACCAGTGCAGCACCATCAGGAGACTCTGCTAGTGACGCACTGTACGACAATCATCATCTTTGGAATTTTGACAGATTTCGATCTGTTACAAAACTCAAATACAAACATAATTATCATTTGAAAGGTCTTATCATTTGAAAGGTCTTCTTAAATGCATAATAGGACAATACAAAACACAAGTTATGAGCTCTCAAAGTTATACTAGTGAAAATTAATTGAGCTGTGCAGCAGTTCAGTTTCTAAATGCCTATAACTTCAGTTTGGTTGGTCTGATTTTGACGATTTTATGATTTTCTGAAAGCCCATTAAAAACTCTATAAGATGGTGTGTTCAGCTCAGAAAATTTAAAACAGCTCAATTTTGACAAAATCACCCACCACGGTTTTTTTCAAATTTTGGCTCATTTTGACCCGAACGAAATTACTGATCTGAGCATATCATTTGAAAGGCCTTCTCAAAAGCTACTAAATACATACTTTAGTTTTGAAATTGGACATTCCGAACAAAAGTTATGGGCTCTCAAAGTCAGCTGCCATAAAATTACATACCAAGTGTAATTATTGTTCTGCTCCAGAGTTGACCAGACCATCTCTCCCTCGCCAGGGACCAGTCCCACTGCCCCGCCAGACTGACAGGCCACGGCAAGCAGCAGCAAACCACTGCCAACACAACAGCATAGAATACTAGCAGGCTCTGTGAACAACTGCCGAGAGAGAGAGGGTAACAAGACAGACAATTGCCATACTACCACAAAATAGAAAATCGACAGTAATGTAGTGTTAATTGTTCAGAGATCAAGACTGTAAATTGTGATACATACACGTACAGTATCAAACTCACCACTGGTAACTTTCCCAGTTTTCTCCATTTCATTGGTTCTCTTAATTCACTCATAAACCTCGTTGTCCCTTCCGTTGGTACCATAATTTCAGCAGACTCCTTCGTTTGCTCTTTTATACTATCTTCCTCCGAGGCAGCTATTCTCCTGGCCTCCAGTCGCACGCTCTTTCGTCGCTCACCTACACCACCACCGGTGCTCTTTCTCTTAGCACGGCCCTTCTTGGGCTTCTTTGGGGGTTCTATGGCAACATCCTTTGTGGTATCCATGGGAACCGAATCCACTGTATCTATGGCAACCGGATCGTTTATAATGCCTGTTTCTGTGTCCCAGTTTGAGATCAGGGCAACTATTTCACTGGAGGACTGAAGGCAAATAACAATAAATCGTCGGTTTTTGTGGTCTAGGCTGAGAGTAAAGGGAGTGGCCATATTATGGAGCTGAGATAAGCTCTTAAACTTGAGTCTTCCTAAAATGTGGACATCTGAATTACCATTAGTGACAGCAGCTGGGTCTCCACCTGCATGGATATAACCAGACACACATCATTATCCTAACATGCTATAGAGGCTCATTACTGTGGCTGTATTATAGAGGGTGGCCTGCTATAACACATATGCTATGGAGGCTCGTTACTGTACGTGGCTGTATTATAGATGGTGGCCTGCTAACACACACCTTTATGTTCTGAGAGGGGATGCTGACAGAATGAGCAGAGGATAGACTGTAAGTCTTCCCTCACTTTAGACAGCATCATTCCCTGGAACGACTGCTGTATAGCCACCAGATTAGAGGGCACGAAACCCGTACACGCACAAACCACACTACAATCCTGTTAGGGGATCGAGACCATAAATGAATACCCAGGTAATAAATTATACGTACATATAATAAGCAATTGGGTACATGCACGTAGCTGTATAATAGCTAGTACGTGGAACATAGCATAATCAAAGAGCAAATATCGACACCAATAATTTGGTATAACCTGTGCCAAATCGCCCCAGGGCAAGTGAATGGGATCGTGTGATCCAAACACGGGACTCCGAGGAATGTCCATCACAGGTATAGAGTGGACACACCCCCTGGAGCCCGAGGCTCCCACCTCTTTACAAATCAGCGTATCGACAGACGTCAACACTCTGTGCTCAGATGACATGTGACCACACTCACGACAGCTGCGTCGCAGGAGGAGCAGATCCAAGGTACTGTGTGTATGGGGAATATGTGGTGTGCATTAATTAGAAGACAAACAATGACACAAACGAGGACAGGGAAAGTATGTTAGCATTCGACTCGATTATATACTTAGCTCAACCCTAACCCAACCCATAACCCTATACATATTTTAAACAGTGCTGTAACATACTGTCCCCAGAGTACTGTCCCTAGGTCAAGTACAATGACACTAGCACTGCAGCTATAGCTAGCTAGCTGGGCATATACCCTTTCGCTTCAGAGGGCTGTTTATATCCTTCACAGGCGCAGTCTGGGTTTATGCACCGCTCCATAGCAGCTATTCAGGTTACCGCGCGCTATCAGCCTATGCGATATGCAAGACCTCCAAAGACACGCTAATTAAAAAGCTTTGTATTTCGCGGGTGGTTGAGAAACTACCACGTGCACGTGATATTATGCTACTCGTCTCCAAGAAAGCTGCGTAAAGACAAAGTCAAGCTGTTCAAAAAGAAGCTTTTTCGCCCAAGAATCACGCTCGGAAGTTTAATCCTGAGCCATTTCCTAAAAAAGGGATCAGAACTGCTTTACTCACTTCGTTTTATTTATAGTAAGTATAAAAATAGCTTGGGTGTGTAAAAATAGGTAATCGCGAGTAGGTAATCATAATCAGGCGCTCATCAATGGAATTTGCCAGATCATTGTTGGCTAAAAATAGATCAATGGTTTTTGCTTTTTTGTAACATAAGTAAACTTCCCCTGTGATCTGAGTCTAGTAAGCAATGGTTTGGGGGTGAACTTGGTGAACTTTGCACATTCATTTTTGTGTTTGTGTGAAATGTATGTATTATTTGAAACTCAGATTACATTGCTTGTGGGTTGTCAATGGGCCGCAAGAAGATCTCTATCACTCGTATCCAAGATGAGAGGAATCGTCAGGTGTGCAACTTAACACTTTAGTATACTTTACGTTGCAACAAGTAATATTTGAGTTATAATGTACGAACACGAGACCCACCATCACCACCACCAGCTTTATATCGATCCCTTTTCGATAAATAGTTATCTTCTCTTATAGTGTAGCAATTATTTGTGCTATGTTCACGTTGTGTATTATCAGGGCTCTCAGTAAGACCAGCACAATGTTGCTGATGAGACTCCCCTGTTTAATTACTACTACTACTACTACTGCTTTCCGTACTATGTACGTTCCTTATATCCCCCTCACACAACACACAGACACCCACCCACACACACACATCAATAACCACTCACACCCATCCTCAGATAACGTTCAGCAAGCGTAAAGCGGGGCTACTCAAGAAAGCGTATGAGCTCAGCATCTTGTGTGATGTTGACATTGCTATGATCATGATCACTAGCAACAGGAAACTGTACCAATATGCCTCATCCAACATGAACTCTATACTCATCAGGTGATTGTCATGTGACATTATTAATAGTATGTCATGTGACCTTGTAGTCCGTCATGTGACCTTGTAGTCCGTCATGTGACATTGTAGTCCGTCATGTGGCCTTGTAGTCCGCCATGTGGCCTTGTAGTCCGTCATGTGACATTGTAGTATGTCATGTGACATTGTAGTATGTCACGTGTCTTTCGTCTGTAGGTACACAGAGTTCAAGGACCCGGACGAGAATAAAACAAATGCTGATATTCTGGATGTGAGTTTGTTTTAGCGACTATATTATGTGTTTGTTTGTGTTGTGAGATTCATTTGGTGATGTTTGTTTGCATTTCTCAGGACATTACTAAGAAGGAAAGAGGTGCTGACAATGATTCAGGGGAGGAAGACGGCACCTCTGTGAGTGTTGTGTGTGTGCGTGTGTGCATGTTGCAGTGGAGGGATGAGTATATAATGGCCTTGTTTGTACCATAGACTGGTGGTCCTCAGCAGTGGTGTTTAATATTTCCCATGCAGTTTTTGCTGACCCCACGCACACAAGAGAACTATCGTAAGATTGACGAGGAGTTTGATCACATGATGCACGAGAACCAAGTCCCTCCGCCTCCTCGAATAGTACCTGCTGTAAGTCAGCCACCCCCCTTTGAGCAACAATACTGTATAACCGCACCCACTTTCTGTTAGGCCCCTCCCCTTGGCAGTGCCCCTCCTCAAGTGATGCCTGTCACAGTACCTGTTAATAACACCAGGTCGGTACATCAGACCATCCACCAGCATCTGGTTTCTAAGGAGCAGCGATTATCTGGAGGTAGTTCGGGACAATCGTCTGCTCCACTCTCCTCTGCCTTTATGTCCCCACAGAGGTGAGTGAGGCAGCTGTCACGTTTATTGTACTGTACAACCAACGACCAGCCACGATTAAGGCTGGGGGTATAATATGACACTAGCATCAAAACACTGACGCTAAGACATGTAAGCTTCACAGGCTTAACTGACACTACGTAAGCTCCAGCGTTATATTGTGAACCAGGTTTAACTGATGCTGCTATGTAATCTCCAGCGTTATATTGTAAACCAGGATTAACTGATGCTAGGACGCTACGTCAGCTCCAGCGCCATAATATTATTGTGAACTATATGAAGCTTTTGCACGCATTTCGTAATCTTTACTGTACTTTTTTCTAGTAGCGAGTTGTCGAGTGCTAGCCCACTGGGTATCAGGGATCGTCTCCCCGGGAGTATGCCACCACCTCTGGTCACGCCCACACGATTACAGACGATACGTAACCAAACGCTCAAACTCCACCTACCTGGCAGTGGACGCTCCTACATACCTTTACAATCAGGTCAGGAAAATATAGAAGTACTAATAGTTCACATGCAATATATATATAGCGAGTTGTTTTTCACTTGCAGTAAACCTTTCAACGTGTTTTTAGTGAAGTGTCTGAACACCGATTACTGCATTTACTCACGTTCCCAGGCCTTTTTTCTCTACACTAAAAAATAACAGCCTGGTATTTATTGCATGGGTGATAGCGTGCATGCGTTAGTTAAATGATTGGTCAATTTTGTCGTAAATTACACCGTAAATATTAAGACAATTATAGTGAATGGAAAATAATATGTTTAGGCTTTAGTGAAAGGTCCGCTAGACCAACGCGAGAGAGAGAGCATAGGCTACAGCTTCTTTAAACTCAGTAGTTGCCGTCGCCATTACACTAGAGTGTCACGGATATAGTAAACGAAGAAGTATACGATAGTATTTTACAAGCAAAGTACTGAAGATTACTATTTCCCCAGATTGTAGAGAATGGGCACGCATGCGCACTATCACCCGTGCAATAGATACCAGGCCCTCTTTTTAACATACAATCTATTAGAAAAAAGACGGCCTGTGAACGAGGCCTCACCACAAGACCTCTACAGTTTCATTCATGCATCTAGTACTTTACTGACCCATGCAGGTCTAAGTGCTGGTAGCCATAGTGCTGGTAGCCATGGTGAGAGCGAGGGTAAGAAGAGCGCTGGTGCTGAGGAGGCAGACCTCTCTATTAAACTGGGGCCTGGGGGAAAGCCACCGCTCAGAGTCTACATACCAGGACAGAAGGAGTTTGTTCCAAGAACTGTACGTTTGGCAGTGATATAGACCAGAGGAGGTACGACACGAGTAGCTCAATTAGTGAGGTACTAATTATAATTCCAGTCATGTGCAGCCAGTGAATATTGCTGCGTAATCACCTCGTTTAGACTAACTGAGGTACTACTCGTGTCGTCCCCTTTGGATATAGATATAGAGATATTGCCCATTCTTGTAATATATAGTATGCCACATACAGTAGCAGGATTTGTCGTTTTTTTTTTCGTACACGTGGCCTACATACGAAATCGATACAAGTGTTCGAGTCTCTCCGTAAAAAACTTTTGGAATTTCCCGCTATACGGTATATTTTTCTCCCTGTGCAGCAAGCTACTTCTCCGTTGCCTCAAGTCTCTCTGCCCACTACGTCCGTACAGCCCGTTGCCACGACTACCACGGTCGTGGACTCTCTCACAACACCCGTACTCAACTTACAAACTCCGAGTATCTATAGCACTCTCCAGCCGATGTTCTCGAGTCTCATGGGTGATTTCCCCTTCAACCAACCGGCGGTGGCGACGTCGGGTACCGGGACGGGAGGGGACAGCTCATCAGCTGCTCTCGTAGCATTCCCCGTGAGCATACAGCCTTCGGGCGGAGCAGGGCCTGGAAATCTTATTCTACATGCTCAGAATATGGGGCAACCGTTTCTGCTCACACCGTCAATCGATGGTCGGCAGAATACGGCTCCGCCTCCTCCTGCGCTGACTGCAAGTGCGAGTCCAAACGTGAAGGATTTCGAGCAGCTCAAAGCCCAGTACGAACGGACACAACAGATGATACATCAGCAACTCTTGCTCTCTCAAATGCAGTCCATGTTACAGCAAACAACACGGCCCCCACCCACTTCCACCAGTGCTCAGGCTCCACCCCCTAGCGTACAAGCCGGGGCGAGTGGTGATATGGACAGCGGACTGGGTGGACAAGAATCGGAGGCTGATAAATACATCAACGGAGCCGATGTCATGATGGGAGGGAGGAGTGGGAGGGGAGGTGGAGCTCCAGACGAACCTTTAGCCAAGCGATCTCGTTTGGACACCTCTCCTTCTATTCACGTTTAGTGTTGTGTTGTGTTGTGTAGTTTTTCATTGTTTATTCGTTATCTTGCAGTTTCGTATAAAATAGCCAATGGTTGATTAAACTAGAGTATTGTAATAAAAAAAACACTGCAAGACACGATTGAGCTATATTGCTATATGCAAGTCCTCGGACAAACACCGCTTGAAAAGAATATACAAGTTTTGGTGTATTATCGTCATGAACTTCAATCCTGTACGTAGTGCGACACCTGACATTACGAGCTAGTAGTTTACAGCTTGTGTCCGATGCCTGAATAAATACAAGAAATGAATAAAGGAAAGCACACACACACACTGTAGTTATTACAATACCTTAGGTCATCAGTATCAGTGACTTTCTTTGGCTCAGACTCCAAAAGTGTTTCTGACTCCAAAGGTGTTTCTGACTCAGATTTCTCTCCATTCTCGACAGCTTTCTCCGCTCCGTTTCCAGTGAACCACCTCACTATTGGTTTGAACACCGCCGTCCACAGGAACAGCACCAGAGGCACTGCTATACACGTCAGTCACACCATCAGCAAAACACAGAAAAATTCTTGATTGTTTATAGTGCTGACTCATCAACGTCATAATTACCGTACTTATTCGATTTAAGGCGACACTTAAAAAATAGTTATTTCTCAGAAATAATGTACAAGAATATTTGATTTTATATTGTGGTATATGGGCATTATAAACGAGGGCGTTCCAACCGAGAGTGTCGCCTTAAATCGATTAAGTACGGTTATAGAACCAGCCTCGATTAGGACGCCCTCTACAATTATTTTGGGCACTTTATTGTTGTGTGCTAGTACATACTGTTATGGAAGTTATGGAACACAACACATCACAATACACCAATGTTGTTTGTTTTTAATGATGGGGTAAGTTCATTGGGTTATCAGGTGACTTCATCCAGTCCTTGCGAAGCATTTGCTTGACTTGCGATAATCTCATATTAGGATTCTCTTGTCGTAAACGTGGCAACTCCCTCTGTTCGAATGCCGCAAAAGCAGCTGCTTGTCGTCTCTCTGGGTGTTTGTCTACTGGAGGCTGTGAGCTCCCCAATACGCCGATAGCCTCCTCAACAGTTCTGGCATCGAGGATGCCCTCGGCCGCTCTTTGTCGTAAGAGGTGGTTAGGGTTTTCCTTGAGCAACGGACCGTCTGTGACTCTTTTAGGGAGAGGTGCTGCTGCTGCCACAGGTTGTCTTGTCAAGGTCTCTATTTGATCACGAGTTAGTTTAGTCGCTCCGGAACTAGATTTTGATGTGAGAGATGCTTCCTCCGTTTCAAGCAAGCGTTTGGCTTCTTGCTTCTTCTCAAATTGCTCCGTTTTCTTTCGCTCTCGATCCATCTATAGAAGCAATACAGTGGCGTAGGAACCAGGGGGGCTGCAGGGGCTGCAGCCCCCCTTTATTTTTGGTGGACAATCTTGCATTACTGACATTTTTTTAATCAATTTTGCATAAATAAAGGAGAGCCCCCCTTTGTCAAAACATCTTCCTACGCCACTGTAATCCCCATACCTTGGCTTGGGCATGTTTGGTCTACAACATGGGGGTTATGCGAGGATTATACCTCATATCACACATCCCTGTGTCTAGGGGAGCAATTGTCTAGGTACTATACTAGGTTGGTTAATTTATAATGTGACCCTGGAGCTTACGTAGCGTCCGTAGTGTCCGGAAGACTTGATCATTCTATATTCCAGCATATAGTGTCAGCACCTAGTGTCATGATTAAGCCTAAAGCCTGGTTCAGGATGTGGCACATTCTACCGTTTCATTCGCCTTGTATGTTCTGTTTGCACTACGCATACTGCACTGGCGCCGATCACCATAATTTAACGTAAAAATTGTAACGAAAATTGACCACGCCAAGTCTGGCGAGCAGACGAAAGAACGTATGGTGACTATAGAGAATGCTGTAACTTCCAATCAGATTGCAGCTATGATTAATGTGGAATGCACACATTTTACCCTCGCGAACTTGCAGTACATCTGGCTGGTCACGTGGGCGTACGAAAGAAGTTCTTTCCTATGCTAACTATGTACGTACTTAGCTACTTTAGGGGAGCGGGGTATAATATTCAGCTCAGCTACATGACAGAATGTCAAAACGGAGAAAAACGGAGCGATCAACTTTCCAACTGTACACGGAAGTGTGTCTATATAGTCACCATACGTTATTTTCGTATGCTCGCCAGACTATACCACGCCCAGGTCGGCCATTAATCTCTTACTGACTTAACCCTTTCCCTGGTGCGGCCGACTATAGTCGGTTTGGGGGGTACGTACTTTCAAAAAATCACTGCACCC
>VSKX01092888.1_pt1 | contig 10099 bp, 10 predicted proteins | sample 4799481 | NCBI WGS metagenome assembly VSKX01 (sample SAMN12179537, study PRJNA552185) | sponge metagenome | biome: deep-sea hydrothermal plumes; feature: spots directly above weak diffusing fluid; material: sea water; isolation source: sponge from the Swan site of a hydrothermal vent ...
GCAGATATGATTAAACAAACCCTTGAAGAGGGTGGTGGTCGCGTATGCAAACAAGAATATTGGGGGCTGAAAAATTTGGCGTATCCAATAGCGAAAAATGCACGGGGACATTATACATTACTCAATATAGATGCCGCCCACGATGCCATGGTAGAGGTTGATAGAAAACTGCGCCTGAGCGAAGATGTGTTGCGCCATATGAGCATCCGTGTTGATGAACACGAAGAAGAAGAATCCGTACAACTGCGTAGCAAAAGTCGCGATGACAGAGGGCATCGCTCAGACGATTCCCGCGCCAGACCAGACACCAGAACAGACACCAGACCAGATGATAAAGAGGAAGCAAAAGCATGACCAATGGTAAAAGTAATTTCGGACGGCATCGCAAGTCTTGCCCTTTTTCAGGACCAAACGCACCAGTCATTGATTATAAAGACATACGCCTTTTACAAAAATATGTATCGGAACGTGGCAAGATTATTCCACGCCGCATAACCGCCGTATCAGCAAAGAAGCAACGCGAACTAGCAAGTGCCATTAAACGCGCCCGCCAGATTGCCCTTATGCCATACGCCAGCGAATAATAGATAGGAACAAACCCCCCATGCAAATCGTATTACTAGAACGTATCCCTAAACTTGGACAAATGGGTGATGTGGTTAACGTCAAACCCGGCTATGCGCGCAATTTTCTATTGCCACAAAACAAGGCTCTTAGGGCGACAAAGGCGAATATGGAGCGGTTTGAAAAAGACCGCGCCGAGATTGAAGCAAGAGATCTAGACCGCAAAACCGAAGCCGAAGCCGTCCATAAAAAACTAGACGGCATGCAATTTACTATCCTGCGTCAATCTAGTTCGACAGGGCAACTTTATGGGTCGGTGACGTCTCGTGATGTCGTGCAACTTTTGGCAGACGAGAATATCCGTGCTGTGCGGGGGCAAATCAATATAGAGTCAGTCAAAATTCTTGGTATCCATAAGGCAGTGATTGCTTTGCACCCCGAAGTGCTTTGCACTATCAGCCTTAATGTGGCGCGCACCGATGAAGAAGCGACACGACAAGCCAAAGGCGAAGTCTTCACCGCTGACGGACAACAACCCGCCCCGCAAAATGATGAAATTGTGGCAGAGGAAGTCTTTGAAGAAGGACACGAAGTAGATTTAGAAGCCGCTAATGCAGAAATAGAAGTAACGCCAGAACCTGTGCCTGCTCCTGCGCCAAAAGAAGAAGAAATGGAAATAGAAGCAGAAGTAGAAGTAGAAGCCGAAGCCGAAACCCCGCCTAGCAATGATGGCGAAGAGGATAATGCTTAAACTTTTAATCTTTCTTATTGCCTGTGCGTGGCTCGCTTATATAAATCCCCTATTCGGTATAATATTTTTCTTTGGTGCTGGCTTTTTATGGCTGGCATTCAATGCCTTAACGACAATGTTCGTCTATAAAGCAGAATATGAAAATTTTGATGACGAAGACGAGGACTATGAAGATGAGGAAGAAGACGACTAAACACCTGTTTTATATCCTATTTTATATCGCTTTATCCCCTTCTCTTTTGTAGCAAAAAACTTATCCCCAATATCCACAGCCCCCAACCCGAAATAAAGTGATTTATCGCTAGCGATAAATTTGTGTGCGGTCTATAGAAGTATTATGGAAGAGCAATCACAATCATCATTCACACCAGAGGCGGACGCATCTTATGCTATGCCCCCGCAAAATTTAGATGCGGAGCAAGGTTTGCTCGGGGCGTTATTGCTAGACAATAATGTGATGGAGCAAGTTACGGATTTCTTAAACGAGGCACATTTTTTTGATCCTGTGCATCAACGTATTTATGACACGATTTCTAAAATGATAACCAATGGTAATTTGGCATCGCCTGTTACTTTGAAAACTTATTTAGAGGCTGATGAAGGTTTAGCGCAAGTTGGTGGTGCGGTTTATTTGGCACGGCTGGCGAGCAATGCGACCACCCTTGCCAATGCGAAAGAATATGGGCGCACGATATACGATCTCGCTTTGCGGCGCGAATTGATTGCGCTCGGCGAGAATATGGCACAAACCGCAAGAGAGGCAGTGATAGAGCAAAACCCGCAAGACCAGATAGAGGCGGTGGAGCAATCGCTTTATGAACTGGCGGAAAAAGGTCCGGGCAGTGCGGGTTTTATGACCTTTTCGCATTCCCTGACAGGGGCGGTGGATATGGTGACCCGTGCCTATGAGAGCGATGGCAAACTCTCTGGCATAGATACGGGCTTTATAGATTTGAATGCGTTATTGGGTGGTTTCCAGCCGAGTGATTTGGTTGTGCTGGCGGGTCGCCCTGCTATGGGTAAGACCGCTTTGGCGACCAACATTGCCTTTCATATTGCCCAAGAATATCAAAAGGCAGAACGCGATGGTGATATTACAGATTATGATGATGGCACACGCAAAGTTAATCGTGGTGGTGTCGTGGGGTTTTTCTCGCTGGAGATGTCGGCAGAGCAACTAGCGATGCGTTTGCTGGTAGAACATTCCAATGTGGCGGCGCGTGATATTCGGCAAGGCGAGATTGATGATGAAGAATATGAACGCATTTGTAATGTCTCCACCAAATTACACGAGATTCCTCTTTATATTGACCACACGGGCGCAATCCCTATGGCGACATTGGCGGCGCGCGCAAGGCGGCTGAAGCGACAACATGGGCTAGACTTTTTGGTGATTGACTATTTACAATTGGTTCGTGCCTCTAGTGGGCGCAGCAATGATGGGCGGGTGCAAGAGGTCAGCGAGGTCACGCAAGGGCTGAAGGCACTAGCAAAAGAACTCAACATTCCCATTCTGGCATTGTCGCAATTGTCTCGTCAGGTGGAAATGCGCGATGATAAGCGTCCGCAATTATCGGACTTGCGGGAATCGGGGGCGATTGAGCAAGATGCCGATGTGGTGATGTTCGTTTTTCGTGAATCATATTATTTAATGCGTGAAAAACCAGATGAAGGCACAGATGAATTCCTAACATGGCAAGAAACAATGAACGAAAAAAACGGCTTGGCAGAAATCATTGTCGGCAAGAATAGACACGGCGCAACCGCCACGATAGAAACGGCTTTCTATGCAGCGCACACGCGTTTCAGCAATCTCATAAAAGATGAACAAGCCCCCGTTCAACAAGGCTATGGCACATATAATAATGGCGATGACGACGATGATGACGACTACCCCTCCGCCGATGATTTAGGCTAATCCTATGGGGGGCGGCGCAAGTCTGGATTGCGGGCATTTGACGATAGATTTATCGGCGCTCGCTTCTAATTACAAAACAATGTGTGCGAAAACCACCAGCGAAGCCAAAGATAAAAGCGTGAGCATAGCGGCTGTTGTCAAAGCCGATGCCTATGGCTTGGGGCTAGAGGCGGTCGCTCCAGCATTATCCAAAGCGGGATGTGTTGATTTTTTTGTCGCGCAAATATCTGAAGCCTTGCAATTGCGGGGGTTATTACCAGACGCCACGATATATGTTTTGAATGGCTTAGGCGACACACCCGCTATTTTTACAAAAAATAATCTTATCCCCTGCCTGATAAATATAGAGCAAATAAAATTATGGCAAAAAGCGGGTGATAACCCCGCCGCCTTGATGTTGGATATTGGTTTTAACCGATTGGGGTTAGCGGCAACTGATTTACTAGACCTCGCCAGCGACCCGACTTTATTTGAAGGCTGGCAATTGAAAATGATAATCGGGCATTTGGCGTGTTCTGACGACCCCGACCACCCGATGAATCGTGCCCAAGCAGAAACCTTTCGTGATGCCTGTGCCACATTACCAGACGCGCCAAAATCGCTTGCCAATTCTGGCGGTGTGTTATTGGGTGCAGATTATCATTTTGATATGGCAAGATGTGGCATCGCCCTTTATGGCGGCATGGAAGCCGATGGTATTAAACCTGTGGCGACATTAACCGCTCCCCTTTTACAAATCCGCCAGATTGCCCAGGGCGAAAGTGTCGGTTATTCCGCTTCCTTCACGGCTTCGCATGATATGCAAATCGGTATTATCGCGCTTGGCTATGGCGATGGCATACCGCATCGTTTCGGCACAAAAGCGCAAGCCGTGCCTTTATGGCTGGCAGAGCAAGCCGTGCCGATTATCGGTAAAATCTCTATGGATACACTGGCAGTCAATCTAACAAACCTCCCTCTATCTGGGCACTTGCCACCCCAAATAGGCGATATGGTAGAAGTGTTTGGTACCCATAATCCCCTACCCCATTTGGCAAAAGCAGGCGACACAACCGCATACGAATTGCTAACACGGCTTGGCAAACGCACCAAACGCCTTTATGTATAGAAAATGTTTATAATAACTTCCATAGGGCGCGCCTTCCTTAATTTTGCAGCACAGATAGGGCGGCTGTTCATCTTTACCATGCACGCCCTTTATGCTTGTGTGCGCCCGCCTCTATATATCGGGCTGATTGGCAAACAAATTATTCATATCGGCTATTATTCGCTGCCTGTTGTCGCCCTGACATCCTTTTTCACAGGCGGCGCTTTGGCAATACAAATCTATTATGGCGGTAATCAATTCAATTCTGAATCTATTGTCGCCAGTATTGTCGCCCTCGGTATTACACGCGAACTAGGACCTGTGCTGGCAGGGCTTATGGTCGCTGGGCGTGTATCTGCCGCCATTGCCGCCGAACTCGGCACAATGCGTGTGACAGAACAAATAGACGCCCTCACAACCCTATCAACCGACCCCATGAAATATCTTGTCGTGCCACGCCTTATCGCCGCCACAATCTCTATGCCTATCCTCGCCTTCTTCGCCGATATTATCGGGGTGATGGGCGGCTTCGTCGTGGCAACACAATCTTTCGGGTTCAATGCCGCTCTTTATATTCAACGCACCACAGACTTTCTGGATTTTGACGACATCAGCTCTGGCTTAATAAAAGCAACAGCCTTCGGCTTCATCATCGCCCTTATGGGTTGCTATAACGGCTATCAAAGCGCCGGCGGCGCACAAGGCGTCGGGCGCGCAACAACAAATGCCGTTGTCAGTGCCTCTATCCTTATCCTCGCCACAAACTATATAATGACATCGCTATTATTTTCGTCATGATTATCATTAAAGACCTCCACAAAAAATTTGGCACAAATGCCGTGTTGAAAGGGGTGTCGCTGGATATTCAACAAGGGCAATCGCTGGTTATCATCGGCGGTTCTGGTAGTGGAAAATCTGTGCTGGTGAAATGTATTCTGGGGCTGGAACAACCAACAAGCGGCTCTATCACCATTGACGCACATGAAATGATTGACGCAAGCCGCACGGCACGACACAAAATAAATTCCCGCATTGGCATGTTGTTTCAGCATAGTGCTTTGTTTGACAGCCTACCGATTTGGCAAAATGTTGCCTTTCGTGCTTTGCAAACCCCTTCCCTATCCATTAGCGACGCAAGAGAGATTGCGGCAGAGCATCTTATCCGTGTTGGGCTGGAGACATCTCTGCTAGATGCCTTCCCGAATGAGTTATCGGGCGGTAGTGCTAAACGTGTGGGGCTGGCGCGTGCTATCGCCCCCGATGCCAATGGCACCCCTCCCGATATATTGATATTTGACGAACCCACCACGGGGCTAGATGCCTTGATGACCGAAATTATTAACGACCTCATCTGTGAATGTGTTGAGAATTTACACGCCACGACAATTACGATTACGCATGATATGCGAAGTGTCCGCACCATTGCCGATAAAGCCGCCTTGCTTTATCGGGGCGGTATTATTTGGCAGGGCGGGCAAAATGATTTGAGCGATGTCACCCAAGACACCAACCCCTATCTCTATCAGTTTATGAATGGGCTGGCGACAGGACCAATAGAGGTGGTTGAGTAATGGCACAGACCACCACCTATGTATGCGGACAATGCGGGCAATCCCACAAAAAATGGTCGGGCAAATGCGCTGGCTGTGGCGCATGGAATAGTTTGAGCGAAGAAGTCGGTATCGCCACCGCCCCTGCTGGTCGGGGCGCAAAAAAAGTGCAAGGGCAACAAGTGGAACTGACAAGCCTTGTCGGTAATATGGCAGAAACACAACGCACCTCCACCGGCATAGCCGAACTTGACCGCGTGTTGGGGGGAGGCACAGCACAAGGGGCGACCATCTTAATCGGGGGCGACCCCGGCGTTGGCAAATCAACGCTTCTTTTGCAAACCGCCGCAGGGCTTGCCAATAAAGGGCGCAATGTCATCTACATCACAGGCGAAGAATCCCCCGCGCAAGTGCGCTTGCGTGCCATGCGCTTGCAACTCGCCAACGCCCCCGTCAAAATCGCCACCGAAACCAATGTTGCCAATATCTGCAAAACCATCGCTAAAGAAAAACCCAATTTACTCGTCATAGATTCAATCCAGACGATGTGGTCACCCGCATTGGAATCTGCGCCGGGCACGGTCAGCCAATTGCGCCTCGCCACACAAGATCTCATCCACGCCGCAAAAGCCAACAACACAACCCTGATATTGGTCGGGCATGTAACCAAAGACGGACAAATCGCCGGACCACGTGTGCTAGAACACATGGTAGACACCGTCATTTATTTTGAAAGCGAACGAGGCGATCACCTCCGCATTCTACGCACCGTTAAAAATCGCTTCGGGGCAGCCCACGAAATCGGGGTGTTTGAAATGCAAACACAAGGATTGATGGAAGTGCCAAATCCCTCCTCCATATTCCTAGAAGCACACGATAACAGCAACACGGGCGGCACTGCCATATTCGCCGCCATTGAGGGCACAAGACCCCTATTGGTGGAAGTGCAAGCCCTTGCCGCCCCCTCCTCACTCGCTATCCCCCGCCGTGCTGTCGTCGGCTGGAACCAAAATCGCCTATCAATGGTGCTCGCCGTGCTGGAAGCAAGAGGCGGCATATCTTTTGCTGGTCGCGATGTCTTCCTCAATATCGCTGGCGGGCTGAACATTACCGAACCAGCCGCAGACCTCGCCGTCGCCGCCGCCCTTATCTCTTCCATCAATGAATGTGCTCTGCCGCCAAATAGCGTCATCTTCGGGGAAATAAGCCTGTCGGGCAGTATCCGCCCCGTCGTGCAAACCGATGTCCGCCTGAAAGAAGCCCAGAGACTAGGCTTTGACTACGCCCTCACCGCCACCGCCAAAAAAGGTGAAACCCAACCCGATGCCATAACCCCCATCCGTGATGTCGGCGAACTCATCGCCACAATACATAATGATTAATCCCTATAGACATTCGCCCCCGAATCCCACAATAGTCTATCTATGGAATTATTAATCATAGATTATCTGGTTATTGCAACACTGTTGGTATCGGCAGTGCTGTCGCTTATTCGGGGCTTCACAAAAGAGGTGTTCTCTATCGTCAACTGGGTTATCGCCATCTATGCCGCTTTATTCTTTTCGCCATTGGTGAAACCTCTTATCTCCCCCTATATCAATATCGTGGCGGTGGTGAATATAGGGGCATTTTTGGCTGTCTTTTTGGTGGTGTTCGTGGTCGCCAGCCTGATTACCAACGCCATCGCTGAGCGATTCAAAAAACATACGCCGGGCGTGTTAGACCACACTTTGGGGGTCGCCTTCGGGTTGGCGCGGGGGACGCTTATCGTATGCCTCGCCTATTTCGCTTTGGTGCTCGCCATACCCGAACGCCAACACCCCGATTGGGTTCGCAATGCCAAGACCAGACCCCTTATGCAAACAGGAGTGGCGATTATCGTCCGTGCTGTGCCGCTTGATCGCTTGCCTGTCAATATCTCCCACATAGAGGGAATTATAGATAATGTCCCCACCCTGCCCGAAGTTTTACAGAAAAATATCCCGCAAAATTTACAAGACAAAATTGACGATAAAGGCTATAAAGACAACGAGCGAAAACTCATAGAGCGTCTTATCCGCAACACTGAAAAAGAAAAATGACAACAAACATTATCACAAAAGATGACGACCGCTTAAACGAAGAATGCGGGGTCTTCGGGATATTCGGACACCCCGATGCCGCCGCCCTCACAACATTAGGATTGCACGCGCTACAACATCGCGGACAAGAAGCGGCAGGGATTGTAACCTTTGATGGCACACAATTTCATGCAGAACGGCGCTTGGGATTGGTTAGCGACCACTTCACCAAGCCCAATGTTTTAGATGCCCTTGTTGGTCATGCCGCTTGCGGTCATGTGCGCTATTCCACACAAGGGGGGACGATTTTACGCAATGTGCAACCTTTATTCGCAGACCTCGCTGGCGGTGGCTTCGCTATCGCCCATAACGGACACCTAACCAATGCACGGATATTACGCGATGAACTCGTCAAATGTGGGGCGATTTTTCAATCAACATCGGACACCGAAACCATTCTGCAATTGGTGGCGCGCTCCAACACGGGCAACACCCTCGCCCGCTTTACAGATGCGCTAAAACAAATAGATGGTGCCTATGCTTTGGTGGTGCTGACCAATAAAAAACTCATCGGCGCAAGAGACCCTACTGGTATTCGCCCCCTCGTATTGGGGGAGTTGGACGGCTCTTACATCCTCGCCAGCGAGACCTGCGCCCTTGATATTATTGATGCAAAGTTTATCCGTGAAGTGGAAAATGGCGAAATCGTTGTCATCACAGAAAACGGCATTAAAAGTTACAAACCCTTCCCACCACAAGAACCACGCCCTTGTATTTTTGAATATATCTATTTCGCCCGCCCCGATAGTATCGTTGATGGACGCAGCGTCTATGAGTGTCGCAAAAACTTCGGGCGACAACTAGCGACAGAAACAGGGGTGGATGCCGATGTTGTTATTCCCGTGCCCGATAGTGGGGTGCCAGGGGCGATAGGCTATGCCGATGCCAGTGGTATTCCCTTTGAACTAGGTATTATTCGCAATCATTATGTCGGGCGCACATTTATTGAACCGCAACAATCTATCCGTGCCTTTTCGGTGAAGCTGAAACATAATGTCAATCGCATCAATGTTGCGGGAAAACGTGTCATACTGATAGACGATTCCATCGTGCGGGGAACGACCAGCATCAAAATCGTCCATATGATACGCGAAGCAGGCGCAAAAGAAGTGCATATGCGGATTGCCTCACCACCCATTACCCACCCCGATTGCTATGGCATAGACACACCCGACAAAGACCAATTACTAGCCGCAAACCATTCCCTTGAAGAAATGTGTGCCCATATCGGCGCTGATAGTCTGAATTTTTTAAGCATTGATGGCTTATATAAAGCGATGGGGCACACACAACGAAACCCTGAACGCTCACAATATACCGACCATTGCTTCACAGGGGACTATCCCACACCACCTTACGATACAGAAACAGTGTTACCACAACTCTCGCTGCTGGCAGAAAAAAGTTAATGCACGATTTTTCGGATAAAGTCGCATTGGTTACAGGGGCATCGCGCGGCTTAGGCTATGCCATTGCCCAAGCACTGGCAGCAGCAGGGGCGCATGTTATTTTGGTCGCCCGCACACAAGGCGCCTTAGAAGAACTTTACGATTCAATTACGGCGCAAGGTGGCAGTGCCACAGGCTGCCCTATGGATTTAACCGACGCCACTATGATAGATGAATTGGGCGCAACCATTGCCGAACGATGGGGCAAACTTGATATGCTGGTCGGCAATGCGGGGGTGCTGGGGGTGCTAACCCCTGTCAGCCACATTGCGGCGGGGGAATTCGACAAAGCCCTCGCCATTAACTTAACCGCCAACGCCCATCTTATTCGGGTGTGCGAACCATTATTGCTAAAAGCCGATGCGCCTCGTGCTTTGTTCTTAACATCAGGCGCTGCCGACAAAGCCCGCCCCTTCTGGGGATTATATGCCGCCACAAAAGCCGCCCTCAATGCCCTCGTCCAAACTTGGGCAAATGAACATAAGGGCGATGCTCTGCGGGTGAATCTATTATCACCCGGACCAACCCGCACCGCAATGCGCGCCCAAGCCATGCCGGGCGAAGATCCCAACACTCTGCCAAGCCCCGCCGCCATCGCCCCCCTCGCCCTCACTCTGCTCTCCCCCCACCACTCCCAAACAGGGGAGATTGTTAGGTATGA
>VSKX01007730.1_pt1 | contig 10067 bp, 3 predicted proteins | sample 4799481 | NCBI WGS metagenome assembly VSKX01 (sample SAMN12179537, study PRJNA552185) | sponge metagenome | biome: deep-sea hydrothermal plumes; feature: spots directly above weak diffusing fluid; material: sea water; isolation source: sponge from the Swan site of a hydrothermal vent ...
GTGCTATTTTTAATTACTATTTTTTGTGCAAGATTTGGTTTAAGTTTTTTACTGCGGCCATTACATGGTTTAGCCGAACATTCTCGTAATATGGCCAGACAGCAATTTGGGCCTGATCTGCCGTTGCCAAAAACGCGTGAATTGCAAGATGTGGTGCAGGCTTTTAACAGTATGTCGAGTAAGCTAAGCCAAGTGTTTGTATCCCTAGATAAAGAAGTTTCTAATCTGCGTGAGAAGAATTTAATCGATTACGCATCTGGCTTACCCAATCGACAATATATGATGAGCCGCTTAGACAGTTGGCTTTCAGAGCCAGGTAGCGGCGCCGTATTATTGGCTAAATTTGATTGGCTTGAAACGGTGCACAGCAAATACGGTTATCAAGTCCGAGATGAAACCATTCGTATTTTATCTCAAACTTTACAGCAACAATTAGATCAAATTTCTCCTTCTGTAGTGGCTAGAATCGCCGCTTTTGAATTTGCATTTTTAGTTTCAGATGTAGAGCACGAACAATTAAGTCGATATCTTCAATGTTTAATTCGAACGGTGAATCAAGAAATTACCAAAGCGGGTTGTAAACCAAATCAAGAATTCTCGATTGGTGTGGCTGAACGTAACGGTGATATGCAAACACCCGATATCTTGGCTCAAGCAGACAACGCTCAGCAGCAAGCGGTTCAACAGAGTAAAACCTTTGTATGGTTAGAGTCAGATCACAAGCAACGACTCAGTCGAGAGCAATGGCGCACGAGCTTATCTGACGCGATTGAAGGTCAAAAATTTAGATTCCGTTGGCAGCCAGTGCAGTTTGTTGAAGGCAATAAACTGCTACAGCGTGAAATTTATTGCCAATTACAGTTAAATGGTGAATTTATTCATGCTGGGCAATTTATGCCTTACATTGAGTTGTTGTCATTAGGTAGCTTATTGGACAAATGTTTAATCGAATCTGTGAACAAAATCGGTTTAGTTGAACGAAACGCAGAACCTATTGCGATTAACCTTACCCAACAAAGTATACGTGATGAAAGTTTCCATATCTGGTTACAAGATTTCATCAGTAAAAGCGAACAAGCCAGTCAATTGTGTTTTGAGTTGCCTGAAGCTGCTGTTTACAGTGATTCAATATCTTGCCAAAAACTGTGCAAAATTATTCGAGATAATGGATCTAAAGTTGGCATCGATCATTTCGGGCGACAACTTGGATCAATGGGATATCTGCAACAGTTACAACCTGATTACGTTAAGCTTGATCAAGCTTTTTCTAACAATTTAGCGGAGTCAGAAAGCCGTGAATTGTGTCATGCGTTAGTAAAAGTAGCCAAAGGATTAGACATTCAAGTTGTAGCAACAGGCATTCAGCAGACTCAACAGCTCGCCCTTTACGATGATTTTTCGATTGATGCGTATCAAGGGTTTATTGTTCCTCCAATTGATATTGAGCTATAGGTTATATTCTAGCAATAATTGCTTTAACTAAAAGAGCCCTAAACTATAATTAGGGCTCTTTTAGTTTTTTCGACATTTCGTTTTCCATATCAAATAATATTTATAAATATTTAGGATTTAATCATTAAAACAGGCCATTTAGCGAGATAAACCATGTTGTTAAATTTTCCTAAACACTAAATCAGAAAAATTGTAATAACTTTTAACTCTCAACATCAAAATATTGCTTCTCTATAAACTTCAAGTTAATCATCTTTTAATTCATTAATAATGCTTTAGGTTTCCTTGTTACTAAAAGACTTAATGTCTAGCCTTAACAATACAAAGTTAACACCCAGTTACTCATGATTGCATAAATCTGTTTTGGAGATCAGTATGGCGTTTGGACAAATTAAAGTGCATAAAGTGCATAAAGTGCACGGAGGTAATGAGCTTACTGGAATAGACAACCTTCAAAATCTATCGTCAGAGAGTAGTGTAGAAATTAAGACTAAAGCAACAATAGGTTCAAATAGCTATGATGTCTCGATAACTTCTGATGGAATTGTAAATGTACAGCGGCTTCACTTAAATTTTGCAGTAGCGCATAAGGTTGGGCCAACGGATTTTGGATCTGAGCATCAAACCAGTCAATCAATCCGAAATACGGTATTAAGTGACGATCAAATACCCCCTGAAGTCGCGGCTAAAAATATCATGAAAAGTGATAAATTGGCTAAATTGGCTAAAGTTGTGTTGGAGGCCAGCAGTGCTAGTAGAGCGGCATTAATCATCACTGAAGTAGCAAGGCTTGCGTCTGATATTGCAAAGTTAGAGACTTATAATTGTAATTTGGCTGGTACATTGTCAAGTATGGCTGATGCAGAGCTTGATCATGTGGTTAATATACTCAATGAACTCTCTGCAGAGAATAGAAATTCAATTTTGAACTATATGTGCATTACTTTAGTCAATCCTGACGCTGGTAAATCAGATATTGGCGAGTTGTGCAGTTGCATAATATTAAAAATGAAACCTGAAAAAGCGGCTGATTTTCTTAACACTTGTTCTGGTCATCACATATATACCATATTGCAGTGTGAACAGCAGGCTGCATTTACAAAAAAGTATGAGATAGACTTTATCATTAGCTCACCTGAAATTGATATTCATACTGATACTAGTGATGATGAAATGTTAATGCTAAAAGGCTTTGAAGAAGTATCAGACATTACTGAAAGTATTATCAGTAGATCTCGTGCTGAAATTTTAGCTTATATGGATAAGGAATTAGAATCAAAAATTCAAGAACTTAGTAGTGAGGAACAACAAAAACTGAGAGAAGTTGCTATATTTTCATCTGCTCAATCAGCTAGTGAAAAACCATTAACTGAAACCGAATTACATTCCTTTTCAAATAAAGAGCATGACCAAGCATTTGGGCAATCTGTTTACAGTATGCAGGCTATGACTCCAAATGATACAAATCTTGATTTTCATGAAAATACTCATCAAGAACTATCTTTTACCCCATCATCAGTGCAATCCGAAGGTATGCTTCTAAGAGATGGTACAAGAGTGATCAGTGAGAGCCTTACAGATGCTCTGAGAACGACTCGAAGTAATAGCCACCCAGAGCCAGATAGTGTATCAAATGCATCTTTTTCTACTGTTGACGATGATGAATTTTTTGATGATTGGATGGGTGAACAGTTCGCGTTGACAGACAGAACCGACATGCCTACTTTTACCGTGATGAATGAACGTAGCAAGTTAGCGTCGACTGAATCAATTAATCATTCATTAAGACCTACTGGAACTTTCAACGTTTATACAAAAGCAGACGCCAGTATTCGTTCAGCCAGTATTCTTCCAAGGTCAAATGATTCACTCGCCATTGAAGCAATGAAAGAAGCAAATAAAATTAGCACGTTAAAAGCTGGAAAACTTGCAGGAGCTGAATCAATCAATGCTACAAGCTTAGTTGACTCACTGCCAGAGCTAGAAGAAACAATTGAAATACCTGAACTTGTGCTTATTACTCTGCAAAATGGGCTAAACGAACAAGAACACGACAATATGATAAATCGATTAGGGGACTATACGTTAGCTGTAGCACACACCCTAAAGAGAAAGACAAATGAAATAACACTTCAAATAAAAAGCTTGGAGAAGAATAAGTCTTCGTTATCTGCATCAACAGCCGATATTACCGATGAAATCACTACAAAGGAACTCGAACGTGCGGAGCGGGATATTGTTAATTTAAATGCAATGTTGGACCACCCTCTGTCTCAGGTACAACAAAGGATACTAAGAGATGGTTTTGTTGAATTGCTGGCTCGCTTTCTAATGTTAGAAAACGAACAAGAAGAATTTAAACAACAACCCGTAGGCATCAAAGGTGGGAAGAAAGCATTTGCTTTGAAAATAAATAAGTTACAACAATTTAGGGAAGCACTCGATAACCAATCGTGGGAGTCGGTGTCATTAATAAGTGGGATTGTGAAGTCATCATTAACCAATGCCAGAAAAAAAGATGCCTATATTGATGCGGTTAATAAGGGGACTCATCAGAATTTAGTATCGCAACGCACATACGCGGATGTTTCATTAGATGGCATAAACTTGTTTGGCGGAGACACAGTATCAAGTGGAATGAATCCGAATGAGTTTGATGACTGGGTACTTGAAAAAGGATTAGTTTCATCAACATATTCAATATCAAGCAAGCTAGGCGATATTGATGATGTGTTGATACCTAAAAAAGTAAAAATTGATACACAATTAAAAGAAAAACTATTTACGGTTAGCGATGATGAACAGATTGATAATGTTGAAACACTGCGTGAACAGTTGGCTCTGATAGAGCAACAAGTAGTTGCGCTTGAGAATAAAGTTACACAGGTACAGAGTGAACCTAAAGCCAGTGAAGTGGTAATAGAAGAAAGAAGAAACAATTACTCAAAATTAAAAATGTTATACCTGAAAGCCGTCACTGCGCATGAAAATGCTCTGAATTCTCAACCTGACAGACTAAATGTTTTCAAACAAAATATAGAGAAATTACTCGTTGAAATGCAAAAAAATGAAAACATTATCTGTACTTTAGAAGATGAAATTCAAGCTAAAGAAGCAGAGTTTAAAGCTGATGGGATTTGGGGGCTGGATAGGCTTTATACGGATAGTTTTTCAGAACAAGAACGAATGCGTACTCATGCAATGTCAACCGAATTACGCTATTTTATTGATTCTACTAGGGGAGAGAGAAACAAAGTTAAATACTTCTTTCCTAAGGTGGTTGCTGGTCATGCAAAAGCAGAGCTTCAAGCTTCAGCAGAGTCCAAAATTAGGAGCAAATGGAAAGATATCAAACTTGAAGAGAAGGCTGCTGCAGTATTAAATGAATATACCAAATTAGAAGAGAGAGTCATTGCGGGTCTTCACGAAGTATTGTTTCATAGCTTGGGTCACCGACAGTATTGTGTATTATCAGCTGTCGCAGAGTTAGATGATGTTACTCTTGGTCAAATTAGAGATCATTTAGTCTTAAATAATGCAGTAGATATTCCACGACCACATAAACGTATCATTTTTGAGATAGGCAAAGAGATAGGCATGATTTCTAAAGGGCCATGCAGCAAAGAAAATTTTATAGAAGACATTAAACTGTCAGCATCTCCGTTTCAAAGAGACCTAATGATAGCGCTTGCTGTGAAAGCACCTGAGACTTTCGTTCGACTCGCTTCTTCTATCGATCCGATGACACTCACGGCACACGAACTTTATGCCATCTATGAAGGGTGCCGCATGATGATGAAAAATCCAGTAATTCACGCGATTGTAAAACAATGCACTGAGTTTGCTAAATATAAAGCAATCGATAAATTGATGCCTCCACAATATATTGACGTATGTTTGGCAGCAGGCGATACATTGAATAAGCAAATACAACTTCTGAAGGCAAACAGTGCCACTAAATCAGATCAAACCCCAAGTTGTATAACTAAAATACCGTTTGATAAACACAAAGTATTTGATTATTCAGACCCGAAAATGCAATTACTTTATGCATTGAGTTTTGCACAAAGCTTTATGGCAGGAGCAGAATCGGGGTTGATGGATATGACAGAATCATTTATGGATCAAGGTCAGGGCATTATGAATGCTAACAATCCTGCTAAGTTTCATATAACAGGTTTAGCGCAGCAAGTGCTCGTTGAGTCACAGCCTGAATATAAAGATGGTGAATGTTACCAAAATATTTATTTCTCAGCGGCAGGCACCCCTGGAAACTGTTTAGTTAATACTGATTATTTCCAACCACGAGGTGAAGATTCAGATTGGAATTATAAAAAAAAAGGTGGACAAAACAGTCAACTACCAGCAACAAAATAACAGTGAAGCTGGTAGTTTTATAATGTAGATTTACTTGTGATACTTCGCAGAATTATCAGTGACCGCTTTAATAAACGCACCAGCATGTTCAGGGTCGACATGTTGATGGATACCGTGGCCTAAATTGAATACATGACCTGTCCCATTACCGTAACTTGCAAGAATCTGCTGAACTTCCTGTTCGATACGAGCTGGTGAAGCATAAAGCATCGAGGGGTCCATATTACCTTGTAAAGCGACTTTTTCACCGACACGGCGACGAGCATCACCAATATCGACCGTCCAGTCTAAGCCTAACGCATCACAACCTGTTTCAGCCATCGACTCAAGCCACAAGCCTCCGCCTTTAGTAAACAAGGTGACAGGCACTTGACGGCCGTCTGCATGGCGAGTTAAGCCATCAACAATCTTTTGCATATAGCGTAACGAAAACTCACGATAAGCGTGATGTGAAAGCGCGCCGCCCCATGAGTCGAATATCATCAAAGACTGCGCGCCATTAGCGACTTGTGCATTAAGATACAAAATGACTGAATCAGCCAATTTATCTAACAACATGTGTAACGCTCTTGGTTCGGCGTAGGCCATCTTTTTGATTTTTTCAAACGTTTTGCTTGAACTGCCTTCAACCATATAAGTCGCTAGTGTCCAAGGTGAACCAGAAAAACCAATCAAAGGCACTTCACCATTAAGTTCACGGCGAATGGTGCTGACCGCATTCATCACATAACCTAATTCATCTTCAGGATCTGGAATCGATAACTTTTCAATGGCCGCAATGGTGTCAGTCGGGCGTTCAAACTTAGGGCCTTCACCCGCTTCGAAATATAATCCTAAACCCATCGCATCAGGGATGGTTAAAATATCCGAAAATAAAATAGCGGCATCTAATTCGTAGCGACGTAATGGCTGCAGCGTCACTTCACACGCAAGTTCTGCATTACGGCACAGAGACATAAAGTCACCGGCTTGAGCACGAATTTCACGGTATTCAGGGAGGTAACGTCCTGCCTGACGCATCATCCAAACAGGGGTTCTGTCTACAGGCTGTTTCAACAATGCCCGTAGGTAACGATCATTTTTTAATTCTGCCATCAGGCTGGTTCCTAACAATAAGTCAATCTTGCGCAATAGTTTACCCGAAACGGTGACTGATATTGCAGTTATTTTTACTCAGTTTGTGCCAGATCAATCGAATTAAGTGAAAAGACATTAGGTGCTATTTGTGCGGAGATAATAGATGAGTAAATTTGAAATAGTTGTATATTGTGACGCAAGTCATACTTTATAGAATGTTATTTCAATAAAAGAACATTTAAACACAATAAAGTTCGACAAAAAGGTTGATTAAATGCCATTTTGTTCCTTACATTAGAGGTATAGGAAATAATTCAACTGACGGGACATGAGATGCTAAGAAAGTTAGAAAACGCCGAACAGAAATGGGGCGGAGCGAATAAGCTTATCGATCAGTGGCTGAGCAGTCGTCGTAGCCTGTTGGTGAATTATTTTCAAGTGGCGGGTTTTCCTCCATATGACACGGATGAAAAGTCATTACCTCCGTTCGAAAGCGTCAAAACATTCTGCAATTTACTGGTTGATTATGTCTCTGAAGGGCATTTTGAAGTTTACGATCAAGTAGTAACGGCTTGCGAAAAACAAGGCGAATCAGGTCAAACATTGGCCCGCGAGTTACTGCCAAAAATCAGTAGTAGTACAGATTTCGTTCTCGATTTTAGTGATAAATACACATCAGCATCGAGCGATAATATTTTATTGGAATTGGATGACGACCTATCACAACTTGGTTCATCAATCGAAAACCGCTTTGCGTATGAAGATGAATTGTTAGAAGTGTTGCATAATTACTATTCTTAACACTTAGAGTCTCCATCAAACATCTTTTTTCGACATAAAGCTAGGCTCTTATTAAAATAGGAATCTAGCTTTTTTGTGTTCTCGATAACACACTCAATAATTTAACAACACATAAATAAAAACCCCGCAATTGCGGGGTTTTGGCTTTTCTTCAACTCACCAGGGAGTTGAGTTGAAGAGGGCTTACTTAAAACTTATAACGTACAATCAACTGTGCTTGACGTGGTGCTTGATAGCCAGTGGCTCTCAAATAGTTTTTACTCTGCTCAAGGTTATCTTGAGCTAAGTCTAACTGTTGATCAAAGCTAGTTGGACGTTGTGTATTAAAGACATTAAAAACACTTGCTTGGATGCTCAAACCTTCAAGCATTTCAGGAGTGTAAATAAGGCTTAAGTTGGTATCAACTAACCAATTTGCACGGCCAGCATCACCACGTTTAGTAAGGGAAGCCTTACCATTTTCATCTTTGCAGTAGAAACTTGAACCAGAATAACGCTCAAAATTATGCGCATCATAGGCTGTGCTACCGTTACCAGATGGATCAGTTTTTAACCCATCTAGTGGAATGTAGCCATTACAGCTTAATGGGATACCTGATTGAAGGTTTATATTAGCAGAAGCTGACCATTCATCACTAAATTGATAAACACCATAGAAGGTAAAATTATGGCGGCGGTCGTTCGGTAAATTACCATACGAACCATCTAGGAATCTCTGATGATCGAAATCCTGTGTTGCACCCGCATCTTCTTGTGCCAGAGTAGAGTTTACATAACCTTCTACGTTACCAAAGCTTCTTGATAATGTGTAAGAGAAACTCCCTTTCCAGTTATCAGAAAATGCTTTTTCAGCTGTAAATTCAAGGCCCAAGTAATGACGCTTGTATTCATCTAGTCCAATGTAATCACTTGAGATGGTGTGGGTTTCTAAAGCATCATTATTATGTACATCAATATCTAGGGTTACATCATTACCCGGATTGATAACAATACATCCTTGTAAAGTACGAGGATCAAACTGGTCATAGCCGTTATCAGCCGCCCAGTCGATAATTCCATCATGTCCACAGAAATCATCCATACCATCTTGTACGGTACGCCCCATAAACCTAACACCTACAGTCCAATCATCGTTCAGTGCTTGCTGATAACCTATGATTAATTCATCCTGGTGCATTGGAGTTAAATTTTGATCGGCAATTTTACGTGGATCTGGGATTTGGTTATCAGTAACTGACCCGCCAAATTTATCACCTAACCCAATTGGAGTACCATCAGCAGGATTAAAACCATCAACAAAATGATAGTTTTGAGAAAATAACTCAGTACGAGTTGCACGAATGTTAGTGTTCGTCGCTACTGGTATGTAATAACGGCCTAATGTACCATAAAGTTTCTTGGTTGAATCGCCATCGATATCCCATGATAAACCAAAGCGAGGGGCAATTAACTGATCGCTTTCAATAAAAGTCTCGCCTTTACCATCGAGATTCTCAAATGTTTCACCGCGAACAGCGATATACGCTAATAGATTATCCGTAACTTGCCAGTTATCCTCAACATACCATGCAGTATTTTCTAAAGAGAACTTTCCTGATTCAGTATTATAGTTACGAATACGTACACCTTTAGTACCAACGCCTACATCAACACGGTTTACAACTCCACCATTCCATTCAGCACCTTCAACATAACGGTAGTAAACATTACCAGAATACTGTGTACCAGCATCAAATGAGTCGTAGGTCTCTGAATTGTAGCCAAAGCGAACGTTGTGATCGCCAAGCGTCCAATCAAAGTCAACTTTATAACCAGTTCTTTCATCTTTTGTTGGGTAGTCAGCAGTTACTGTTGATTGAACTTGACCTTCATCCCAGCAGCCAATTTGAACTCGGTCTGCCCATTGCTTTTCACCTGTTGTATCCCATGCGTAAGCACAATCTGCACCGGGTAGGTTTGGCGTAACTTCGTAGTTATGTTCGAGCTTCCCGTACAGTAAACGAACGTTCAAGTTTTCAGTAAGATAGCCGGTATAAGTACCGATGAATATATTACCACCGCTTTTTAAGCTATATTCATTAACTAACTCTCCATGTACACCTGTTTCTCTGAGTTTTTCATTTCCGTCACCATTTGGATCGATCGGATTCGAATAGTTAACTCTATCTCGTGTTACTTTATTGTTGATATGTGTAAAGCGTACCCGATGATCTTCATTGATATACCAATCAATATTGGCTAAATAGTTTGGATTGTCGCGCTCATAAGAACGACTTGTGGTTGTATAGTTATAATCATCTGAATCTTGGCGTCCCTCATAGTTCACGAAGAAAAACAGCTGATCTTCAATGATTGGGCCA
>VSKX01090013.1_pt1 | contig 10064 bp, 6 predicted proteins | sample 4799481 | NCBI WGS metagenome assembly VSKX01 (sample SAMN12179537, study PRJNA552185) | sponge metagenome | biome: deep-sea hydrothermal plumes; feature: spots directly above weak diffusing fluid; material: sea water; isolation source: sponge from the Swan site of a hydrothermal vent ...
CAATTCGCCTTTGCCATCGAAATACCAACTTTTAAACTGGCCTTGATAAACTTTACCTTGCTTACCTTTAAACGATCCCGGCCCAGTCAATACGCCTTCGACAAACTCTCCTTCATAAACATCACCAGCGGCATTGCTGTATTTACCCTGGCCATGATACAACCAGTCTTTGAAAGACCCTTGATAATGTATACCGTCAGCATCTTCAAAAACCCCTTTCCCGGTAAATTCGGAATGCACAAAAGTTCCATCGTAATTCTCGCCGTCACTGGTTACCAAAACCCCCTGTCCGTGTAACTCTCCCTGGTCAAAATAACCACGATAATAACCACCCGTACTGTAGCGTAACTGCCCCCTACCCTGATATTTATTATTTTTAAACTGACCGGTATATGAGTCACCTTTGGATTCGATCAACGCACCATGTCCGTGGAACTTACCTTGTTTGAATTGGCCGACATAATATGATCCTGATTGATAGTCCCAACGGCCAAAGCCATGTGGTTTAAAGTTCTTGATTTGTCCTTGATAGACGGCGGCTTCTGCTGTTTCTATTTTGCCTTGTCCGTTCAACTTACCGTCGACAAATTGACCCTGATAAGTAATGCCGGTCGCGGTAACCATTTTGCCAATTCCAGAGTAAAGGCCTTTTTTAAACTGTCCGTGATAACTGGCTCCATTGCTGTAGATGATCTTTCCCACACCAGAAAACAGACCGTCCTTTAGCTCACCATAGTAGCGACCACCATCCGGTAATTGTGCGTCTGGTGGAACTAAAAAAGTATCAGTGTTAATTATTAATACTACCCAGAACACGGCTAATATCGAAATAAGGATAAAGATTTTAATTTTCATAAAATACAAGCAATCACATGTTTTAGGAGTATCAAATCAATATATATCATATGGACTCAGGCAGAAACAAACTGGTTTCTCCTCGTTTTATTGGTTTATAAGAATGGGCATATTAAAATTTTTGAACCTTTTCATATTAAACAACAATATACAAGTTATCGAGCATGATTATGCAGAAAAATGCGATTTTTCCGTTGCACATAAAATCAACTGCTTTGCTTATTTGGTTTTACTGTTACAACCTGGCATCGGGTGACCTTTCACTTGCTGAAAGGTCTCATTTAATTGTCCTGCGATGCAGGATAAGTGTTTATTCTAATAGCTTATGGGACGTACATGTTAAATTTTATGACAGTTCAAACTGCTGCCGAGAACGGCAGTATTTATATTCTGATCTACACCATATTTCTAGCTTTTGTACTCTCGACAATGATTGCTTTTGTCTATCAAAAGACCTTTCGTGGTTTGTCCTATTCCCGTAACTACGTGCAATCGATCGTTCTGATTTCCATCATCTCATCGGTTATTATTCAATCGGTTGGCGACAGCCTGTCACGCGGTATCGGCATCATGGCTGCAATGTCAATTATTCGCTTTAGAACCAATTTTAAGGATCCCCGCGATACCTTGTTTTTGTTTGCCGCCTTGGCTGCTGGTATTTCATGTGGCGCATATGCCTACGCGGTAGCCACGGTAGGTACTATCGGTTTCGTTATCGTTACCATCATTCTTTACTATTCTCCACTGGGGCCCAATAGTTATTTTGATGGCATGGTGCGATTTAATATCGGCTTCAATAATCACGAGCAAAAAAAATTAGAGCGCTTATTAAATCACTATTGTAAAACTTTTGCATTAGTTACGCTACGAGAAATAGCCCAAGGACAACGCCTAGATTATGCCTATCACATAAAGTTAAGAAAAGATAAAGCCTATGAGGACTTCATGGCCGATCTTAAACAAATTCAAGACTTGCAGGGCCTGAGCCTGATGATGCAAGAATCAACTGTCGATATTTAGATTATGGAGTTCACTAAGCAAAACAACTTACTTCAAAAACTAAGTTCGCAAATCAAACGACTCACTGTGTTATGGTCCAAAAGCCGCGCATCTTCGGATTTATTTAGTCAGAAAAGACTATTGCCAATCTCCTGGGCTGTAGCAATTATCGCAGTGTTGATGCTATCCAGTTCCTTTAACGATAAATCCCTGCATTTTTTTGGCATCGCCGGTGAACCCGAGCAGTCTATCAATTTTCAATACCCCGTCGAAGTTGTGCAGTTTTTTGTCACCGAAGGTGCGGAGGTTAAACAAGGCCAGAATATACTGGCAGTCAAACGTCATGAGCTGGATACGAAATTGATTCGCATTAACCAGGAAATTCGTCAATTTCAACTGCAAAAACAGGAAACCACAAGCGCAAATAACAGTCAGCTTACCAATTTAACCGCCAAGAAAGAAACTATCATTGCTGACATGGATTATCAAATTCATGCGCTTGAACAACGCCTTAAAATCAACCGCGATATGGTTAGAAGTATTTCAGGCCGTCGTGCCAGCAAAAAACTGGTCGCCGGTAACACCGAGCTAAATGATTTAAAAAGAAAGCGACACTACTCGGTTGCTGCTGTTCAAGCTCAGATTGACCACTTAGTCGAACAATTAAGCGCGGCCAACCGGCCGATTGATATACAAATTAATGAACTGCATACCCGTAGAGATTCGCTACAACAACAAAATGTTAGTTTAAAAGTAAAAGCACAGTTTGACGGCCGTATCGGCAGCATCAATTTTAAACCGGGGGAATTAATCTCGCCTTTTCAGGCTATCATGAGTGTGCATAGTCGTATTCCCCGTTACGTCAAAGGCTATATTCATGAATTTGTCCTTAATGATGTAAAAGTTGGGCAAAAAGTCTGGATTAAATCGATCGCCTTCGACGATGAAAAAAACACCCTGGCTGGCGTCGTTGAAAGCCTGGGCAACCGAATCGTCGAATATCCCGAGCGGCTGAAAAAAAATCCTATGGTACAGGCTTGGGGACGCGAAGTCGTTGTACGTATGAACAGCCTTAAAAACCCATTATTATTCGGTGAGAAGGTTCAGGTGTTTCTGGAACCGCCCGATAATGATTATCAGGTAGCCAATATTATAAATACAGCGGTTGCTTCAATTCATGGAGCATTTGCAAAACCAAGCGGTAGCGCAATTCTGTCCAGTAATCCGGCTATTAATGCCGGCGACATAGAAGCCTCTGGACTTTTATGGAATGCCAAGACTGATCATTATTTGTTAATCAGTGATGAGACATCAAACCAACAGTTGCCGCTATTTATTATGGACCAGAAGGGTGTGGTTTCAGTCAGACTCTCAATGCAGAATATGTCTGCACAAAGCATTGATGACCTGGAAAGCATTAGTTCCGATGGCGACAGAATCTATATCCTGAGTTCTTTATCCCACAACAAAAAAGACCGGCTCAAAAACAAACGCAAATTGCTAACTAGATTTAACTATCAGCAGCAGGCAATCACCGAGCTACAGCAGATTGACTTGTACAAGGTACTGGGCGCTATTAAAGACTCTCGATCAACACCGGCAAAATTAGCACTATTCCTAGATCAGGCTATTACCGATCACAGTATGGATATAGAGTCCCATTTTGTTAAAAACAACACCCTCTACCTGGGTTTTAAGTCGCCCTTTACTGATGCCAGCAAAGCTTTAATAATAAAAATAAATGATTTGGAAGCCCTGTTTGCCGGTGTCATATCCGAAGCGCAGATTTGGAAGAGTTTGAATTTAGCTGACCCTGAGACCGGTGAGCCCATGCAACTTTCGGACATGCTGATGGTAGGTGATGATTTGTTTATTACCGGCGTCTCGCGTTCCTCGTCGAGGAAAAGTGTGCTTTGGCGTTATTTACCCAAACAACAAACACTGGAAAATATTCAACAATTTCCCGGCCTCAAAGCCGAAGGTATCAGCTACCACCCTGAAAAGTCGATGTTTACGGTGGTCTTTGATAACAACGGAAACACACCTTCTTCTTATTTAACAATTCCCTATTCACTATCTTCACCTGGTTAACACATGAAAATAAAAATAATTGCAATCCTGGTTTTGATGGGATTATCCTTTGTTGCTAGCGCCAGCAATCCTTTTAATGAATATTTGCTACAGGCACAGGCTGATGTCAACGAAATCGCTATTAGCGAATTTAAATCGACGGATATGAATCTGATCAGCTCATTTATTGAAGAGGCACAATTCAGGTTTAACTCATCAAGTCCTGCGCACAGTATCGATATCAATAAGAATGCATTGTCCTATGAATTAAGGTTCAAGCCCAAAGCCTGGGGCCAGCGAGATGCAGAAAATGAAATTATCCAGCTGCGTACACAACAACTGGACATAGTTTATAGCCAGTTGCTTAATTCTGCGCTGCAGAAACGCTATCTGACATTACTGGATTATTTCGAGCTTAGTCATCAATTCAAATACCAGAAAGAACGCTCGACCATACTCAATCAAGAAACCGAACTATTACAGACCGAAGTCATCAATGAAGAATTTGAGCCGGAAAAACTTCTGGATACTGAAGAAACACTAAAACTGACTCGGGATCGAGCCCAATTAACCCGCAAGCGTATGCATAGCATTGCGACACAATTGGGATTGACAAACAACACAAACAAGTATAGAAATCAGATAGCCTGGGTGATCAACGCTAGTGAAATAAGCGAAGCAATAGCCTCTTACGATGTCGATCAGTTCACTCCGCCGGAAATCAGGGCAGCGCGCTTGAAGTTGCAATTATCGCAATCTGAAAATCAATTGCAAGAAGCTAAACAACTACTGGGTATAAATCTGGTGAAATTTGAATACGGCGATCGTGAAATTGACGAAATGGCTTTTCAGGTCGGCATCAATATACCGCTAGGTACCAGTTTTAGTAACAAGGAAACACAGTACAATCTACATTCGGCCAAATCACAATTAAATATTAGCACGTTAAAAACAACTCAGACCTTGGACGATATTAAAAATCAAATTGATTGGTTATCTGATGAATGGCAACTAATCCAGTTACAACGCAATCGTATACAAATTCACCTACAAAAAGACTATGCTCAAACCAATCCCTTTTTATTGCTTAATTTACGTAAAGAGCTAATTGCCCATAAACACAAGCAGGCGGAAATCAACCAAAAAGCACTGGCTCTATATCTCAACTATCTTGATCAGTCAGGGTTATTGTCACAACCGCCCTTACGCAACTGGTTTCAGCAAGGCGCACCACAGTTAATCGTAAACTAAGGTTGGCTATGATATGACCGAGATTCATGCCCTGCCCCCGGTTTTAGAGCGTTATGAACTTAAATATCTGATTCCATGGTCCTATGTCGAACCCATTACCGACTTTCTCAGTATTTATTGTTCTCTTGATCATTATTCCGAAATTGCAAGCGCGAATAATCATTTTTATAAAGTAAGCAGTTTATATTTTGATACACCAAACTTTGAGTTTCTCAGACAGCGAATTGAGGGCAAAGCAATCCGTTTTAATATGCGTGTCCGCGCCTATGAGGACGGTGAACAAGCGCCTTATTTCTTAGAAATAAAAAATCGCGTCGGGATTTCCGGTGTGGTCAAAAAATACCGAGCCATAGCTCAAGAACATCAATGGCCAGCTATTTTAACCGACCCAAGCTTCAGGCCGCCTGAGTCAGATCCTGGTAGCGAGAAAGCCAATAAAGAACTATTTTTGAAGTTGGCACTTAGTTATGCGATCGAACCTAAAATCTTGACCAAATACCATCGCAGAGCCTTTTTTTCGACGGTTGATAATTACGCCCGCGTCACCATGGATGCCAATATGCAATACCGATTAGAACATGATCACATCGTTAATTCCAGTTACGACATGACTAATTATGATAACGAGGTCATTTATACTGACAACACCAATAGCGAAGCCAATGTTATTCTGGAACTAAAATGTAATGTCGGCGAAATACCCTATTGGGTAATTGATTTAGTCAAATTGTTTCACCTAAAACAGGTTGGCTTTTCAAAATACGTTAGCAGCAGCCTGGTATCTCGCTATGATAATGGCGACTTTTTCATGTCCCTGGATCGTGAGCCGTGTATTGCCTGCAGATAGCAAAAAAGAGTTTGTTTAAGAACTAAAAATATTTTACTTACTAGTGTAATGTTGAGATTAGAAAATGAATCAAAATAATTTAGAGGTCATTCAGAAGCCGCCTTTTTTTACATCAAATAAATTACTTCGCTCCAGCATTCCATTATTATTTATCGTAACTATTCTTGTCTACGTCAATTTAATGATAGAGCAGGTTTCAGGTCATGGCATGTTGATGATAGCGGCGGTTTTTGGTGGCTATATGGCCTTAAATATTGGCGCCAATGATGCCGCTAACAATGTGGGGCCGAGTGTCGGCTCTAAAGCCTTAACCATGACAGGGGCTATCATTATCGCCATTATCTTTGAATCAGCCGGGGCAATTATTGCGGGTGGCGATGTCGTCAGCACCATCAAAAAAGACATCATTGATCCGGTGTTAATTAACAACTCAGATACTTTTATTTGGCTGATGATGGCCGCTTTACTAGCAGCAGCCGTCTGGCTAAATATTGCCACCTTTTTTAATGCTCCAGTATCGACGACACATTCGATCGTCGGCGGTGTACTCGGAGCAGGTGTGGCCGCCGGAGGATTAGGTATTGCCAATTGGCCTGTGTTTGGAAAAATTGCTGCCAGTTGGGTGATTTCCCCTATATTAGGCGGCATAATTGCAGCATTATTTCTGTATATAATTAAGCGATCAATCACTTATCAAGACGATATGATATTTGCTGCGAAAAGAATTGTGCCACTCCTTATTAGCTTGATGACTGGTGTATTTTCGACCTATCTCATTCTCAAAGGTTTTAAGAAAATATGGCCTGTCGACTTTATATCGGCAGCTAGCATTGGTGTTTTTTTTGCCATCAGCATCTATTTTTTTGTACGCCCTGTCATTACCAGAATAGCTACTACAATGGAGAACACTAAAGACAGTATCAGTGACTTGTTTACCGTTCCGTTAATCTTTGCTGCAGCCTTATTAAGTTTTGCTCATGGCGCCAATGACGTGGCTAATGCTGTTGGCCCACTCGCGGCAATTAACGACACCTTATTCAGTGGTGAAATAACTAAAAAAGCAGTCATCCCTCTATGGGTGATGTTAATAGGCGCGTTAGGGATTGCAATTGGACTAGCCCTTTATGGGCCAAAATTGATTCGCACGGTCGGCACTGAGATTACTGATCTTGATAAGACGCGTGCTTTTTGTGTTGCTTTAGCTGCCTCAATTACTGTCATATTTGCCAGTCAATTTGGATTACCCGTCAGCTCGACACATACTGCAATAGGTGCCATTTTTGGTGTAGGATTTTTACGCGAATTTTTAAAAAATAATGATGCCAAACGAATGCAAATCATCACTCATCATGCATCCAAAAAAGGTTTGAAAAAAATTGTAGAGGTCCAGTATGAATTCAAAAAGGCATCTTTTAAAAGAAAAAAACAAATGCTCAGAGAATTAAAAACTGAAAAAACCATACCTAAAAAAGAACGCAAAAAGCTAAAAAAAATATATCGACAAGAATTAGTTAAGCGCAGTCATTTCTATAAAATAGCAGCGGCCTGGGTTATTACCGTACCCGCCTCTGGAGGGTTATCAGCGCTGTTTTATTTTACTATCCGGGGAATGTTGCTTTCTGTTTAACATAACCTCTAATTATGCAATTTTCTCAAGATACCGAATAATAAATTGGACATTACGTTCGCCACGCCACTCGTTAATATCAAGTTGGTAGACGGTTTTTACACGCCTTATACCTAGCCAGGATTCTGGTTTCTCAATAAAAAAATGTATCGCGTCTATGAGTCGTTCACTCAATGGGTAGCGGAGCACCATTTTTAAATGATTTTTACCAACGATTCGGGCTTGAATAACATCAAAGACACCATCGAAAACCGGCACCGGAAAACTCTGCCCCCACGGCCCATAACTGTCTAATAATTCTACAAAGTCGGTAGAGATATCCGGCTCCTCCAGTTGGCCATCGGAACTAATTTTTAAGCTTAAATCAGTATCTTTAAGTTTTTGTTCGACAGCCTCATCAAACGCTAACGCAAATGCTGGGTAATCGTGCATATTCAGGCTTAACCCGGCAGCCATGGCATGGCCGCCAAATTTAGATAATAGCTTCGGGTGACGACTTGCAATTTCGCTCAAAATATCGCGAATATGTAGATCAGGAATTGATCGTGCCGAACCTTTAATTTGATCTTCACCGGCAGGTGCAAAGGCAATCACTGGACGATGTAGCTGATCTTTGATGCGTGATGCCAGTATGCCGATTACGCCTTGGTGCCAGTTGCTGTCGTACAGGCAAACACCCCAGGGCATATGCTTGCCCTTGAATGCCTTCATGTCTTTTAGTAGCGCTAGCGCTTCAGTTTTCATCTGCCCTTCGACATCGCGTCTATCTGAATTCAAGTCATCAAGTTGTAGTGCAATTTCTTTTGCGTATTCAGGCGCATCACTCAATAAGCCTTGGATACCTAAGGACATATCATCCATACGTCCTGCTGCGTTTAATCGGGGAGCCAGAGCAAAACCTAGATCTGATGCCGATAAGGTCTGTGCTTGTCGACCAGAAATATCAATTAGGCTTTGTATACCTGGGCAACACCGCCCGGCTCTAATGCGTTTTATACCTTGATAAACCAGAATACGATTGATGGGATCCAAAGGCACGACATCAGCGATAGTACCGAGTGCGACCAGGTCAAGTAATTGGCCAAGATTTGGCTCAGTTATGTTTTTTTCAGTAAACCAGTGTTGTTCACGTAGTCGACTTCTAAGTGCCATGAGCACATAAAAAATCACCCCGACTCCGGCTAATGCAGTACTCGGGAATTGATCCTCCGGTAGATTGGGATTAACGATAGCATCGGCTTCAGGCAACTGTTCGCCGGGCAAATGGTGATCGGTAACCAAAACTGTAATCCCCTGTTCTTTTGCCGCTTTAACACCTTCAATGCTGGAAATACCATTGTCCACCGTGATAATAACATTCGGCTGTTGCTGTTGGGCTAACTCGACGATTTCCGGGGTTAGACCATAACCGTACTCAAAACGATTGGGCACGATGAAGTCAACGTGTTTAGCTCCCATTGCCGTCAAACCCTTGATGGCAACAGCGCAGCTGGTAGCACCATCGGCATCGAAGTCTGCGACAATTATAATCTTTTGCTGTTTTTCAATAGCATTGATTAATTGCTCGACCATGGTTTCGATACCCGATAATAACCAAGGCGATGGTAATTTTGCAAGTGATCGGTCTAGCGATTCATGTTGATAAATGCCACGTGCTAATAAGACGCGTTTGACTACCGGGTGCAATTTACCCAGTTGATCTTTTGAGCTGCATAATGGTCTTTGGATTATCTTTTTTTGAGCGATTGTATCGATAATCACATTCCCAGATTAAGACAACAATTGATACATTAATTCAATATATATAGCCGATAAAAACACTACATATTATCTAATATTGCTTTTTTTACCGCATCCAATTCCGCATCAATAGTAACGGGTTTAACGCTACTTTGTTGAATTGCGATATCGGGGTCTTTCAAGCCATTACCCGTCAGTGTACAAACAATCTTACTGCCTTCTGGGATTTTACCGGCGCCAATATCGTGTAAGGCTCCGGCTAATGAAGCGGCCGAAGCTGGTTCACAGAAAATACCCTCATAAGAAGATAACATTTTCTGTGCGGCAAGAATTTTCTCATCGGCAAAACAATCAAACCAACCACCGGATTCTTTTTGCGCAGCCCAAGCTTGATCCCAAGATTGTGGGTGACCAATGCGGATTGCTGTGGCTACAGTTTCTGGGTTATCGACCATTTTACCGAGGGTAAATGGGGTTGCACCGGCAGCTTGATAACCGCACATCACCGGCCTGCGGTCACTCACTGGTGCAATACCGTCAGTTTCTCTTGAGTATTCCGTATAGCCTTTCCAGTATGCCGTTATATTGCCAGCATTGCCGACTGGGAGACAGTGAAAATCGGGGGCATCGCCGAGCGAGTCTATAATCTCAAATGCTGCCGTTTTCTGGCCATCA
>VSKX01011144.1_pt1 | contig 10062 bp, 10 predicted proteins | sample 4799481 | NCBI WGS metagenome assembly VSKX01 (sample SAMN12179537, study PRJNA552185) | sponge metagenome | biome: deep-sea hydrothermal plumes; feature: spots directly above weak diffusing fluid; material: sea water; isolation source: sponge from the Swan site of a hydrothermal vent ...
ACGAAATCGCTAAAATTCGCTAAAATTAGTACCCGTTTTCAATAAGGTAGTTTCATGCAGCAGTCCACAAAAATGTAGCTAGCTACACTCATGAATATTTAATAAATATATTCATGATATATCCCAAAACATAATTATAGCCTGACTATATTATGTAGAGTATGTTAGTATGGCTCAGTAATAAATGACATATTTATTATGTTCCCAGACTGTGCCACATGTTACTCACTGCACGATAAAGGGGAAGTTCCATCCCGCTAACTGCTACTACCAACAAGCAAAAGGACTCTTTGAAAACGGGATAAAAAACAAAGATCTATTACCAGCACATCACATTCTCAATGACAGTCACGCAACTACTCCTCCGGACCCGGTCGAGGAAAATGCATCTCAATTTCTTGATACAATTCTTAAGAATTTGTTTGGAGTAAGTATTATTATGTTCATTCTCTACAACATCCATGCATGCAGTATAAAATTATTAATAGGTGTAGGCATTGTCCTGTTTTCGGAGTGTCCTTTATCGGACGTACTGTATAGCCGTATAGCGGGTATATTTCGAGGGTATAAAATGTTCGCGGTTTTCACGGATTATGCCTGTACCGCGAAAATAATTATATACCCACGAATTTAATATCGCATGCATGCAAGTTGTAAGCTACTATTTCGCGAAAATTAAATCCGCGAAAACCTTTCTAACTGTCATTACGCGAAAGTTTATACCCTCGAAATAATAATATGTAAAGCTGTAGCTATAATTATATAAATTATATTATACAGCAATACCCTTATAACATTAATGGACCACTCCAGCTGCATAAAGTCCAAGAAGCCTTCTTTGATGTCACTGGTGATAATGCAAATCCATATCTCGGCTGTCAGAAAAATGAAAATGGGGCATGCTTCTTGACTAGAGTGGGCCTGTGTTTCCAATGCTCCGTAGACAGACACACTAAAAACAATCCTCCCTATTATCATGGCTGTTGCACTCCTAGTCCATATGATCCTACAAATGCAAGATATTACTCACCAGGCAACTTAGCCAACTGCACTGAACTGTCAGTATATAGTGGGAAGATACCGTGGAACAGACAAGGGAGTCATACCGATGACGTGTCCTGCTACAGTTCTGAGTGTTCTCAGATTCGCTACATACCACCAGAGGACACAAATACTAAGTGTTAACACAACTACTTTGATGTGTATACTAGTGCTAGTGTTTTTTGTTCTGTACTTTTGTATAGTGATTGGAGTTATAATTATACACATGCAACCACATGTAGACACACATGCAATGAATAAGTGGTGCACAATTTTGTTTTCTGTCTTTTGTATTGTGATTGAAGTGGCTTATAAACACATGCAATCACATGTAGAATTGGTGCACTGTAACACATGCAATCACATGTAGACACATGCAGTCACATGTAGAATTGGTGCACTGTAACACATGCAATGAACCACATCTAGAAGTGGTGCACGATTTTGTGCTACTTTTATATAGTGATTGGAGTGGCTTATGTTATAATTATACACATGCAAAATCACATGTAGAATTAGTACACATGCAATCACATGTAGAATTGGTGCACAATGCGCATGTGCAATAATTAATGTGCAGTAATTATGCCAAATGGTAAAGAGCGACAAACTAACAAACTGGCTATTTATTATGCACATGCCATATGTACGTACTTCTACGACAAACACTTCTTTAGCTTCTTTAGAGCGTTTTTCAAGAAGAGAAAATGCTTTCCATTGCCGTGCTGTGTCTAGTAGGCACCCTGGTGACTGCTGTGCCGCTCAAGTCAACAGACTTCGACCACTACGTCTTCACTCGGACCTATCCAGCAGGGATGTGCTACTGCTACTCTCAACAGGTGAACAAACTAGCACGCTAATTTGTACAGTTGCTTTATACATATCTGTAGGGGAAAGGTTATGAGTGCAGTTTTCCCAGCAATGCTTCAACCTGGACTATCCACGGCCTATGGTATGTGGTCAGAGGCTCATTGTTTTAGGCTCAACAAGCAAGCTGTGTGTATAAACACTGGTGCTATTGTAGGCCGACTGAGGAGAACACAAGGGGTCCAAATTACTGTAAGAATACTACATTTGATCCTAACGCAATTGCGGTAAGTTAGCAATCTCTCTCTCTCACTCTCTCTCTTATTATTATCCACTAGTCGCTTGTCCCTCAACTTGTGGCCAAATGGCCAAATGTCCTCAACACCACTGGCTTCTACTGTTTCTGGTGAGCCTCCTTATCACGTCACTCTGTTTATTTGTTGCCTTTACTGTTGTCTAGGGCACACGAGTTTGAAAAGCATGGTACGTGCTCTGGACTGACCGAATACAATTTCTTTAAGAAAGTGTTAGGGATCTTTGATGATCTACCTTCCATTGGAAATGCATTTAATAATGCTGGTGTGGTTCCTAGTAACCAGCATACCCATGATGTGAGTTGTTTGGTGTGGGGTCACTACGGTACTGTGGCCTGGGTTCAACTGATGGGAGGATGAGATTGGAGCATTGGTGTTGCGATATTCTGATGTATCGCTGATAATATGTATCATCCATTCAGGGGAGCAAGTTGCTTAACATTCTCACTCAGGCATTTGGAGTGCCACCTGTACTGGGATGTACCACCATCAAGGTATGTATGTGTGTTTATATGTTCACTGCAACACATAGCGTATTTCCTTGATTAGCGCGCGTTCTATTAATTTCAGCTCCTCTGAGTTGCGTGTTGTATTCAAGGGCGCGTTCTATTCGGGGTGCGCGTTCTAATCGAGGAAATACGGTACATGATAGCCCTCCCCCCCCACACACACACAACACACAGGGTGGTGTTCAGATCCTTAGTCAGGTTGAGTTGTGTTTAGATAAGCAGTTCCAGCCTATGAAATGCCCCGATAGCACCGAGGGCTGTACTGGTGACATACTGTACCCTCAGTACTCCCCTTATAATCAACACTGAACTAACACTGAAAGCAACCCCTAAACTTGACTGCTGTTATTTATACTTATTATTGTTATTCAAACACAAGTAATTTATTTTGTACACTTTCATTGCTGACTTGATTACTACAAAACTTTCGTACACTTTGCGAAAAACCAGCTGCTGTCCCAAAGTTGTCTATCATAAATTATGCTAATAAAATAAAATATACACTTTCATTGTTGATCAAAAACTTCACTTTGTATTGAAAAAAAAAACCAGCTGCTGTCCCAAAGTTATCTATCATGTGCGCAACTGCTGATGAACAATACTGAGCAAGGATAATTAATTGTCAAAGGCAAAGCAATAATTATTGGAGCTGTAAAAAAAACCTGATGGTCACACACACACGTATGTACACAATACAGTGCTGCTTTCTATCAAAGAGCGAGTTTATGGTTCAGTATAGAGTTTGATGTCGTTGAGAACGTAGGTAGGAAGGTTGCTTGGTTTTCTCCACACATCAGTGAACACCTCGTGCACCTGTGCAGAGAGAGAAGGGATAACAAGATAACAACACACACACACACACAGTGGAACCTCTTTTAAATTACCCTCTCGCCAAGGGACGCTGTATTAAATACCTCTTGACAGGGGACAGTACTAACTACTTTAGTCACCAAAATTCAATTTCTTATGTGAAGCACAGTGAATTGTACCTAAGGACAACCTCTCTTAAAGGACAAATCTCCTGCAGTATCCTTTACTCGGAGGTTCCACTGACTAAAACTGTAACACTATAATTATTGTGAGGTTTCACTGACCGAGTCTTGGTCCACTGGACATTGAAGTGTTGTGATAGCAATGCTGTAGAGATCAGGCTCTCTCTTGCACACACTCGACCTCCCCACTTGAAGCACAAGTCTATATCTCATTCCAGCAACAACCTGTAGGCACAGGACTCAACAATCACATGCATGCATTACACTATACATACACACTGAGGGGTCTAACACTTTAGAATGAACCTCCGAGAGTGGACAAACCTCTCTACAATGGACAGAAATTTGTGCTCCCAACTTGTCCATTGTATATAGAGAGGTTCCACCAGAGTACACAAAAGTAAACGTTTATGGCTCAACACACCTGACTAGTTCCTTTCACCACACCAACAAGCACTAGCAGTCCATTCCCATCAGAATATTCGTTTAATTTCTCCACAGCAAACGAGGCAGCACTCAACACTTCAGTACTCTTGAGGTCTCTTGGACTAATTGGTGTCTGGCCTCCTAGGAGCATCCCTTCAGAGCTACAGCACACAGACAGTAACAAACACACACACAAGAGAACAAACGAGACGGCCATGGCAGATTCTGTAGAGCTCATACAGACTGAGAGGAAGCAATGAAACACATCTTAATAGGTGAATGTTTATCTGGTCCTGATGATCTGGTCTAGTATACGTTTGGTAAAGACAACACACTAAAAAGCTAAAAGTAGTAATTTATTGTAAAAGAAAAAAATCGGCATAGCCTAATATTATATCTACGTCTGGTAAAAGTCGATTATTAAAAAGTTAAAAATGAATATCCCCTTGACAACAAACAATGTCTGAGATTGAGAGTGTTGACTGTGAAAGCGAGCCTCCAGACGGTCCTGGCTGTAAGGAAAGCCCTGCCAAAGAGAGCTATTGGTGGCATGTCAACAAAGGAGGCTTCCCCATCCCGTCAGACACATGGGAGAAAATGTGGAGGCATGTCATAGCTGTCCATCCAGACGGAGATGAAGTAACGCAGATAGTCAGAACCAATGCCAGGAAGAAACTGCCTGTTCCACAACCACCAGCTCTCAGTCAGAAGTCACTTATTCCAGAGAGCTTACTAGCAGTGCAAAGCTATATGAATGAACTACAGTACAATCACACAGGGACACAATTCTTTGATATTCGCAAGAGTGGCCCTCTTTCAAGGTGGCTATTATAATGGTTTCATTGTGAGTCTATAATTTCCCTGTAGGTTGATAGAGTCTGCTAAAGAGATAATAAAAGAGTCTTTGCCAATAAAATGCCTTGAAGCAGTTGTCTTAACCCTCTACCTCACTTCCCCCCTGACAGCTTTGCAGAGGTTTGCAATTGGCTTCAAGTCGAAGTTTGGTGGACTGTATTATCGGCACATAGTCCTGGGCGTGTATTGGAACAGTGTATACGGTGCTCTAGGGATAAGCAGGAGGACAACACTCATGTACAAGCCTTTCTCTTATTCAGTAAGATTATTAGCTAGACAGTTAGTTACACTGAGTGGAACCTCTCTACAATAGACAACTTGGGAGCACACATTCTAGAAAGGTTGTCCGCTCTCGGAGGTTTGTTCTAGATCAAACTAGTATAAATAGCTAAATCCGTAACAAGCTGCCTGTCCACTGTAGAGAGGTTGTCCGCTTCTCGGAGGGTCCATTAGAGGAGGTGCCACTGTAGGAGCTTCTCTCAGACACTGCAACGCCGCACCACGCCATCTTACTAGCTACAGTCGAGTCATTTATAATAAATGCAGTAAAATTGTTGTTTTCCCAGTCCCTTGGTGATCTGATTGTTGACTACATTGAATCATACAGAGCAGGTACAGTACAGTACTTGCATGTCCATCAGTATTATCAAGAGTGCATTATACCAGTTTATATGCACTCTTGATAATTATTATGAATGTTGTTTGCAGTTGGTCACACTGTTGTTAAAGTGAAGATGAGTCCACCAATCACTCACGACCTTACTAACCATGCACCAGTACACTGGAAGGTGGGTGTGGCTTCGTATACACTGTCACATACCCTCTCCTCTCTCTGCAGCACTTTTCTCTCAGTATGAAGGACGTTACTAATGCAGAGCTAAAGAAAACCTTTGACAAACACTCAAAAACAATGAGAACAATGTAGACTGCTTTTTTTGTATGATTTTGTACTTTTTTATCAATCAAGCTTTGGTGTCCACAACCACACAACAAATGTTCATTGGAAACTTGATCACATTAATTTCAGTCTCGTAAAAAACATAATAACAATACCTGATCATAAAGTGCTACTATAATAGTATACAAACTGCACTCTGTAACAACTTTAGATAGCATTATAGTGACAACAACACTGGTTCCAAACACCACTTAATTAAACTACAGTAATGGTGTATACTCACTTCCATTGTTCACATGTTGCTTTAGTTCTCCTTGCCCATTGTCGTTTGTTTCAAGCGTGTCACAATGGTTGTAAGTTTCAGCAGATGGAGTAGTCGGCACCTCCATACAGACACTTGCTTTATCCTTTGCTTGCTTTTTCTTGTGATGGTTCTGAGTTGCTCCCTTTTCCAGGTCAGAAATTAATTCATCTGCAGCATCTGTCGTATGAATACCTTCAGGGAATAGGTGACCACGACTAGCCCAAGCGACAAAAAGCAAAAACACTGATGGAAGAAGAGTCAAAATACTTTTCACTGTATTATTGTCACTTGTTTCTGCAAAAATGATGCCACCGATCACAAATGCGATATAGATCAAAATAGGGAGAAAAGATATCACGGTTATCAGAGATAAAACAGTGGTGCAATTATGTTTAACAGCATCTGAAGTGCACTTCCACTTAAATTTGCTGAGAGAAAAAACCAGCGAGAATATGAGGATAGTGCAGACAGCAATACCTTTTGCAAATACAACCTTAACCAATGTGGCAGCAGGATACAGATAAAAAGTCACTGTAATGGCTGTTAGATAATACACTATAAGAGTTAAAGTGACCAAAATACTCCATATAGCAAGAACCTGGACTAGGTGAGTGACCAGGCACCGGCAACATGTGATCACACTACGCTCCCAGATGAAATGGTAACCAGAGCGATGAATCAAACAGCCATTGGGGCTCATTCCAGGAATAGGAAAATTTGATTTCTTCTTTAGGAAAAGTGCAACAAAGAACTGTATCGGTATCAATGCCATTAGAGAATAAGTAACACGGCTCGAGTTACGAAGTAGCACCAACCAAGAAGGACCCACGTTCCAGCATAACGTGAACACGACTACACCCCAAAAAATTGGATAACCAGGATTCTTCTTATGTTTCACGTTACGAAAAAGATTGTCGTATGTGTATGTGGTCATCGATACAGACAAAAGACAAACAAAAATGTTCAAGAAAACAAATTCAACCGTAAGGATAGTATTAGGTGCATCGAAAACCTTTTCTCGGTCTTCTGAGTTCCATTGAATTGCAAAGCCATTATTAGCAGTGTCACCAATTTTTAGTGTGCCTTGAGTTGCAGCATACTTTTTGAGTTGTGATGATATCTTTGCAAGAGAGGACAATACCACATCTTGAGAACTGTCAGTAAGATTTAAATTTAAATACAATATAATAGGATCAGAAAGTGAGCATGATTCCTCCCAGCTACTAAATCCAACCAAGTCGATTCCATCCAAAGCGTAAGATAGTAAAACGTTTCCAATTGGTGACTTCACATCGTAGACTGTCCATAAGTAGTCCGATACAAAACCAGTGCCATTAGTACAGTTGATGCACACAGTACTCGTACACAGTGGACTGTTTTCACAGTGAATACTATATTGAACAGGAACACACACTGGTTCAACCCTTTGCTGTGGTGGGAAAAAAGTGTTGGCCAAAACATACAAATTTGGAATAGACTCATTGTTTACAGAGTGTAACAGGGCAAGCTCCAGTTCATGCTCAGTAACATAATCTTTGTGTGGGAGTGCACATTCAATTGGTGACAGTAGTGTAAGGATACACACAAATGACACAAGGCCAAGGGTATCGAGATTCAACAGTTTTTTTGACATCCTGTTCGTTCCGCTCCGCGCACACACTGGAATTCCAACTAGCTCAGTGAGTATGTAATTTTTTACTAGTAGACCATGAGTACGAGTACGATCCTACCATGTACCAGTGAGTAGACACAGCTGAGACACAGGTACATACCAGTTACTTTTGTGTCATGTGATCTTGTCTTCGAAATAGCGATCCTTTCCCACTTCACTCGATCTTTACCACATTCAAAATACAAATTAAGCCTCGAACTAAGCAAAATACTGAAAGCTAAAAATGGCTTGGATAGGCGACAAACTGAGCCAATTCTCTAGCCTAACAGACCAGATATCCAGCTTCACCAAGGAGGTCCTCACAGAGACCACGGAGGAGGTTGAAGGTAGCTAGCTGCTGTACACAACTCGCTCACTTGACTCATTCAATGTCTCATCACTCCTTTCGTCTTCTTACCCTCACAGACCCTGCTGGCGAACTACTGGTGGCCAAGAGACGAGTCACAGAACTGGAGGCGGTCAATCAGCACATCAACACAGAGGTGCCTTAGCAAATAACATCCACCGTCTTATACCCCTCCCACCACACACGTACACACACACACGTTGGCAAATAAGTATTAAATGTGTTGTTTGATAGTAGAGTCTACACATAATTATAGTAGTTGCTGACAGCCTGTTGCACCTACGCACACAGTTTAATAAACTGAAACTGCACTGTGTGGAGGTGACCGAGAGACTGGAGACGTCAGAGTGTCAGATATCAACCATATCTCAAGAGTACCGTAAACTGCTCCAGGAGAAAGAAAACGAGCTGAACAGACTCAAAGCCAACAACGTCAAACTGCGACAGGAACACAAACAAATGGTGAACGATGACACTACACCTCTAAAGGAGCTAGCCGGTGACGGAGAGTACTTTGAGAATGGTGGTGGTTTTGAGACGGTTGATTTGGTTGGCGGGAACGAGGTGGAATGGATGGGAGAGTACCCTGTCCATGATGTTGTCACAACGCAAGAGACGATCACTCAGTTACAGACTGAGCTAGCCAAAGTAAGAGGAGAGTGTGAACATTGGAGGAGTCGAGTGGAGGGAGTGAGTGTTTCCATAGTAATCATTGTCATAGTAATCTAGCACTTCCTTCTCACAGAACACAAGCAAGGCTGCTGACAATGACGATGTAACTAGAGAGGAAATAAAAGTGTGTGCTAAAGTCTATTCCCTGTCACCTGGTCCTCCGTTTTGCATATACTAGTATTTCAAGTATCACTCTGTTTCTGATGAAACCCTGCGTCTAACTATCGCTTCAAATGTTTTGTAGGATTAGCCAGTCAAACTATGTTTTATTATATAGTTACTCTCGGGGACCAGGTGAACACGAATAGAGATTAGTTCAAGGGCTGTATGGCAAATACTACCTGCGGCCCTGGGGCAGTCGGGCACTATTTGCCATAGAGCCCTTGAACTATAGTGTTCGAACTATTACATAATGATGCGTTGAAAGGTTTATTTTGGAGATCCTATTATGCACACACATACCGTAGACACCGGTCTTCGTCGTTTTACTTAATAATAAGCACTCACAATTTCCCACTCGTAAACAGGCATGACTTGCCTCTAGCTAGCTTTATATTACATATTCTTGCACATTAGCTACGTACCTACATGTACACAATGCTAGCACGCAATCTTTACCTACATGTACATAGAATGCATGTGATTAAGGGATACAGCCCACGTGACTAAGGAGTGTGGTTTCATTACTCGTCGCTTTTAGGCACCCATATCTCTGCTATTGTCCTAATAAGCACTAGTGCTTAAAGACTGGCGTCTACGGTAGTGCTATAAACATACGTATAATCTTACCGAACACACTGTGGTCTTGTTGGGAAGGGAAAAGCTCTCGACGCAGAAGGAGGCACAGTGGTGGCAACCTGTACCAGAATACGAGTAATAAAACCTACATACTAGCAGTACTGGTGTACACGCTTACCGAACACACTGTGGGTAGAACAGCATCATCACAGCATCAGGACATAGAGGCACAGTGGTGGCAACCTGTACCAGAACACGAGTAATAAAACCTACATACTAGCAGTACTGGTGTACACTTTTACCGAACACATTGTGGGTAGAACAGCATCAGCATCAGGAGATAGAGGCACAGTGGTGGCAACCTGTACCCGAACACGAGTAAAAAAACCTACATACTAGCAGTACTGGTGTACACTCTTACCGAACACACTGTGGGTAAAACAGCATCAGCATCAGGAGATAGAGGCACAGTGGTGGCAACCTGTACC
>VSKX01041944.1_pt1 | contig 10059 bp, 10 predicted proteins | sample 4799481 | NCBI WGS metagenome assembly VSKX01 (sample SAMN12179537, study PRJNA552185) | sponge metagenome | biome: deep-sea hydrothermal plumes; feature: spots directly above weak diffusing fluid; material: sea water; isolation source: sponge from the Swan site of a hydrothermal vent ...
AAAGTAGCTAGGTGACCGCTGTTTGTGCGGTCATAACTCTGGCTAGGAAGATGCTATCAAGGTAGGTGAGGTTTCATTACGTAGCTGAGGCAACGATCTCTCACGTCAAGTACTTGGTTACAAATTGATCATTTGTGCGAATTGAGGCCCCTTTCCCAGAGCCTGTCATAATAATATTATTTGCAGAGTACATTACATGAGACGGACTACATAAATTAATCATGTTGACTGTGTATAGCTACGCATACCAGCAACACCACTTCCTTGTAGTACAAACTCCAATGATTCCTCTTGATTGTCTGTGAGGAATTGCTCTCCACTGCTGCTCACACTCACCCATCCACTCGTTGCACTGGAGCTAGACCACAACATATTACCAGATGTAGTGCGCAGGCTCAGTTCTGAGTTGGTACTCAGCTGGTAGGAGAACGAGTAGCCGCATACATACCACGCTTTAGTATATGACACAATAACAGTTTCCTGATCGGCACTCATTTCAGTCGTTTCAGCCAATATGAAATGCCCAAGTTCATTCAAATCAGAGTCTACATTCACAAGTGCTAACAGAGACTTTTCAGCCACGATTCTCATCCCATCATTTAAGTCCAAGAAACAATCAGAGCTCTCAAAATCACAGAAAAGATTATCCTTAGGTCCCACATACACTGAGAGTTATAGAAAATTAAATATGTGAGCTACGTTCATTTTAATCAACTCACCATACGCATATTCGTCACTTGAACCCAGGGTATTGTACAATGTTGCCATGACGATGTAGCTATGCCCACTTTCCAGACTCCTAGTTACGAGTTGCCCAGTATCGACACTGATGTGGTAGATTAGATCAGGGGGTGCTCTCTTGGTTCGCTCCTCCTGCAGGATGACGTGGATCTCAAACGAGACGATGGAAGAGCCTCCGCTGTACAATAGGTCCCATTGGATGAGGACAGAGCCATTGGACCACTCACTGGCACGAAGATAATGGAGCTTGGGCACTGAAAATTTAAACGAGTTTTGATTAAAGTTTTGCGATAGAACTCATTCTCACAAGCTACGTATGAGTTTCAAAAGGACAGGGGAGTGGGAGTCTAGGGGTACATAGTATAGAAAAGGTATTTAGACAGTCATCATTTGAAACCATTCCTCGTATCTACGCTATTGGTGGTATATCGGCATGCATTGAAGGAGACTTACCAGCAGGTAGCGTAGTGATGTTGATGGCATTCGAGAGGTTTGCTCCAGCTGCGTTGACAGAGGCCACTACTAGCCAGTAAAAGGTTCCAGGATGGAGACCAGTCACATTCACTCTCAAGACATCTGGGCCCACAGTTGAGAGTCTCTGATAGTCCTCAGTCTCCACAGATCGCCCCCAAACCTCGAAACCATCGCGAGGTCTAGAAACAAAGTTGCTGGGAAGTGAACTTATCGATGGAAAATCCCAAATGATTGTGACAGAACTCAAATCAGGGCCAGAAATTACTTCAGGATTTCGCGGAGGGTCAGGATAATCTGCAGCAAAGAAAATAATGTTGGTTTACTTGTTCAGAGATTAGCAAGCTAGCGTACCAATCATGTCGAGGAGATATCCCAGTGTTTGAGAGCCACACTGGTTAGTAACATTGCAGTCGTACAGGCCAGCATCATCAACAGTTGCATTGTGCACAACCAGCAAGTGGGGATTCACAGTGTAGTGGTCACTCGACTCAAGAATTATACCGGTATTATTATTATCGTCCCGATTTTGGTGCACCCATTTGTACACCCTTACCACTGGATTAGCAAAATAAGCACAGTTCAAAGTCACCTCTGAGTCAACCGAGACTATTATCACACTTGAAGACGATGAAGAAATGGAGGGAGGTGCAAATTGAGGTTCGGTACAATCGATGATACTGGTAGTAACTACTCTCACTGTGAGTAGTGCATTAGCTGTGAGAGGCGAAGTGCCACCATCAGAGGCCGTGATTCTCAGAGTGTACGTGTGGGGGAGGATGGGGGAACGTGCCACCGTCACCTCCCCAAACGAGGGTACAGCAAACTCAAAGAATCCCTCATCGTTGCCGGCCGTGATGGAGTACGTTATGTCACCATCAGTGCCTTCGTCGTGATCTTGTGCAACAAATTCACCTACAAAGTGTCCACGAGGCTCAACATCACTGATTTCTAGGGAAAAACTGCAGGAATGCAGACACAGAACACAAATTTTACACACATACAATATAATTATGAGCTACTGACAAGTAAATTGAAACATACAGTGAGAATAGCAAACCAGCATTGTACAGTACAATGCTACTACATAGGACTCACTCAGATGTCTGAAAGAATGGATTGAACTCATTTATTGGTAGTACATTCACTCTCACAGACGCTCGAGAGGAGAGAGAACTATTACCACTATCAGTAACTGTCATGAAGAAATCATACTCCTGAGCTTGCTCGTAATCCAATTTTAAATCAGCTAAAAGAAATACATTTGTAAATATTCCTGCGACATCCCCCAAAATAACTCTAAATCGCTGAGATCCTTCAATTTCAGGAAGGCTGAGTGCATCTCCATTTGGATCCACGATTAGAATCGGACCCACCCTAGCACCAATACTTTCTTCAAGCGATTCAAACTCATAACGTGCCTCACTAAACAGCGGAGCACTTTGCAAAATGACTAGTTGAGTGCTAGCAATGGCCACACCATACGTGTCCATTATTGGAACTGATATTAGAGGAATACCATTGTTTTCGAGTATCAGTGGAAGATCTCTGCTTAACGATATCAGTCCAGAAACAGTAGCTCGAGTACCTTCAATAACAATGCTCACATCTTCGACCAAACCTTGAGGGTATGTTGTGAGTTTACCAAAAGTCAACGTTTGCCCGAGAGCTGAAAAAACGGTGAATTGGTACGAGAAGGAGGCTCTCACTTGCACAGAGAGGTTGGAGGGTGCTGTGTGTGTAATTGTGGGTGGCTGGGTGAAGGACACAGTGAGATAGTGATGAACAGGAGGAGAAGTGTGAGCATAGTTGGAGCCAGGAATATAGACAGCAATCTGGAACGAGAAAGAAAAACGTATTACATCTTACAAAGCGGTTGAATAATCTTACCTCTAGTAGTCCGTTTTGCACTCCGCTGGGTTCAAGGCTTGGACCTTGACCTTGGATCAACAGCACACCTGTTCTTGAATCCAGTGAGAATATGCCTGTCACTTGGGCCGGTTCAACTATATATGCATGTGTATGTCGTTCACTGTTACCAAACTTCCAATCACTCCCACTCACCAGATTCAATGCTGTATTCGAGTGTCTGATTGGGACATATCGAAGAAGACCCATTGTAAATCTCCTTAGAAGTGACACGCAGACGAATAGTTAGGTCCGTGGCTCCAATCAGAGCAAGACCTCCCCCAGTATCCAAAGCATCATAGTCACAGGGCAGACAAAAGGTGAGCAAGATATCATCTAGCCCTAGAAAAAGATCATATCCGCCTGGTTCAACTGGAGCTTCTCCAAAATCGTATGGGGAAACGTCAAAATACAAATCCCCATCAAATGGATCAGATGAGTTGAAGCCGAGAGTTTTTCGTCTCCAAACAGTGCTGTTATTCGTGGGAGACTCAGTCATGTATAGCGTTTGATAGTTATAGTTTTCAAAGAGTAGTCCGAGATCTAGAGGACCACTTACGTAGTAAGAGAAAGATAGACCACAGATTAGAATATAGGAGGGGAAACGAAGGATTCTTTCTGATTGAGAGAGGGTGCTTGATGAGAAATAAAAGTATTGACCTGGTGTGTGCGTATGTGTTGAGAATGGGGTGCTACCAATAGCTAGTTTGTAGAGTCTAAATGAGGCAATGAATACAAAGTTCGAGATACTATTGAGACTAAAATCATTGAAAAGAAACTATATTCATCTGTGTACCTCCCAGCTCTCAATGAGGTGGCTCCAAGCACATTCGCCTCCAAAATTATATAACATCCCATTAATTTTAGTATAAAGTCATAATTATTCAAAGCCTCCAAGTTATGGTTTTACATTGATAACTATTTAGAGGCTTTGTAAGGCGTATTTTAGCAATGAAATTTGTTTGCCCTCTAGTATGCTGTTTTCCATTGTCTTGGGCTGTAAAAGTTTATTGCCCTACAGATCTTGCCACTGTGCGCCTATATGCAAGCCTATTTTCAAGGCATGGGCTGGGTTAAATAGCAATTGTTGCAATGACAAATTAATACTAGCTGCTTCGTAAATTCCATTTTTCCGTATTTGAAATCGGTATAACCGTAAGCAATAGTGAATACGGACAAATCGGTATACTCGGAGGCACTGCATATTGCAATTATACCAGTCCGGTTTCCAGATGCGTCAGCTGATGGACCCTCTGCGGGTCGCAGCTGAGCCGTTGATATCCCACCGATCCCCTGATCATTACTCAAATTGCTCACAATCCACCCACAGCTGAGCAGAGACTCAAAGTCACATGTGTGGTTGCGTTGGACCACTGCAAGAAAAACAGGTTTGTAATACCCATTATTCTATATGCAGTGTTTGCTGGGGTGTAGTGGTGACATGACAGTTCACCACTGCACCACTAGTACTAGAGGGGGGAGGGGCTGGTTTACCTTGCATTGCACTGGAGGGGGACTGTGAGCTGCTCCATTGTGCAGACCCTAGTAAAATGATGGCGACAGCGAGCACCAACTGTGGATGCATTTGACTCCTGCTTTACAGCTAGCTCTGAGTAGTTACTACTATACTGTAGACAACTGCTTCTCTGCATCATATCCACGCCCACTGGATTTGCATGCACGAACTCACGTGAGAGTGTTCACAGCTTTAGTTCCGCCCCATTGTTCAGAACATGCTTTCGCGCCTGAGACACGAACTCACGTGAGAGTGTTCACAGCTTTAGTTCCGCCCCATTGTTCAGAACATGCTTTCGCGCCTGAGACAGGACAAACAATACAAAATTAATCTTCTGCTGTATCGCATATCCAGTGTCTCTGTGTGAATAAAAATGTCGAGTGACGGCAGCGAAGATGACATGCCAGAATTGGAGAGTGTCTCTAGTTCAGAGGTGAGCTGAAGACGCGCGCTCAGACAAAACTAGCTAGCTAGCTATTTCACACTCAATTCGAGCTGCACAATCTAGTCACCCTCTGTACTGTTGCTCTATATAGCACAAAATAATTGGTTTATTTTTTTACTGTAGCTGCCATTGTCACAAATGAATGAATGTGGTTAGGGATAGCACACCAACTAGACTAGAAAGCTACCTGGTACCTAATAATTATAATGGCTCGATTTTTAGTTTTTAGTGAGGATATTTTTAGTTGAGCACCTGCTTGTAGCATGCAATGTATGTGTATGTAGGCTTGTGGTGGTTTGGTTGCCTAATAGACACAGCTAGCTCTACTCTATTACAGAGAGGTTCAGTACAATATTGATTATCATGCTACACACAGCAATAATTGATGCCCTGTCACCTCTCTACTGTACTGTTGATTAATTAGCTCTTGTTTAATAGTACATGACAGAAGATGGTGAGTGCGACAGTATGGATGAAGATCACCTGCCTGCTACCGTGGCAACTGTCGACCCAAAGTGGATGGACCCAAAAGGAGAACACTGTGAGCATTTTAGTCTGTCCACCATTTCACACGATTGTTTATCGCATAAAACAAAGTCACAACCCAACTAGAGATTGTAATTAAGATGCTCATGGTGTGAATAGATTGCTTTTATTGAGTGTGACTTGACCTGGTTCCTCCCCCACAGACAAGATGGCCCAGCGTTGGCTGGAGCAGGACAGAACAGCCATAGACAGACACCTCACCGTTATCACCGTCTATCTTTTCTCTCCCTTCTTGTACGGTCACGCCCATCAGGAGGACACCTGGCTCAAGTGGTGTCAGGAGGCCGGCCTCCTCGTGTCTGATACGTAAGTGGCAGCTGACAAGATAGCTCCAATAACCTGTAGCCCAGAGTTTTGTGTCAGGTCTCAATATTGCCTGGAGATAATCGAGCAGTTTTAGGTGTTGCTATGTTTTTGTTAGCTGCCTAGTTTACTCTTACTCCTGAGTACACACTATATGGGGAGAACACCAGGGGCAGGCCCAGTGGTGGGGCAGCCCCCTGCATACTCGAGATGTACAGTGCATTTCTGTGTAAATGTGGGACTGTAAATGTGGTACGTACAGTGCATTCTATTCAATTAAGGGGGAGGCAGGCAGTGCTTTTTTCTTATCTTCCCCTCCTGCTTTTGTATGAGTTTAGGCTTTGCCCTCACTAATGCCCTCCCTACGCTACATTCTATGCCCTAATGGTGCTGTGTGACCACACCCTAGTTGGGCTACTGCACTGCAATGAATATGAGGGATGTGTGTTTGCTGTAATGGTGTTTGGGTGCTCTCCAGCTAGTCAATTGCTGCATTACTTGCGGTTCATGTGTACGTGAATGAATATTGTTGGCTGGCTCATTTAGCTTGCTGTGTCAATGTGTTGTGTTACCGTGTTGACAAGCCAAGTAAATTGCGTGTGTGTTCAGTGAGGCTTTGAAAATAGCTAATGTTCTTGTTCATGAAAGTGTGTTAACTAATGGTTTCTTCATTGAACACAATGCGTCCTATGTACAGAAATTACAACACAGACTGTCTCAGTGGTAGTGAACGTCACTCTGTTGATCTGCTCGACTCAGCTCTCGACTACTGTAGGGACACGATGGTCAGTGCACCTCACATTTAGCTAATGCACTAGTAGAGGGTGTGGGTGTTTTGATGTGTCTGACCTGCATTCCTTTGAAGCCAATTACACAGTTTTTGCTTTATGACCGGTTTCCAACGCTCCTTGTAGAAGGACAGACGCTCCCCAGATTCTCTGGTACTTCTGCTACAGCTAGCCAGCGATGTGAAGAAGGAGAGGAAGGAAGGTTCATTCAGACGTGCTATCAGGGTGGCAAGAGGCTCCTGCTGGTTCACGCTCATGTGAGGGCTGGGCTGGGGTGGGCTCTGAAGCTCTGCGTGTATGTACTAGTATCAAGAGTGTGTTAATACACTCTTGCTAGTATGTATTGCTCTTACTCACTCCAGGATCAAGAACTTTAAATTTAAATCGATGTCAGGATCTTTACCGAGTCAGTATCCAGTAGAATTGGGCTGTCTCTATGTCATTAACCAAAGTAAGTCAGTACCTTTATACATACTTTATACCTTACCACTCACCCAAATATCACACATCCCCTCCCCCTCTCTCTCACACACGCACACAGCTGCTGAACATGTTGTTAGGTATGTCAAAGAGAAGCACAACTTCTACAAAGAGTTTCAAGATAAAGTAGTGTCAGATGAAGAGGTTAAAGTGTACAAACAACACTATGTCAAGCTGTCTCTGTCCACTAACAGGTTGGAGAGTCACTGAAAAAGAAGGGTGATGATCTGGTCAAAGCCAACAAGCACAAAGATGCAATAGAACAGTACTCCACTGCAATAGTGTGTTGGTGAGTATTGCCAAAGATTAGTAGAGTGTATACTGGTTGATTTATAGCTGCATTATCTTATACTGTACTCTTTCTGTAGCCCTTACAACTTCAAGCTGTACACAAATCGTGCCCTAGCCTATATGGAGCTAAAGGAGTTCAAGTGAGAAACACTGTATAGGCAGGCTTCATAACATCGTTTGTGGCCACGCTAGACAATTAGAACACATCAAATCTCTGGGAATGTGTTATTACTCCATGGCATTCCTGCCATATACATGTGTGTACTGTAGCAATTGGGGGCAATTGCATCCTTTGAGTAATTGCTTACTACCTTTCTCATAATTATGCTACCTATAGTGATTCGCACTGCAGGTCATCTCTGTCAGATGGTCTCCGTGCAGTGATTCTCAACCCAACCTTCCCCAAGGGCTACCTACGTTACATTGTTGCCCTCAAGGCATGCAAGGAGATGGATCTCATGCTACAGGTGAGTGATCAATATCGCAAGAGATTCTCCAGTTCTAAAGACAAGGACCTTCTAAAGAAGGCGCTCGATAGCTGTGAGTTCTCATAATCATATTGGTCTTTCGTTCATTCATTTTGTTTTTCCATATTTCTGCTCAGTCCCTGAGAAATTGGAGGTGAGTTTTCTCCTTCAACTGGCAGACTTGTCTCCGTACAATAAATTTTTTGCTATTTTTTTTTACAGGCGTCACCCCAACATCGACAATCGTATGAAAAGCTGAAAGGCGTTTGTAAGCAAGCGTCTGAATATTATCTCAGTGGCAATATAAAAGAGTCTGTTTTCTACTTTGAAGAGGCTCAATCACTGATAAAGAGAGAGAAAGGGGTGTGTTTCTTTTTTGTGTTGTGGACTGGTGACTGAGCATTTTGGTGTAATGATGGTTTCACAGTTTGTATGAGTTACTTTGACACTGAAAACAAAAATTTTTCTCTTCTGAACAACAAGATTTAACAATGATCGTGTATGATAATATTATATGGTTTTGTGTGATGTGTTTTGTTGCTTTGATGTCTGCAGTGGAAAAACTGTTTATCTGTACTCGAAGGAAAGAAATTCGCCGTGTCTGTTCACTTTGCATATGGACTCTCTCTCTTGGAGACTAGCTCTCACAAAGTAAGCCACTCCAGTACAAAAATGAACGTATAGTGACACGAAATAAGACGGCACTTCTTATCTAGCCACAGAGCTATGGATGAGTGGTTTGGTTTTACGCACTACCAGTCATGTGTATGGGCAATAGGGATTTTATCAGTGTGTAACACCCCCACCACACACACACACACACAGTCTGCTGAGCTGGCTCTCAGAGAGTTTCAAACCATCCTAGAAGACTATCATAGCATGCACTTTGTCCCGGCTCACTGGGGTGCGGCTCGAGCCCTGGTCCTCTTGCACAGACACTCTCGTGCCCTCCTCACTGCACGTAACGGCCTAGAACAGTTACCTCTTGTCAAGCTACCGTCTAATTTCACCTGGCCGGGCACCAGTAATATCATGACCGAAGCTCTGGTTCAGAACGTCGAGGTAATGCTAACAACATGCGCATTGTAACACATGGTGTGGATTAAATGGGTGATGCTTTTAGGCTGGCATAAATAAAATGTCTACATGCAATCACTCACACCGAGTAGTCACTTGTTTGTTTTGGCTGCGTGCATGTACGGTACACGTAGATCATATTCACAATGTTGTCTAGATGCAGTAACTCTGTTTTTGACCTTGCTTGCTTACTTTTTGATCATTTGTTTTTGCTTCACCCACAGACCAATTTGCAAAAGATCCAGCAGAGCTGTGAGCCAGCCTGTGACCCTGACGCTGTCTGTCGCTTTTCCAACTGTATGCAATACCACAAGTCGTCCAATATCAAAATCGTCAGTGAAGGTAAGAGATGGACTAGTTAGTGTATAGATTGTTCTCGTGTTGTTTAATATGCCCATATCAAAATTCCTAGCACGAGTCATTGACTGTGTGTAGAATTGTTAGGATTTTTGTGATATTTTAATGTTGCTGTCAACAGGAGTACACTTACAATATTACACGATTGGAGCAGCTAAAGCCTAATTAGTGATCTGTAGCAGTACAACTAGATAAATTGGCTCGTTTTGTTTGTACTGGTGCGGTGTGTTTGTCTATGCAGACTACAAAGGTCATGTGTTCCTCACATGCTCTGAGAACTGTTCCATAGCCTACCATCCCACTTGCTGGAGACGGTTCAAGAACGAGAGTGTCATCAACTCTGATCGTGACTTTCTCCTCACCTCCTGTCCCACCCCCGATTGTGTGGGGGAGGTGGACTCTGTCTCTGTGTTCGATCTCAAGGGAAAGTGCAAGATCAAGGTGAGTGTCATACACACAGCTCCTTATTGCTGTGTGTGTGTGTGCGTTAGTCTCGCTAGCAGCCGCCCTCGAATTTGGAGAGAAAGGGAGTCTGGGAACTGTGGACACTTTTCCGTGGCCCTCAGCGGAATGCTGCAAGCACCAATCAGATTACTGGATTTTTAATAATTCACTGTGTTTCGTGTGTATTCTTTCATCCAAGAACCCCCACTTTTTGCCTGTTTTCAT
>VSKX01013313.1_pt1 | contig 10058 bp, 7 predicted proteins | sample 4799481 | NCBI WGS metagenome assembly VSKX01 (sample SAMN12179537, study PRJNA552185) | sponge metagenome | biome: deep-sea hydrothermal plumes; feature: spots directly above weak diffusing fluid; material: sea water; isolation source: sponge from the Swan site of a hydrothermal vent ...
AGAGAGAGAGAGAGAGAGAGAGAGAGAGAGAGAGAGAGCAGATTTTTGTTTGAAATTTTTGATATCATTTTATTAAACAAAAATTTGCCTGGGGACTAGACTAACTGGCCAAACAGTAACTTTATTTACTTACTTTGAGGTGAGGTAACTGAGCTAAGTGTGACAGCTCGCTGAAGTCGGAAAGCTTGTTTTGACGAATGAACAATTCTTGAAGCTTCGTACCTATGTACATATGCAGTACAAATGAACCACAATTACTTAACGTAACCAATTACGCACAATTTTTGAGGTCCTTCAGTGTAGAAAGATTATTGCAGCTGCAAAAGTATACAAGATCGTACAGGTAGAGTTATAATGTTGTAGAGGTGCAGGTGATTATGGTGGTTGAATGTGTTCTAACGGCCATAGTTTTAGTTCTGTTACCAATAATTTTGTTATTTTTTCTTAAAGCCCAGAAAAACCTCTATCTGATGGTATGTTCAGCTAAATTTTTTAAAATTGGCCCAATTTTGATCATTTCATCCACTTTATAGTCCATGGTTTTTCTCTGAAATGGGCACATTTTGACCCGGAAGAAATTGGTCATCTGAGCACACCATCTGGAAGCGCTGTAATAGAGCTACCCAATGCATGTGTTAGTTTTGAAATTGGACAATCCTGACTCAAGTTATGCCCTCTTAACTATACTGGAAGTACAGTCATAGCTTTATGATCTATGAACAGTCAAGTCTTGCCTTAGATTGAGGACTTCCAAATTGTCCAATTTGCTCAAAACGTGCACATCGCTTAAATTGCATCCCCAGCAGTTGAGGGCGCGCACAGCGTCCAAACTACCAGCCTTGGATCGCTTCAAAACCAGCTCTTCAGAGAGACTCATACTGCAGTTACTTCTTTATCTTAAATAAAGCGCACCTCTACTTGTTGTGGGCGTGTCTACTCACTGGTTCCCATAGCGACCAAATAAAAAACTAACTTCTTCCTGATCTCTAGTGCGGCGGGCCGGCCACGTACGTACTCGAACTCCCTGACAAAGATATGGCGACTGTAACAGAGACAGTGAACAGAACAAGAGGTTTTGTAAAACCTACCAGGACCTACGACCATCTGTATGGTAAGAAAACTTTATGCTGACGACCTTTGCCCTCTGTACAACACACAAGTTCAGTCAAAACTTCTTTTGCCATTAGATCCTGTGTTTACGGTATCCAGTGAACGCGATCATGCTAAGCAGTCGTTTAAAGCTCAGACAGATATCAGCAGAATAGTGAGTTGTCAGGGTTCACAATAATAATTATTATGGTGCAATTCTATTCTTATGTGCAATAAAGTACACAAGCAATTGGTTCACAATATCACGTAGATACATATATTAAACGTGGATCAGGTGGAATATACGGCACCCCCCCCCCCCGGTTTTATTCTAATCTGTTTTCTCCTAACCCTAACCCATCATCCTTGCCTTAACCCTCTCCCTTATAAGAGAATAAAACCGGGGTGCCGTATATGCCCATAATGCAAGCCTTGCATTGTATTGTGATCCAGGCTTTAGTACGTAGTACACACACACACACACACACACACTTGTCTCTCTAGCGCTATGTGCCTCACTTCCGGACAATGTTCAGTTCCCTACGTCACTACCCTCGGCAGGGTGTGACGCTGGACAGGACCGATCCTGTCCCTGCCCACGTCTCTCGTCAGTGGGGGGGATATCGGGAACAAGCTAGGGACACTCTCATCAGATACACCAAGTGAGCACAACTTTAAAATTAAGTTTTTCAGAAAGCACACAAAGCACCAATTTGTTTGTGAAGCGTGGCTGCTCCTCCCACAAAACAATTAGTTTGCCAATCTCTTAAAAAAAAATTGTAGAGCTAGAGCCGGGTTTTATAAATTTATAATGACACAATGCTTGCTGCAAAGACTACTATGGATTACTGTAATGATGTTCTATTTGTGTGTGACTGTAGCGTTACTGACGCAACGTAAGCTCCAGGGTCATTATAATTGTGAACCAAGTCTAGCTATTGTTAAAGCAACTTAAATACTAAATTCGTCAACAACAAAAAACTCATCACAAAGTGCATCAAAAAATTATGTACGTAGTACGACATGTATAAGAGTTCATTTGACAGTGTTTGCTTGGCTCAGGTTCAACTATGATCCCAGTGTGAAGGTCCCTCCTAAACAGTTTGAGGACCCTAGAGTGGAGGGTACCAATCAGTACCGATACTTCCGACGTCCCATCATCCCCTTCCTGCCTCAGATGCCCCCCAACGTTGTCTTAGCACCCACCAGGTAATAGTCTGTTAGTGTTAATTCACTTGACCTCTGTTTAACTTGTCATTAACTAGCTCATAATTAATTATTTCTTGCACTGTTGTTCTTGATTAGACGGAGTGTTAGAATAATAATAATAAAAACTTATTCCTTCATAGATTACAACAGCATCCGTTGCATCAGTTGCGTAGGAAATCATAATAATGGATAGAACTTAGTTCTAGATTTGTGCTTTGCGTCTGCACTGCGTTATGTAGCATCGTATTGTAAACTAGGCTTTACCAGTCAAAAGCTAGCTTCTGATTAAAGCCTGGTTCACACTACTAATACGTAACTGTTTCTGATTTAATGATTATAGCCTGGTTCATAATAATTATTATGATGCTGTAGCTTAGGTATGTAGACTAGCATCTATAGGAAACGCTGGATTAGACCCAGGTTCAAATCCAGCATTTCCGAACGCTAGTCTATGTATGTACGTAAGCTCCAGCGTCATATTATTGTGAACCAGGCTTTTAAATTAGGAATGCTATAATTGCCCCTCTCTGCTGTAGAGTTGACCCCCTTGTCCCACCAGTTGGTGAGGCTGGCAAGACACTGGCTGGCCCCTCTACACGCACTGTAATGGTACAGACAGACTACAGAGAGAGCGAGGCACAGACGGACCCCTATAGTCCAGAGTATGTGGTACGACCCGGCTCACAGCCTGAACTGCTCACACTAGCAACACTCAGTTACGGTAAGGAGGCCTTGTGTGCATGCGTAGAAGCTCTACGTGGTGTGTGTGTGTGTGTGTGTGTGTGTGTGTGTGTGGTGTGAGAGGTTAGCAGTATACCCGTGATTATATTAGCAACAAAGGTCACAATTGTATGAACACAAGCTAATTGGTTATTTCTATTGACTTAAAACATATTAATTACTTGTTTCCTGTCCTAGTGATAGACTTGCACCCAAACTCTAAACATTCCATACTCAATGATCCTATCAATGTATTGTGTACATAGCCAGTCTAGCATAGCCTCACACGTACACACACCCAGCTACACACATCACACACAACACACACACACACGAGGCACAATGGCACACATATCACACACACGTACTGCTCCCATACAGTATACGTACCTTGGGCCTGGTCCCAGTAAAGTAACCTTCCTCAATGATAAAGTTTGGCTCTGACAATTTCCTCCGAACCCGTACACTTCCATAGCCACTGCTGGAGCGATCATCAATTTTCAGATTATGTTCAGAGAAAGCCCTATCTTTGAGACGACCTTCAAAACGAGTGCCAGTCAGTCCAGGATTGCAAATATCTTCGACAGAGAAGGCCTTGGAAATATGCTCTGTTCTTGGTATGGATGCCTTTGGTTCTTGTCTTGAGGGGCTGTTGCCAGCTCTACTGCTGCCAGGACGATGGGACGGAAGGGTGTGCATGCTAGACGTGAAAGACTTGTTTTCAACAGGTGCAAAAAACCGAAACATTTCTCGATCTCCCAGTTTTATTTCAGCGTTGTGGGGAAGGAAATTAGGCTCTTTAATGTACCTCCCGTTTACTGCAATCAAAGCAGTTTTATCGAGCGGTGATATGGTGAAAATATCATTCATACACGATATAACGCAATGTCGTGGTTTAATACGACTAGAGGTCAAGCAAATGTAGCTTTTATCCAGCATGGCTACATTACTGCCAATTTCCGTCAGCTCCATGGAGAGTTCAAATCGTCTAGGGCTCTGTGGGGGACTTTGAGCTCCCTGAAATATCTCCACTAGTGCTGGTACTGACGGGTCGTCTTCTGGGGACATTGAATGCTCCTCTCTTTGCTCGTGTAGAGTAGATCTACGACGTAGTTGGAACTGCGTGGAGGCCCCTCTGTGACCAGCTGTCGAGTTCCAAGTAGCAACTAATTGCCCCGGGTGTTCATTGTCTCCTAGTAGCCTCTCCTTTAGCTCCACGTTCAAGTGAGGCTCGCTACCAAACGTTGGCACAGTAACTTGTACCAGTCCAAAATTAGAGCTCTCTTCCCGAAGGCCGTAGAGCTCCAGTGCACTCTTAACAACTTGTGTAGCGGTATCCTTGTCTGATACTGTCATGGTAACGCAAGGAACGTCCGGCAGAATAAAGTCAGCAAATATTTTGAGCTCGTTTCCGATCACGTTTTCTTTGCGTACAAGTTTATCGGGGCTTTGCCGGGAAAGTAGATTTCGCTTGTTTTTTACTGAGATACTTCTTGTGAATCGCGATTCTGGCATAACATTATACAGTGATCGTGCAATTTGGCCACCATCAGCTTCATCTTTAGCAATCTCAACTTCCATTTTCTCTTTCTTTGCTTTTTTTGTGCGGCGTGTGAGCTTTTTTTTCTGTGCTTTCTTGTCGGATTTTGAAGATTGCTTTTCGGAGCGTAACAAGAATCGGCCATCTCGGTCATCTCGTGACCAGCCTAACTGAACCAGGAGAGGATTCTCATTAGCCTCGAGTCTTCTCTCAGCTGTAAAGGGTACGTGTGATCAATTACGTATATATAGTTATGAAAAAGCATGGCTAATAGGTAGCTTATGTACGTGACTAAAAAAGTATTAAATGGGAGTGGGATAGAAACATGTGTACACTACACTACTTATACCAGCTCATATCCACACCACGTAGTATACCAACACTATTGAGTAACACTAGCTGTCACTCAGCTTCATAAAGCACACCCGGCCATATAACTAGCCTTACAAACTAACTTTGTTTCACAGTATATATAATTATATATATACAGCAACTACATGACATGTACATACATACATATATAAGTACAATAGTGGGGCTCTAGCTATAGCCAAAACACAGCACTTGGTTTAAGAGAGCAAACACAGCTGGCCTAATTAAATAAAGGTATGTCTGTCAGCCAAAAAATGACCCCCAATTCCTCTAGCTACTAAACACACATTATGAACACGCAGCACATGGAACTGGGTACTTTACTGCAAGACGCTGTAACACCACAAAAATGCTGTTATTACAGTTGCGTGCATTGGGTAATTCTAGCCCACGATCTAGAGTGTCTATACTCTGAGCTAAAGAGACTGTGAAAACACAACTAAAGTCCTCCCCCACGCACTGTAATACATGCAGCAATAACAACAGTTACACATACACCAACTCTTTCACAAGCCATCAAGCACTTCAGCTAGCTGCTCAATTAGCCAGCAATGTGGTGCATTAAAGACAGTATTCACAGTAGAATTGAGTGAGAGAAATTGTCAGTGGAATAGAACAAACGAATGAATGTACTGTAAGAGGATACTCAGTGGGCAGCTAATTGGATACAGCTGCTACCTATTACTGAGAGGTGTGTGGGGAAATGGACAAAAATGGCTCGTATTAATTTCATATGAGTTTTTGAAAAGTTACCTAAGTATGTATAATAATTCTACTATAGGTTGTAGTGTATAGCCATGCACGAGGTATAGGAATAGCAATTCCAATCTGACAAAGCTATTGAAACCAAAACAAGCCCCATGCATGCAACAATATTTAAGCAAGCAGTTTACATTACATTCACTGGAGCCCCCTCAAGACAAGGAAAAATGTTCGAGGGAGTCCAGATTGATTACAAAATAAACACTAATAGCTGTTTCACAATAAAGTATCTAGTTTCTACTGGTACCCTATGGTTTATTACGTATACAGAATTAATTATTACTGATTTCATACACACACATCTGTGGCAAGTGAAAACACTGAATTAGATCACAGAACAAAACAAAAACAATTGAGCAATTGTAGGTAGAGAGACGTCAACCATGCATCAGGCACAACTAAACACTGTGCCCTTCACTGGCCGGCCTGGTATAAGCACTGACCATGCACCAGGCACAACTAAACACTATGCCCTTCACTGGCCGGCCTGGTATAAGCACTGCACAGCTAAACACTGTGCCCTTCACGGGCCGGCCTGGTATAAGCACTGCACAGCTAAACACTGTGCCCTTCACTGGCCGGCCTGGTATAAGCACTGCACAGCTAAACACTGTGCCCTTCACTGGCCGGCCTGGTATAAGCACTGCACAGCTAAACACTGTGCCCTTCACTGGCCGGCCTGGTAATAAGCACAACTAAACACTGTGCCCTTCACTGGCCGGCCTGGTATAAGCACTGTGGCTATAATTATATACACTGGTCTAAGTATATCTCTGAACAATGGGCAAATAAGACTACAAAACACACCTTCCGTCATTTTTATTCAGAGCCGCCCATTATCATAATTATTATACTAAACAATTCCTTTACTTTACGCAACCAATGTCTTGGTTTTATTACATTCTACACAGCAGTTTGAAATGTGTCATCTCTCCTGCAGCTATATCCATCGCAGCTATAGAAATGTGTTGACAATGTAAATTAGTGGGAACGAGTTCGTAGCAACCTAATTGAGTTAGTGGAATGATTAGGTGTACACAGTAACTACAACACTGTTGCTAATAGCCAGCTAGAGTCTATTCGCGTTCACCTGGTCCTCCGTTTTTGCACTGTATCTTGGTCATACTTTGATGAATTCTAGTATTTGTATTACAAGTATCATTCTGCTTCTGATGGCAACCCCGCATCTAACTATCGCTTAAATTGTTTTGTAGGATTAGCGATTAGCCAGTCAAAATATTACTATGTTTTATCAGTGAATAATATAGTGTACATTTTACTTCCGGGGACCAGGTGAATAGACTTCAACACCTCATTGCTTTGAGCTGATATGCTGTGGGACTGCATGGTAATATGACCAACATGCTCAGTTTATTTTAGCAGGACAATCAGGCCCAGTGTGTCTACTGCACATGAGATCAGCTTCCATATTATATAATTAGTCAGACAAAGCAGCCAATTGCACGTAGTGGACTATACACCGTTAATGATAGGTCAGTGCTGCAGCATAGCTGTACCTGGCTGACCATGTAGTCTATAGTGCTGCAGCATCGCTGTACCTGGCTGACCATGTAGTCTATAGTGCTGCAGCATCGCTGTACCTGGCTGACCATGTAGTCTATAGTGCTGCAGCATAGCTGTACCTGGCTGACCATGTAGTCTATAGTGCTGCAGCATAGCTGTACCTGGCTGACCATGTAGTCTATAGTGCTGCAGCATAGCTGTACCTGGCTGACCATGTAGTCTATAGTGCTGCAGCATCGCTGTACCTGGCGGCTACAGGCTTATTATACAGTGACCACGTAGTCTATGTACATGCACAGACACAAGCATACATTCACATACACACAAGCACACACACATAGCCACCACCACCCGGAGCCACCATCCCTGACTAGCTAGTCGGACAGTTTGTAATATGATAGGGGAATACAATTACTCTAACAGTACAAGGAAGGAACAGTCAAGCAGCTACAATAACAAACCACTTAAACACACTAAATATTTATATCTTTCAGAAAATGAATAAGCTACGTATTATAATTGGACAAACAACTATGGCCTATCATTCAATAAAACACTTGGAGAAAATACATGATGCAATAGCTACCTTGGTTAACGTGGACCTCGTAGAGTGAGTAGGACTGGCTAGTCAGCATCCTCATATCTGGACGAAACTTTGTCACGAGTGACTGAATGACTGTATCTGTCGTAGCAGAGTTAGAGACACGAATACACTTAGTGGCTACTTTCTCTGCCTCAGACTCTTTAGAAGGTCCATCAGCTTGGAAGTAGAATCTCATAATCCCCTCAAACTCCAGATTCTGTATGTGTATTATGTGGTGAAGTGGTACGTGCATGTAGGTGTGTGTACTGTGCAGGTGTGGGTGTGTGTGTGTGTGAGTGTGTTAACTACACTTGTTGATGGACTTGACTTGTTTACTACATGCAAACACACCTACTTTATGAATATTGTTAAATTTGTTATTTTGTCAAGTGAGCATGTTCACAAGTAGCCACCACAATCTGATAAAGTGGGGACAATGTTTCACCTTTCAACAACAGTCACAACAAGCTAGCTACGGTAAAGCACAGTGCCGTGAAATGACAGGCCATGCTAAATAATAAAAATTAAGTTCTCCCCCCCAAGAGGAAATGAACCAATTTCTTGGTATAGAATCTAGGAACCCCAACCGCACACTCACCTCTCAACCTAACCTGACTGAGCATTATGATATAGGTATTATAGGCCCTTTTAAAGCTATGATAAAGTGTATATATCACTAATATGCAGCCTGCTGGCCAAAATGGTGTTGTCCACTTGTGTCAAGTACCTCGTTTGGCATGCTAATCTCAAACAGTTCCAGTCGATTCTCATTCCAATGTTGTATAAGTCTGCAGAGGTCTTCAAAGGCCTCTCTGCTCACCCTTTTAGCACTGGCCATTGTGTGCAGCACTACTGTACTGTACAGTAGTACAATCAATGCAAGCTGCAGTTGTAGGTACAATTGTGAGTAGAGTAAATTGCAGGAGAGACAGGTTCACACAGCTTGCATAGTTACTAGTGGTATACTGATAGTAGTCAAGGTGATGTAGTAAGGATTTCTTGTTCTTGTTTACAGCTAGCTACTCTTCAAGTTCTCTTGCAGTGTTCTGAGTTTGTGAACCACAACTGTTAGAAGTAGGTGTGTCATAGCAGCGTTACGCAATTAGCCTCACACTTAAAACGCCCCCGATTGCCAAGGTTGTGAAATTTATAGCAAATGCTGTACAAAATAGAGACATAATTATGAGCATAGACTAGCAGAGTGTTAATAATATATTAGTAAGGTCTTCCTCTAGTAGCAGATCGAGGAGTTATGGCAACATCAACATAGTCTCCAATCTGGAACTTCCTAGCGAAGAGAGTGGTATCGTCATTCATGCCTCTCTTCCCGGAGCAGGTTTCACCAAGATCTTTGATACGATAGCCGCCGCGACGCATGTCAGGATACACAGTGGCAAACGAGAACAGTGTGCCCTTAGAACGCGTTTCAGGGTTGACTTCACGCACCAGTGACATTAGCTCCCTCAAACTACAGTCAAGCCTGCAGATCAAAAAACAAGCAATAATAACAAGAGCTAATGTACAAGATTATGGCACTGTTGTGTTCTCACTTTTAGTTCTGTTGGTCTAATAATTTTGTGATTTTCTCAAAGACCAGAAAAAAAAAATTCAAAACGGCCCATGACAATAATTTATGAGTCCATGGTTTTTTGTCTGAAAATGGACTAGAAAGCAATTGAGCACACCATGTGAAAGGTCTATGTTATAGCTACCAAATTGAATGTTTTAATTTTGAAATTGGACACTCCTAACACAAGTGATAGGCTCTCAAAGGTAGCTGCCAAAATAGCTCATTTTTAGAAAAAACCGCAAGGCTATAGCCTTTGTCCATTTTGATGGATTTCGACCAATCACAGAACTCTAATCTCATTGGAAAAGCCTTCTCAAGAGCTACCAAATGTTAATTTTGACATAGGACAATCCTAACACAAGTTAATGGTAGCTGCCAAAATAGCTCAAAACCGCAAGGCAGCCTTTGGTTTTGTCCATTTTTGATGGATTTCAACCAATCACAGAACTCTAATCTCATAGGAAAGGCCTTCTCAAGAGCTTATAATTTTGAACATTTGACTCTCCTGACACAAGTTATGCCCCTAAACAATGTAATTTGAGGGGCTCGATCTCACCAAGTGTATATCTGCAGTTCGTTAGAAGGCACGCCATGTTTGTTGAATTCATCAGGTCGATGGTGTCGCCCCATGTTGCAAAACACTCTCAACAGCATAGGGCACGTCTTGGTGTGTGTGTGTGTGGGTGGGG
>VSKX01053928.1_pt1 | contig 10057 bp, 6 predicted proteins | sample 4799481 | NCBI WGS metagenome assembly VSKX01 (sample SAMN12179537, study PRJNA552185) | sponge metagenome | biome: deep-sea hydrothermal plumes; feature: spots directly above weak diffusing fluid; material: sea water; isolation source: sponge from the Swan site of a hydrothermal vent ...
CACTACACTAGCACCCTGAACACAAGCAATGTTTAATAACTGCCTAGATCAGCCACCACTACACTAGCACCCTGAACACAAGCAACGTTTAATAACTGCCTAGATCAGCCACCACTACGCTAGCACCCTGAACACAAGCAACATTTGAATATCAATTTTAAATGACCATAACTGGTAAGGACAGTCTTTCGAGCTTTTATCACGTCAATTTTTCAGCCCCATTTTTTAACAAGGCTCTAAGTGGGTGAAATTGCAAAATCAAGCCATTTTTTAGCTAAATGTACCATCTGATAAAGATACTGAGTTATGGCCATTCTGAAAGCAACCAATAATTATATCTGTACTAGCTGTATCTCTACACCTGTCTTGCCAGTCTAGCTGCCGTGGCACGGCCCAGCCCTGAAGCAGCACCTGTTACCAATGCCACCACCTTAGAGATAGCTCTGAACTCGCTTGCAGCAGCCATTATAATCACTCAGAGAGTTTACAGCTGTGTTTTTGTTGCTTATTATCGGTCGTCGCGTCACGTCATGTCAAGAGAGCAAAATGACCTGATTTCCATTAACGATCTTTACCAGACAAACAGGACCCTCTAGTTGACGCCGCGGGTTAGAATGTCTCAAGCATCCTTGACACTGTACTCTATAGATCTTATTCACAGACAATAATGCGATGAGAATTTTAAGTGTTTTGCATCCCTTGGCAAAGACTTCGTCGAGTGTGGCATTAAATTTGAGTGGAAACCCTACAGCCTTGAATTGGTTATACAAGCTGCATTCCAGACACTCAAGTATTTGGTATTTAAAGCTGCATGCAGACAATAGGTAGAGCATATTTATTGCAAGAAGACCCTTCACATTTGCAAGATTTATTCATCAAGCAAGTTTATTTTCAAGAAGAAAGAATAGCTATGAAGATTCGAAGCAACAACTACAAATTCCGATCTCTCAGAAGAGAAATGCTTGGTTTCTGGTGAGTATGTGATGACTGTTGTATCTATAGCTATAACAAGAATCATGCATTGTTTGTTTACAATAATTATGACACTTGCATTGATGAAAATAAACTATAAATATTGAGTTTCACAATTATGAAAGTATGCCCGCATGTAGCTACTATTGACACAGCCTGATAGCCTAGCTGATACTGTAGCTATAGCTAATTAATCTAGCTATACCTATACAGGGGTGATATAACATGCTGACAATTTTAATTGGTTAGGTTATTAATTAAAAGGTATAATTACAGCTAAGCAAGCCTGAGCTGCAAAACGGTCATAAAAGGAGGGAATTTTGCACCATCTTTATAATTTATCATTAAACTCCAAGCTCAAAGTAGCTATTAGCTAGTTGCCGTGAAAGTGCATGCATGCAGATAATGGTATTTCCTGCACTGAAATACTTCCTTCTTCACTACAGCTTGCTCTGTGCGTGGGCAGTGCAAATGGGTGCGCCGCAAAGCTCCGCAAGCGACATTCAAGACCTCATCTGTCGCGGGATTCCCGGTCTCAACGAGCAACAGATTCAAATCTGCAAACAAGTGCCTCGGGCAATCAACGTGCTGCAGGAAACCCAGAGGATATTCGAGTCTGAATGCGCATGGCAGTTTCGCAAAGAGCAATGGAACTGTACTGGAGTTAACATGTCCGTGTTCTCAGCACCCAAATTTGCAGGTGAGTTGTGTATATTTGCAGAGCAGCTTATAGCTATAGCTACAATATCAGTGCATGTATAAATTAATACATGTACTTTAGCTATAATTATGTATATACATTCATAAGAAGTAGCTATGCTGATGTGCATTGCGAACAGTATCTAATCCTCCTGCATGCATGGGTGAACATTTTACGTTGAAGCTCCCCGGCAGTCAGGAGTTAGTAGGACCCAGAAATTGTAATAGCTAACTTAGCTAGCAAGCTATATTGGACACATTGCATGTATAACTAGCCTATGTACATAATAATAATTATATAAGCTCATCGATCCCCTTTGGTATGTTGACACTGCACTCCAGTCAAAACACGCAAAATTCGGCTAAACCCAAACCACTTGCAAAGTGGAATTGCTAAAGCTACACGGAAACTTGATCTAATTCTATTGTATTATACATTTTCATTCGTTGCTTATTGAACAACAAAAGGTTAATTTGGAATGCCATCCCTCAATTCTGTTTACTGAGTTCACGGTGCATTGCTAAGCTATTTCAACACTTTGGACTGCAATTTAGAGCTATTAACCTGGTAGCTAGATATCTATAGCTTCTGTTACACAGGCACTAAAGTTAATGCCTCAAAGCAGGCAAAACGTGATGCAACAAGATCTAAAACGTATAGCTAGTCAGTTCACATCTGTTGCTTAATTCTATTGATGTTGGAGTCTATTAACAGAAGGTGGGCTAAGAATGTAGCACTCTCCTAACTCAAAGCAACTACAATTTCTCGTTTGTCTGGAACGATGAAGATAAAAAGACGATACTAATCTGAATAATCAAAACCAGCCTGACATGAAATACTATATAATAATACTCAGACATCACTCGTTGCTTGGGAATGAGCATAAACACACGACGTGTGCATGTTGTTATATACTTCTCATTATACGATTAAAGAAATCTCCTTTTGTTATCTGTTATGAATTTCAGAGTTATTGTCGTCTTAATAATTGTACATAGCTATTTCCTTTCATTGCGTGGCCCACACATGATGATGATGATGTACAAACTTTAATCCCATCACACACACACACACACTCGCAGAAACTAAGGAGTCTGGTTTTGTATACGCGCTTACATCAGCTCTAGCTGTTCACCAAATTACAAAGGCATGTTCTGACGGTGACCTCGGCCCAGTCTGTGGGTGTGACATTTCAAGGAACGGTATAACCACCCCTCAGGGCTGGAAATGGGGTTCATGCAGCGACAACGTTTCTTATGGTGTTGTCTACTCTCAGAACTTCCTCGATGCTCGGGAACTGAACAAAACAAACAGTAAACTTGAGAGTGTGGTCGCTCAGGGTGAAGTCCATCTCCATAACAACGGAGCAGGAAGAAGGGTAAGCGGTTGAGTACCACAAGTGCTGAGATAATAATCATAGTTCCCATGAGCTAAGAATGCTGTTGTCATAGCGAATGTACACTAGGAATACTTTATGTGCTGCCTTAAGAGTCATCAAAGAGACACATTAGTAGTCATGAATTATTATGACAAGAATTGGAATACTTAGAAATTGCATGTGTGCATACACACGCTGCGGCACAAACAACATCATGTCGGAATACGGATAATGTACATAGCTGGCTAATTGTTACTCAGGGCAATAAATTTTGACTCATAAACTCACCTTAGTTTAGATGGATGCTAGGCATTTGACTGACGTATGCACATAGTAGCTAAACAACACAATTAATCCACTTTATCTAAACAATTACTTTGTTTGCATGCACGTAAGTGCTTTGGAATGCACGTGAATGGCCCACATTAGCTAGCTATAGACTATGTTTGTTTAAATACCGCATAGTAGCAGCTATAGCTCTATGGCTTTCCATAACTCATTCATGCATTTTGCTAAAGTGTCATCAATCAACGCTAATCACTCATAATTGCCGGTAATCACTTGCAGGTTGTACAGGATGGAGTGAAGCTAATGTGCCGCTGCCATGGTCTCTCTGGCTCATGCTCAACCAAGACCTGCTGGGAAGAGACTCCAACTGTGTATGAGATTGGAGACACAATAAAGAAACTGTACGATACTGCAAGGAAGGTGGAGTTTAGACGATCGAACAGCAACGATCCAGCTGTACTAAGCTACTTCAACACAACACTGGGAACATACATCATTCCCTCCACCGCAGAGATGGTGTATCTGGACGAATCCCCACGTTACTGTGCGGCCAACTCTACTTACACCAAGCAGAGGCAGTGCATGCCTCGATCAGCACTCATAGATTTCAACAACACAGATATGGACAAATATTTCCCGCCTTGTGAGAGCTTTTGCTGTAATGGACAATATCAGGCATATCACAAAACCGAAGTGACTTCATGCGATTGTACATTTGTGTGGTGCTGCGAAGTCCAATGTGCAACTTGCGTTGCAAATGTTACAGAGTACAGATGTACAGGATAATTCTACCGCTACATCGACCTTTGACCTAGCTGGACTTACTTACTAACGTAGCTACGAACGTGCAATCTAACAATTATTATTTGATTTTTGACACTCACAGTTGCAAGAGTATAACGTTAACAATCACTGAAAACACATACTTCGACAATGTACGGTGTGCATCAGTGCACCCTAATTAATATCATATCATTTTATATGTGATCCATTTATTTATCCTCATCTAATCAATCAACATTGGCATAGCGATTTTGTATTTTTGTACGTATTGGTTCAATGAATTTTCTATTTAAAAATTAAAGTGACTGTTACGATACATCAAATGTATCATTACCAGGGTTATAGTAACCATGGTTATGTGTGACCACCCCAGAGGTACTAGCATACACAGAGAATGTGTTTTAATATCACGAGAGCTTACAATGTAAAAAAACACTTCAGAAAAATATGCCACAAGATAAAAAACAAAAACAAAATGGCACACATAATGTCATCATCTGTGTTATTGAGGCTTTGGTCGACCTTTGACCTTCATCTTCCCGTCTTTTCCTACCTCCACCTGACATCCCATTTCTTCTAATAGTTGAGCGTTATTAGCCACGCCCCTTGATTCAAGACCAGCGACGAGAGCTTGATTGGCTGGATTATACTCACACAGATTGCGTATAGCAACCACAGCCCATTGCGTAATATCTTACGTATATTAGTCAAGAAAATTCAGTACAATATTACCAAAACTAGTATGTCGGGAGAAAACTATGATGCTATTGCTAACTATGATGCTATATTGCTAACTATGGTGCTTCTACAATGTGCCAATTGATTATAGCTCCAGTTACTAGAGGAAGCTTGCTTTATGATAATTATTAGCTTTATAGCTTCAATTAGCACAACACTTAAGCATCAACGAGGCATAGTATAAAGCAGCAGTTAAGCTATGCTTGAATAATGCTACTCACTTATTATAAGCCTGGTTCACAATAATTATGACGATAGACGCTAGTATGAAACGTAATGTACAAAACGCTTCATTAGACTCAGGTTCTAATCGGACGGTAGCTTAAGAAACCATACGAAACGAAGGACTATCGTCATATCGTGAGCCAGGCTTTACACTGAAAGAGTTCTATAGACAAGCAAAATACACACACAGCACTGATCACTATAAATACAGTGCACTCTCTGACTATTAAATTAATTGACAGTTAATTGGTTTATTACAGACTATAGCAAAGAAGTGTTTCAGCATCAAGAAAGGCACCACAAATACATTCTCTTATTGATGAAGTCGGTTCATTAAACTAGTTACGCTTAATTGCACAAAGTGTTTCGACATGAAGAAATTAAGGCACCAAGGCACAACAAACATGCAAATACATTGCTGAATTGACGCAGTTGGTGTTGATTAATTGATCGTAATTATGCAGATTAACACCACAAAGCGGGTTCACATGAAAAAGCCACACACACACACACAAATAGCACCACATGGGTACTGTGGGAAAACTGACACATTCCACTTTGAAGTGACAATCTCCCACAAACTCTACTACACTCACAAGCCACGTACCAACCACACAGAAACAGAGATACTGCAGGCGCTGTCTTTAAGCACAGGTGCTTATTGGTACAATAGCAGAGACCTGAGTGCCTAAATGCGAGTAGGTGCCTATATTTGCGAGATGATTAAAGCATGAATGAAAAAAACAAACAGGTAAGGGTTGGGTGCTTAACAAAGAGTAGGTGCTTAACAAAGAGTAGGTGCTTAAAAGCGGTGGGTGCTTAAAGGCTGGTTTATAATATGATGCTAGATCCGACGTAGCGTCCAACATCAGGAAACGCTCGATTAGAACAATGTTCTATTCCAACGTAACGTCAACATTTTGACGCTAGCGTCGTATTATAAACCAGCCTTAAGACTGGTGCCTACGGTACGTAGTTTACACATGAAACGAAGCACCATTGAACCCAATACTCAATTTAACGACTTCAGGAGATTATCACAAATACTGCACATATTTTCACACTCAAAACTAGGCTGCAATGTTTACAGGCTGTGTCTATAATATCAGGCATTCGGCAATTGCTTAGGAATTCGAAAAAATAGTCTCCCGTCTTTGAGCTGAGTGTAAATAAATGTGTGCAATCGTAGATCATGCTAAAAGCACACCACATGTAACAAAGCGCTAATGCACTATTGATATTAGTTTATAAGTGGTTGAGCCAAAACATCGCCAGTTTTTTTTTGACGCTTTACTACCAATCCTAGCACACACGTGTTGTGTTTATGATAACAGTCTGACACCTGACATTTTCCGGCCATTTCATGAAATTGTCCTCCCATTTTCATTTTGCTAGGACATGCATTACATTACTAGGTATAGGTATAGAGATAATGTCCAGTATGGCATAAAATACTTAAAATGTGTCTGGGCAAATTTGACTCCTTATCATAAGCACTGCAGTGACGCGTGTTGTGTACACATATTGTGCAATTGAACAATCATTTGTACATGCTAGACATGAGTTACTTAGCGACACAAAATATTGTTCGAAAAACGAAGTTAACGTTTGAACACATACGTAGTAAACAAGTACTTGATAGTTACCTAGGGATATCCAACATACTGCTTCTAAGAATGTACGTGTGCAGCATCACACATAGATCATCCTAAGACACACACCACATGTAACAACACTGTTGATATTAGCTAGTTTAGAAGTGGTTGAGCAAAAACATCGCCAGGTTTTTTTTTACACCTTATTGTATCTTGGTGGACACGTGTTGTGTATACACACATTGTGCGGTTGCCCAATCATCGCTCAGCATTCTTACCAACCAGACATGAGTTACTTAGTGACAGAAAACTATATTGTTCGAGAAAGGAAATTAGTGTTTTGAACATTGCTAAAAGTTTGGTTCGCCACACATTTTTCTTCATACCTCTTTGTATCCTAGAGAAGATCAATGGATCATTGGGCATTTGTGTGACCAACCAACCAGACACGAGTCAATTAGCGACAGAAACTATTGTTCGAGAAAGGAAATTAGCGTTTGAACGTTGGTCTGAAACAAGCTAAACGAGTTAAACGAAAGACAAAACATTGACAGTTTATGACATCCTACTAGTAGAACATACATACGTACTGTACTAGCTATATTATATTGCTTACATATGTTGCTTAGACTGTTACTTAGCGCCAGGTCAAAACAGTAACATAGCATAGCAACACGTGTGGAAGTGTTCTATTACGCAATCCACCGCCTTGTGAAACAATGCATGTTCTAGACTAGCCAACTACACACTATGTACAGTCAACATTTGACTACTGCAAAGGGTGACCTTAGATTCCAGCTCACACAGGAACCATTGTATGCATGTGTGTGTGTGTGTGTGTGTGTGTGTGTGTGTGTGCATGTGCTCTATAATGTGGTATACCAGTGCGTGTGAGAGAGAGCTGTCAGGAGCAATAAATTAGTGCCCTGAGAAGGAACTCTCTAGAGCTTGATTAACCACTAGAACCACAGACAAGTGACCATACACTCCAGCTATAGTAAATACTCAACCAGGACCAGTGTCTGCAGGAAGATGCCTACATCCCATATGACCATGGGAAAAACTTGAGTGATAAAATTACATCAAAGCATCAACCAGGACCAGTCCACACATGCTTTGAGGCCCTCTGCAGGAAGATACCTACATCCCATCTTCTCACAGAGACCATGGGAAAAACTTGGAGTGATGAAATTACAAAGCCTCATCTACTTTGTCTGGTTAAGTGACTAGTCACTTAGTATGACTTTGAACTGAGACAGGTGTGTAGGTGTGTACACCAGCTGAACAGATGTATTGATGGGCTAGCTATAGTGCATGGGTGGGTGCCTGAGAGAGAGAGTTCACCCTTTAAGGAAGGTGTTCTAGTTTGAAGCTGGCAAGCATGCAGTTACTATGCTGGCATTGGTAAAACATCCACTAAGCACCTTGATCTTATTGTGAGGCTGTAGACTGAAACAATACTCCAAATAGCTAACAAAGCAAACGGAATGTGCATGCACTATAGACAAAATTAATAATGCACTATACAAATACGCAAAATTCAGAGCTAAAAATGACAGCTCAAGGTTTAAGGGAATGGAAGCACATATTACGTATATAGCCTTAGGGGGTTGTATGCTAGACAACATAATTATACACAGCCTTAGGGGTTGCTGGCATTGGTAAAACATCCACTAAGCACCTTCTCTTATTGCGAGGTTGCAGACTGAAACAGTACTCCAATAGCTAACAAAGCAGACAAGAATGTGCATACACTAGACAAATAGTGCACTAGACATAATTATACGCACGAACAATCAAAGCTCAAAATGACAGCTCAAGGTTTATTATGGGAACATATATAGCCCTAGGGGGTTGTAATGTTGTTAGAAAACATAATTATACACAGCCTTAGGGTTTGTGATGTTGGGAAAACCGCATTCAATGTAATGACGTAGTATGAGCAATAGTGTGTTTGTGTGTACATGTGGCCTCAAATAATGCCGGAACTTAGCTTCAAAGGTTCGCAATAAGCCAGGTGCTACATAACTTGGTAAGCATAGACACTTACTTCATTAAAATGATTAATCGAATAACATTGAAACTGGACAAACAATTGTTCCAAATATTTAGTCCTTGTTTGCTATACTAATCAACTCGGGCAAAGCAAAACATTGATCAAAGAAATTGAATTGTCTGGTGAAAGAACAGAAGTTCAAAGTCACATCACTCAGTGAATTAATGGAAGTACAAATCTGATACATTAATTTATGGATGGACAGTAACTAAAGCCTGAAACACTAGATAGTGGTGTAAAAGCAAAGAGTGATGAAATTAGGCAATGGATAATGTTTCGCAACTTTAAGCCGCTCATACAACTATTTTGATTATCATCTATCCATCGAATGTATCCCATCTTGATTAATGACCATCATGCCACAAACAAACTGTCTGTACCAAGCACACACACACACACTACACAATGGGTAATAACTTTAGTTAGGATGATCCGATTTCAATCATTTTACGTTTTTCTGAAAGCTTAAGATGAGCTCTTTCAAACTATGTGATAAAATAATGGATTAATTTTCGTGCCATTTTCAGAAAAAACCATGGACTATAAGTGGGTGATTTCGTCGAAATGAAGCCGTTTTAAAAATGTTGAGCTGAACACATCATTTGATAGAGTTTTTTCTGGGCTTTCAGAATATCATAATAATATTGCGTTTAGACGAACAGAACTAGAGTTATAACCATTCAAAGATAGTGCTTTATCACCCCTCCACCCCCCTCCTCCTTCCCTCCTCCCTCCCTATACTTTTGAGACACCCGGACTCAGTTTTAAAAGAATCAAACTTCAACTCTTCTTTGTCAGAAGCATTTAGAGAGCAAATGTGCTAGTGGTATGTTATGGTAACATTAGTTGAAGAATGGAAGCATACAATCACTTTGTTGTGGGAAGCAAATGATAACAATCTAGCCATTGGCCCCTGGCAACAATGACGTCGGAACCACGCACATGTTCGTGGACATAGAGTATGCCTTATATGGTTGCATGAACAACTACACGTAGTGCATCAGGCCAGGAAACCATGCACACTGCACATGATGCATACATTACGTGCACCAAACACGCGGTATGGCTCCAGCACAAACCTATTACCGTATACCGGGTTTCAAATGCGACGCTCTTTCGATGGCGTTATTGCGAGTTTTGGTATAGGTTGCAAACGAAAGAATCGCAAGAGAGGGGGCATATTAATATGTACGCTTCTATTGCGTACAATAGTTAGAAACGCAATCAGGCTTGTACAGGGCCATTCGCAAACGATTAGCTACGCATCCTAAACCCGATATACAGTATATTATTATTTTTGAAGCGATAGTTAGAAGCGGCGC
>VSKX01098270.1_pt1 | contig 10056 bp, 10 predicted proteins | sample 4799481 | NCBI WGS metagenome assembly VSKX01 (sample SAMN12179537, study PRJNA552185) | sponge metagenome | biome: deep-sea hydrothermal plumes; feature: spots directly above weak diffusing fluid; material: sea water; isolation source: sponge from the Swan site of a hydrothermal vent ...
AACTTACTTGGCTGTTATTGTCACCTAATTGAAAACTGTCCGAAGTATTGGCTAATAATAGTATTGATTTGAATACAGTAAATATTTCAATCAATAATGGTGAAGTGGAGCATGAAGAAGCTATCACTGAATTGGCTGATTTTTTAGAAGATGGAACAATTTACACTACTAGCACGAATACGAAAGAATACAGGGAATATGGAATTCAATCTATCGAGTTTAAAGATGGATTGGTGTACATAGAGGGCAAAACGCCATATCAATACAAAATTGAGAATAATATTTATACTGGTTATTATCCCGGCGGTTCAGAGCAGCAAACATTCATCTATGTGACTTCTGATTTAACATTATCTGTATTTGCAGAGTACGAAGATTTGAATATTTTGTCCCACTCAAAATTCGGTGATTTACGTGAACCACAGCCAACACCTGAATTTGTCAAAAGTGATTTTGTAGGGAAAACATTCTATTTTGTTTTTGATGATTTTATTGATACTTACCATGATTCTAAAATATCTGAAACCGCACCAACACTTGTAAAAATGGAATTCTCAGAATCAGATGTCGCCATCACATTTGAAGAGTCAGAATATAAAGATGAAGGTGCCCAAACTTTATCTTGGGAAATTTTTGATGGGATGTTGAAAATACTAGAAGGCAACGGAGAAATTGCAGACCGAGATTTGATTTTCGCTCGTTCTATCTCAGATCAAAATATCACAGTTTTACTAGATACTAAGCCAAGCATAGCGCCTCTACTACTGATTGAAGATCAAAATCTAGCTCAATCAATTTACGAGAAATGGATAAAAGCTACTGATTAGATGGTATTTGCATAGATAATTTTTAATTATTTTTAACTCAAGTAAAGATTATAAATTCAAGGATGAAATGACTCGTTTTATGTTCAATTTTAGAAATAGTAAGTCTGAGCATGATTGATCAATTAGTCGAAACTTATTGTAATATCGTTCTTTTGGATGACCTGAACATTAAGCAGTGATTGCTAATTTTAATAAGAGAACAACGAGAATAAATATAATTTGCATGAAGTACTTTGTGTTAAATAGCCTTAAGTTTGGCAGATAATACCAAGTGTTGAGTAAATACTCATCACTTGGTTGTCAAAAGTGAAAAATACATAGTATGTTAATTAATTATAAGTTAAGTTATCAACACTACAAGGATGCGTAGATGTTGAAAACACAAGTTTTTGGCTTTGTAATTCCTTGTTATTATATCTAAAAGGAATTGTTTCATGAAAAAAGCGTTACTTGCTTCACTTATAGTTACTCCTCTCATTTTTGGCTGCGCATCAACTGATGATTCAGCTGGCAGTATAGACAGAGTTAAAGTCATCAAAGAACTTACAACAAAAATGGATGATCTTGGCTATAAGTCAGTAAAAATTCAGCCTGGTGTTGATGAGTTTTTAAATATATCTGCTGTAATTTTAAAGCGTCAACGTAATGTTATGGATGAATATCATAAACAAGCACTACATTATAAAGATGTGCAGTCATTTTTGTATGCTCATAAGGATAAGAAGCCTGAAGAGTTGAAACTAGCTATTGCTGATTTCGACGCCGGAGCAACAAAAAATGATGAAAAGATTGCTCATAAGCTTTCCGCGTATAACGGTGCTAATGAAAAAATCTATAACTCAAATGTTGAGTTAGCAGGTGATTTAACAGTCGAAATTGCTAAGTCTGTATATATTCTCTCGCAATATGGTACAGAAGTGGCAAAAGCAACGGCTATAAACGGTGCAAAATCTCTTTTTTCATCTTTCACTAGTGACGATGATAAAAAAGATGACTCAAAAGATTTAGGTTCAGCACTTCTAAAAGCTAAAGATCAACTTTCTTTAGCTATGGATGCCAATGATATTATTTCAGTTGAGCAAGATACCATCAAAGCAATAGAAGAATTACAAACAGAGCAAGAGTCAAAAGGTAAAAAGCTTTAATGCTTAAACACCTTATTGGTTTAGCTCTCTTATTAGCGACAACATATGCTTTTGCATGGCCTGAATGGGACATGCAAAAACTGAAATTTGACGATTATATCGTTGGCTTAGGTGTCGCTGATTCTCGTGCCAATGCCAGAACTCTGGCATTGGCTGAGATTGCTTCCCAATTAAGTGTCAGCGTAAGTGTTAAAGAAACTCAAAGCAGTTTTAAGCATGGAACTATTGTTGATACTAAATTCAACCAGAGCATCCAAACATCAAGCCTGCCATTCAAATTAGTTGGTGTTGAAGTGCTTAAAACCGCTTCAAAAGAAAATAAAACGGCAATTCTACTTGGTGTTAAAAAATCAACTCTCGTCAATACATTAAATGAATCGATAAGTGATTTAACGAGTCTGGCGATTCCTGACACATCTGCAGAATATAAGTTCATACACGTTATAGAAAGCACTCCAGAGCTTCATAGAAAATCTCAAATGTTGCAGGTTTTAGAGTTTTTGGAAGGCAATAAACTTAGCTTTAGAGCGGATCTAAATAAATTAAGGCAAGAGCATTTACAAGTATTAAATGATATATCTTGCCAGATAATCGCAAATTCAACGCCTAAGTCAATTGTTACAGCTATAGACAATAAGCTTACATGTAATGGAAAAACACGGCTTTGGATAAAGCCACAGTTAAACTGGCGGTTATCTACTTATGAACAAGTGAAGCATGCTCAAGCTAATTTAAATATCAAGTTTACTCGCACAATTAACCCGTTTAATACCATAAAAGAATACAACATCGTTGCAGTCGCCTCTAGCAAATCAATTGATATTGCGAAGGAAGAAGCTGTGACGCAGTTAGTTATCAAATTAAACCAACCTATTCATCAATGGAACTCTGAACAATAGGAATCCAAATGAAACTCTATAAGACTCTCACATTTTCAGTATTATCAATAGCACTACTTGCAGGTTGTCAAAGTACAGCGCCTTCTCAAACACAAGCGACCAAAGTATCAAATCGAGCTTCAAATGCATTAATTGCCAAAAGTGCATATGACTTTAGCGATGATGATATTGTTGTACCATCATATTTTGATACTCAGGGCATGGAAAACTGTACTTTTAATCCAAATACTGAAAATGAAGGTTGTCCTCTTAAAAAACCGATTGTACGAATGTACTTTGATGTAGCCAGTGTTTCTGGTGAAGGTGAAGGTGTTAAAGCATTAAGAGCGTTTGATGATCATAATTTATTAAAAATGCTTGAAAACCAATTTGCAGGGATTAATCGTTTTCGTATTGTTACTCGTGATGACGATACCGTTTCAAAAGAGCAACAAATATTTTTAGAGCAGCAAGGTGCAAAAGCGCTGGCTAAGAAAGTGTCTTCTCAGCGAGTACTTCAACCTGACTTTGTAGTAAAGCTAGATTCGCTTAGAACTGTTAAAAGTGAAGGCAGCATAACCAGCTGGATGGACTACACATTAGAAATAACAGCATCTGTATTAAATCCATATACACGCGAAAAGCTATCTCATCCTAATTTAGGCAAAATTCGTGTTAAGTCCGAGGATGTCCGTGACCGTTCTGAGATGAAGTACATTAAGGCCAGCAATCGTTATGTAAGTGGTTATCGCTATTTTGATGGTGCACATGTCAATGCCATAATTAATGATATGGCCTCTCGTGGTATTGATATTTTATTAACTCGTATGCTTTCGGAAATGCCAGCTACGGCTCAAGTTCTAGGTATTAAAGGTGATCAAATCAGCTTAGACAGAGGACAAAATGCTGGAGTGCTGAAAAACGAAACAATGATTGTTTTCAGTTATGAGGCTGGTTTTGTTGAGCCAATTGGTGTTGCGAGTGTTTCTCCATCGAAAAACAGTGCTAATGGAAAGATAATTCGTTGGAAAAATAGTGCTGAAGCAGAGCGTATCGAAAAGCAAGCTAAAAATGGCATTTATCGTCCATCTCATGGCGCAAAAATTTTTGCTGTTTCTGTAGGGGCTCCTAAAGACTTTTTGGAGAATCGTACATGATAAATAAATCCGTACTTGCTTTAATGGCTGCGGGTTTATCTTTTTCAGTAATTGCAGAAATTACTGTGCTTGAAGACGGTAGGCTTGAAACAGAAGTTTGCGCTTATGGTCGAGGCACTACTGCAATCAGTAGTGCTAAAGCACAAGCAGCATCCGAATTGGCAAGCTTTATTAAAGGCAATAAGAGTTTAAATTTAAATTCAAGTAATAGTGATGCGAATGTTGAAAATGATGAGCTCAATCAGATGTATGAATCTAGTCGAGAACAATTGTTGGAAGGGATTCAACAGCAAGCATTAATGATTGATACATCACCTCCTCGACTTCAGGGCAATGACACTTGTATTACCGCTACCTTGGGTTTAAATGCTGCGATAGAAAAAGAGTCGATTAGTTGGGATGATTCTTCGCAAGAAATTGCAGTGGCTGTTATTGGTGAAGGTTGGCCTAAACAAGGAATGACCGCTTTGAAAAATGCAGAAGCGGATGCACTGCAGAGAGCTGTTTCTCAAGTCGTTGGTGTATGGCTTACCCAAAACCATGCTCAATCTTCACAAACATCATTAACAATTGAAAATGATGTTGAATCAACCAGCATGAAGGACATCATTGGTCAGCAACTTTCAATGCACAGTGAAGGCTTGGTTAAAGGCTGGCAAACACTAGGCTCAAAAACGCTCGAGAATAAAGGAATTCAAATTACTTTAAATGTCATTGTTGAAAAGAAACCTCTTATTCAACAAGCGTCAAAGATGCTAAACCAAATTGGTTCTCCTTATGTGAAAGTTGAAGCTCCTGAACCACTTAAAACTGTTATTACCACTTGGTTAGGTAAGCAAGGAATTGATGTAACATCTAGTTCATCATTAATTGTAAAAGCGAGTGCAAAATTAAAATCACGTGGAAATAATCAACGTCTTGATGTTCGAGTTAACGTTCAAGATCATAACAATATTTATTCCAGTTGGAAAAATGACCCTTCACTGATTGCACTTCCAGAAGATGATTCGGTTTTGGCCGATCTTGTTGATGTCCACTTTGCAGATGAAAGGCAATTACAGGCACTACAAAAGAGTTTACAGCAAGGCTTTACTCAAGTTGTTGCTCGTGGAGGATTGTCTAGAGAAGTTGTCATCCCGAGTAGCTATATAAAGCAAGCAGAACATCTGTCTTCAGTTTTTAATACATTAGCTGGCGTTTCAAATGTCGCTGTTCATCAAAGTAGTCGGAACATAATCGTTCGACTTCGCTACAAAGGAAGTTCTGGTGATTTGGCGCAAGCCGTTCATTTAGCGTTAAGTGCAATTGCTAAAAAATCATTACCCAAAATTAAAGTAACCAATAATTACACACTCACTTATTTGTAAGGAAACAATATGAAATTACACATTCTAGGACTTGCGTTAAGCCTCTCATTTGCTTCTCAGGCGAGTGATGATTTTGATTTGACAGACATGCTACCAGCGACGCCTAACACTCCGATTGCAGGCTCTGAAAATGTTACTGTTAAAGGGGATGTGGTTGTGTCACCATCCGATGCAAAGGTCGCTGTTGCCGTTGCCCATCAAGCATTACTTGAAGATGATGATGATGGTGTGAAAATGATTCAAGTTGGCAGTGGTATAGGCATTCTGTCTATAGGTAGTGCTAGTTATACAAGCTATAACAATATGAATGCAACCTTGCTTTCTAAGCGTGGCGCCTACAATCAGGCCTATTTAATCGCAAAAAAGCAGCTGATTGAGAACATGAAAGGTGTTGAGCATCAGTGTACAAATTTGGCTTCTGTCAGCATGGACATTATCGATACAGGTGTTGAAGGTGTTGCAAATGCAGAAACTGAGATGCAGGAAGCGTGTAAAGAGTCTGTTTCTGGTTCATTAGCAGGGTTTGTTACTTTTGATGTTAATGATGATACTGAAAACAAAAACGTTAGAGTAAGTTTAATATCTACTCCCAAAACTCGTTCTCAAATCAGCCAAAACAGCGGTGCATTAGTTGTTAATACAGATCCTAATAGTGTCTTTAAGCAAGTGGTTGCAGATATCAAAAGTGGTGTGTTACCTCCTATTGGGGCCAAAGTATTATCACATGCTGAAACCGGTGAAACGATTGTTTTAGGCTATGGTTCAGCGATTATACGCAAGAATAAAAATTCAAATATATCTCGCAAACTAAAGAAAACAGCTAAGAAGCAATCTCAGACACGGGCTCGTTCAGCCTTGCTTGCAACTATTAAAGGTGAAGAAGTGTATTGGCAGGGTAGCTTTGATGAGAATCAAATGGAAGGAACTACTCAGTTTGAATATCCAGATCCAGACTTGAGTGACCCTCAGAAGATTAAAGTTCTCGACGAAGAAAAGAATGAGTTTCTTAATCAACTTAAGACAAGTGATCAATATGCAACTATTGCAAAAGGTAAGTTGCCAGCGGGTGTAAATTCAAAGAGCTTCACAAGCAAAGATGGTCATTGGCAATATACTGTTGCGGTTTATTCGCCAAGTCTGGAAGCGGCAGCTAAAAAAGCTAATTCTGAAATGGTGGATAAAATTCAAGGAAATGGAACTGTTAGTACTGCAGGTAGAACGATCAAAGCTTATGGTGGTAAAGATGAAAAAGCTAAAAACCCTAAAGGTGCATCAGGTCAAGTGACAAAAAAAGGTGATCTTTAATGTTAACCAGCTTATTGCTGATTTCATTAGCAAGTAGCTCAGTTGACTTTAGCACATCAAGTACCATTGAAAAACGCAGTGTTTTTTTTATGAGCCAAGCAAATGAAAATGGTGCAAGGGTGAAAGCATTAAAACCGATAGCAAAGTCTGCCTTAGAGCAGGCTTGCCGTCGGGCATTAACTTTTCCCGAACAAGAGTTACTTAAATTCAATTTGGGAAAAAAACTGGATATAGAACTGCCTTCAGCTGTCAGTTTTATTGATGCTTCGATTGAAGACTATCATCAACAAAAAAATGATGATTGGTTGGAATGTACCGGAAAAGTGCAAATAAAGTCCATGGAAGTAAATGAAGCATTCCTAGCCCTTAAATTGGCATGGTTTCTAGTGGATAATGGTAACAAGCAGCGACTCAGAGATATTCTTAAAATAACGTTAAGTCAGGATCAAACCAAAGCGGATTCTATTGTCTTAATTGCAAGTCAGTCTCCGGCTGAAAAAGGGCTTATTTACCTTGATAAGCATTTAAACGTTAATGACTTAAAGTTAACAAAATCCAAAGTTGTTGTCGCAGATATGTGGTTTGAATCTGGACGGTTTGAAGATGCTTCTTCGCTATTAAAGAACTGTAAGAAGGCTCAATGCGATAGCTCGAAACGTAAGATTGAAGATAAACTCGACTCGCTGAAAAGAGAACAAGCAGAAGACTTAAGTAGTTATTTTTAAGTTAAGGAAAACAATATTATGAAACTACTGAAAAACGGCTTTATTCTGTTATTCCTCATTGCAGCACTGCCTCAAATTGCAGCAGCAACTGATGAAGAGTTTGAATCATTTTTAAAGCAGCAAGAATCTGAATTTGGACAATTTCAACAACAGTATTTAAAAGAGTTCGATGAGTTTGTTATTGCATGGAAACAAGCTGAAACACAGTACAAAAAGGAAATTAGTAAAAAGTGGGATAACCCCATTCTTCCAAGTAAAAAGGTATGGGTTAGCTACAGTGAGGATTTGAATACTCGAACAAGTATTGATTATGGTACAGGGCGTGTAAAAGTAGAGTTTAATAAGCTTAGTGACGATGCTGCACCAATTGCCAATGCAACTAAAATCTTTAAAAAGCTGGCAACTCAAAATGTTCAAAAGGCATTGCTTAGCGATCCAGTATATAGAGAGGTCAGTCTAGATTTTGAACGGAATGTAGACACAAACAATGAAGTAAACACATCTTCCGAAGTTAAGTTAGCAAGTACTGAGATCAAGCTATTAACTCCGTTACTTATTAGCAAATCAATTGCAGAAAAAACACCAACAGTTAGCACTGACTCAAATGTGACTTCAGTAATTTTTGAATTGCCTGAACAAAGTCTTCCTCAAAAAGCTAAACCATTTATGGAAGAAATACAAAAACAGGCAAATCTAAGGCAGATTTCACCTTCATTGCTACTAGCGATTATCCACACTGAATCAAGTTTTAACCCAATGGCGCGTTCTTCTATACCTGCTTTTGGGCTAATGCAAATAGTACCAACAACCGCAGGAGTAGATGTCAGCGTATTTATTAATGGAAAACCTTTGCTTTATACTCCTGAATACTTGTTTCAGCCTTCGAATAACATTGAAGCAGGCAGTACATATTTACATATACTTTATCAACGCTATTTCAAAGCCGTGCGCAATGAAACATCGAAAAAATATTTAGCCATAGCGGCTTACAACACTGGTATTGGGAATGTTGCAAAAACGCTAACAGGAACAAGTTCGCTTAACCGAGCAGCGATTGCTGCAAACCTAATGTCACCCCAACAACTTCATCAAAAGTTATTACGTAACCTTCCAGCTGAAGAAACTCGAAATTACTTGAGAAAGGTTCTAAAGCGAAGTGATGATTACGAGAAAATCATAAAAGGAATTTAATTCATGAAAAGAATATTTTTATTATCAGCAACATTGGCACTTGCAGCTTGTAATTCAACACCGATAACTCAATCTACACCGCTTCACAATGATGACAGTGTACCTAGTTGGGTTTTACTGCCAACTTTAGAAAATGCGTTAGCATCGAGTTCGTGTGTTCCTTGGTCAGGGAATTTATCAATAGATAAAGCGCAAGCGGTTGCAGCGGCAAGAGCTGATTTAACACAGCAGGTAAAAGTTAAGGCTGCAGTGCTCGATAAGTTATATCAGCGTAAAGTACAAACTGAGAAAGATACTAATGTTGGCGGTACTTTTGAGCAGGTAAGCAAACAAGTTGCAGAACAAAATTTAGTTGGTTCAAAGCCTGAAAAAGTAGCTTTCGCAAAGCTAAATAACATTAAACAGCTTTGTGTTTTGGTTTCAATGCCAAACTCGAAAAAAACTTTTGATGAAATGGTTGAACGATCAGGAAAGAAGCTCGACCCAAGTTCTAAAGAAGCACTCTACGAAGAGTTTAGAGCTCAGAAAGCTATGAAAGAACTAGAAAAAGAATTGAGCAACACCAAGCACTAAGTGTTAGGTGTTTCAATGGGTACATATTCCAGTCTCAAGTGAACAGTAATTCTCCCCCTGTGTCAGCATTGTTGTCGCCTTTAATTTATTTAGTAAAAGAGAGACAATATGCCAGTACCACCAATAGATCTTGAAGTTAAAGAACAAGGTAAGGCTTGGTTACTACCACCTTATAATTATTCAATTAGAAAAATAGCTAAAGAATTAGATGTTGCGCTTGGTAGTGTTTCTAGATGGAGACAACAATTAGTCACTGAAGGGAAAATGGAACAAGATAAAACAGCAAAAATAAATAATGATCTTACAGCGGAACAAATCTTTAGTTTTGTCATTGAAACAGCCACTATGTCAGAAAGAGAACTGGCCGATTTTTGTAGACAGAAAGGCTTGTTCGTTGAGCAGGTCAAAGAGTGGCGTGTTGCTTCAATCCAAGCTCATCAACCTAAAAATACAGTCAAACACGATCCTGAAAAACGTCTCGACAAAAGAAGAATCAAACAGCTTGAGAAAGAGCTCGCTAGAAAAGACAAAGCCTTAGCTGAAACAGCTGCACTACTGGTCTTGCGGGAAAAGTTCAATGGCGTCTGGGACAACAGCGAGGAAGATTAATTCCTCTCCTGGCACGGCAAAGGATTGCAGATTTAATTGAGGAAGCCGTTGCCAGCGGCGCACGCAAACTCAAGGCTTGTAGCACCATTGGTATTTCAATCAGAACGCTACACGATGGAGTATAGACGGAGAGCTTACTGAAGACTTAAGGGCTACGGCTGAGCGACCTGAGCCTTCGAATAAACTCTCAGATGAAGAGCAACAGAACATACTGGATGTTTGCAATTCACCTGAGTTTGCAGGTTTAACACCTAATCAAATCGTTCCTGAACTCGCTGA
>VSKX01018256.1_pt1 | contig 10053 bp, 7 predicted proteins | sample 4799481 | NCBI WGS metagenome assembly VSKX01 (sample SAMN12179537, study PRJNA552185) | sponge metagenome | biome: deep-sea hydrothermal plumes; feature: spots directly above weak diffusing fluid; material: sea water; isolation source: sponge from the Swan site of a hydrothermal vent ...
GTCCTCCACACGTGGACCGAACGCGCGTGCGCGGTCACGCCCTCCATCAGTCCAATTAACCTGGGTTATCTACTATAACCCCCATTATATCAAGCCTCGGATGGACGAAAGCTGTGCCAAGCCATTAGAGAGGAAAAAACCGGAGCATATTTTTACATTCTGTGCAACGTTCCACTTTCTTACCACCAGTCTGACCCATGCAGTACACAAATACACCAACATCTGGATTCATTTCAAAATAGATTCCATGCACCTCGGGTGAATTAATGGAATTTCATTTAAACAACATGATTGTCTTCTAATTACCAAGTTATTGTTAGATGCCCTTCTTAAATCAAGCCAAATGGAGCTATATCAAAATTAATATCTATAAAGTGATTCAGACCCTTATGAGATTGTCTTAGAGCCAGGAACTGCTTTAATTCTTGATAACTATATCGTCTGATGCACGCTCGCTCCGATTTTAAAAGAAAGATAGTCATAGTAGCAACGTATAATTATGACGATTCGTAAAGTAAAAGAGTATCAATGAAATCTGTACTGATTAACGTTTTACAGTATAACATACACCTAACGTAACGTTTAGTATTCGTGTTATAATTTTATAATACTTGATAAAAACGTGTACAAAAATTAAGTGGAATTTATGGTTTGTAAGCAAGATGATCTATAACGAAATTACTTTGTCCAATCTTGCGTGTTTTTTGCTTGGAGTTCTTGCTTTGAGCTGGGTGTAGCTTGAAATCCACTCTGTGCGGTACGTTTGATTGGGGGGAGGGGAGCAGGCCTTACTTTGCTCAGCACAACATTCTCGTGAGTACCTCTTGCCACATGACGTGCATGACGTCTTGCCTCTAACTCCCTGCCATCAGGTTGCCACATTGTGTCTATAATTGGATACTGTGCTGTTTTTGTTGGTGGTAAAAATGTTTGTTCTTCTGGGCTGGAGACATCTGGTCGATCATACATATGGCCATGTACTAAGTCAAATTTCCTTGGATTGAAATTTTCATATTTTTGTTCAAGCTGTGATTTTGTTAATGGGAGTCCTGCATGTATATTCATATAGTCTATATCATCGTCTTCAGAGCTATCCTCCTCCACTGATTGATTAGTCTCACTCTCAAATGTCTGCATAACATACATTAATAGATGAAAGTTGGCTAGACTCTAGAGTCTGAGCTAGCTACAACTTTAGTGAAGAACACGAAAGTACACCTGTAACTTTTTAATACCTCGTCATATGTTGGTTTTACAGAAGTAGTTCTAGTGGGAGGGATAGGAGCAGTGAGTTGTAGTCGAGAAGACTGAGGACTGTGCTGAGTAGATCTAGCTATAGATCTCAATACTTTTCGTGTTGGTAAGAGAATAGGTTGCTTCTTCACTGGAAAGAGTAAATTTAAGCGGAACACATGTTTTAGTGTGAAAAAAATTGTATTTTAAGCTTATCTCTATACCAACGCACTGGAAAATCTATAGTTGTACGTATTGAATTGAATACATGTAATTGTATGTTTACAGTTCGTACCTGGTGATTGAGGAGAAGAGTCTCGGAATTTCCGTGTCCAATGTTTCTGCTGAGAGGAAGTGGTTGGTTGATCTTCGGTACTTACTGAGCTCGATTCATTATCACTCTCAGAATAAGTGGAGTAATTTTTTTCTCTCGTAACCATATCAACGTACTCTGCTGATTCACTACTAATACTCTCACTTAACAAATCCTTACTCCCATTTCTACTTGTGTCTGTTGATGACAATGGTGATAGTTTAGCGTCGGCTGGCTTCTTGTAGACTTTCGAAAAGACACTTAATGGTTGCCCTCTCATCTGTCCCATTGCAGGCAGCTACAATAGAAAGGTATATAGTCATGAACTTGTTAAATTAAGTCTAGTCTCGATTGAGGCTTAACCACAAGTAAGATAGTTTTTGGTCTAATAATTATGCATACCATTTTCTGCAGTGTAGGTGGGCCCTTGAATGGTAAAGATAACCTTTTTTCCACTTCTGCTTGTGGTTTTCTTGGCAGTGGAGGGAGAGGCAACCTTGGTGCATGCTGAAAAACACACAAAAAAAGTGATATTGGTATATAGAGTATTTTCTCCTTGTCTGACCTTTTTTTGATCATAAATTGCTTCGACACAAGAAGCAGGGAACATTCCGTGCCTTCCTTTACATGCCCCGTACCACCAACCGTCGTTGCTGGAGTGGAAAGTGATAACGTACACTTTTTGACCAACCTGTAAAAATATCATTGTACATAGCATCTATTATGGCATGGATTGAACATTCAGGACATGCAGTACACAATCTTAGTCTCCATATACCAGTGTGTGTTCAACAATTTTTGTAGACGAGTGATCAACACCACATGCTTTAAAAAATGTACAATAATTATAGGGACCCTCCAAATATGCAACACCGAAGGTTTTTATTTATTTTTTAGCTGGCAGCCTGCATGGCACACAATGGAGGTAAATTTCATTCTTTACTCTATTTTGTTCCACTACTTCTGACCTCAAATGTGGTACTTTATATAGTATGTGACACACTAAAGTAACACTGTTTGTTTAAATTGAGGTTATAACTTACTTTTAAACTAATCTTTCCCATTTGTTGGGTATAAAAATCTTGTATGACGATGTATGCCTGTTCAGTGTTGTTCTCCAATTGATTACACATTGAGATTCGTTCAAATTCAAAAGGCTCCAAATCAGCGTCTGTATCTAGACCAGCTGTGTTTATATTCGGACTGGAAAATGAGGAGGAGATTACAGCTTCTCTTGCACTAGAGTTAACTGCTGATGCCACCTCATCTGGTTTGATTACTGCAAAAGATATTAGCATACAGATTGTTGGGGAGCATAAATGGAGAGTATGCCTACTCAATATAGAGATTAGCATCTTACTTGTTTCACTTCTTTTTGCATAGGCCCGCATTCGTGGCTGTATATTAAAATTTTATTGTTGTGAAAAAGACGAAATAAAGTACACTTACAGCATTTAGCATGTATGCTTCTTTCTCCATGCTTCTCAAGCCAAATTGTCTAGCTAAATCTATCAAGTGCTTCTTTCTCCATTTTTTATCTGTAATAGAGATCACAACACTATTGAACATTGACCTGTCAGGCTGTCATGCGAAATTTGAAAAGTGGACACCCCCAGTACTGCACTGTTTTCAAACTAATAGTGAATCCACTTTGGCAATACCAAATCTGGACCGAGGGGTTCATTTTTACCTATGCGTTGCAAATAGGCCTGGTCCTATAAATTTGCATGCCCATTATTCCAGAACTTTATTCAATATGTACCCCATTATTCAAAAGAAAGTCCTTAGACAAAATGCATACCAATTATGAAACACGAACGCTATATGAACAGAAGGTAGCATGTGGATTGGATGCAACTTGTAAGTTGTAAGTTCTGATGCTATGAGGAGCTTTTAGCACATCCAAAAGTGATCTAGGACTTGTTGGATATCTTGTTGGATTAGATATCGAGCTGCCTCCATTTGACGCTGCATGCACAGTACTTCCTTGAGCTGTTGAAATCCTGTTATTCAAGTTTTCAAAAGCTGCCTATTATTCTTCCCGAATATTTGGCCCAGGCCTATATTAATAATTATATTGAAAACGGCCCGTGATTCCTGCTGTACATTGAATACACTAGACATTCAATCACAAGTAATTGTACTTATAACATGTTTGTACCAGGTAAGAGGACATTCTTGATAGTACAGCTGGAACCTGGTTTCATACTCCCAACTAGTAAAGTCATTACGCGGTCAGTGTGGGGATCCTGTATGTGTAATAAAGATAGTCTGATATTATTTTCTAGTGACAACTATAGTCTCATCTTGCAAATTTCTCACCTTAAATTGGTCTTCTTTGTCGCCACTAGCACTCAACATTAAGGTTGTCAATATTGGCAGCACGGCATTACTTGTGGACAGCTTCATACACAACTCCATTGCTGTTGTTAGAGGATGCTTCAAAGTTAATCTAAACTTCCCCATTTGTATCTTAGAGCCTTTCCGTGTTTCTAGAATTGGGGTAACCTCCACCTGACCTCTGCTTGTTGAGTAAACTGGAGTATAAAATTGTGGTGTTTATAGTCCAACATGTTTTATGATTTGCATAGGGACCACATTAGCTAATAGCAACAACCAAAACCAACCATAACAAAGGGTCTGTATATACATCATTAACTAGATCATCGTTGCAAGTGCGTTCTATTTGTACAGTGGTTTTATGCATACCTAACACCATGACGTACGTATAGTATATACATGTATACATTATACCGCTTTGATTATTTTGTTAATGAAACTATCATTAAAATTGTGTACTTGAGGAATGTGTGAACATACGTATGATGCTACATCAATATAGAATTTAGTTTCAGTCAGGTGACAAAACACTGTGTACACATTAATTTTTATGTACCCATAATAAAAAACACATACGCTTAAACCAGAACTGTATAAGAACAAGCAATAAATACTCGGTCTGGATATTGGGATAACAGTGAAGTCTTCGAGTAAACACTCTAAAACTGATGATAAAACGGAAAATAATTGCAAAGTTGCTTTTGGTGATTTTAAATTTGGAGATCGTGGTCCATAAACATATCACATAACATCAAATGCACGCACATGTAGGAGCCGGCTGGAGCTTAAATTTGGCGTTCCATACCACAATTCGCCAAAGCTCCAAAATTAAATACCTCACCATATTTCCCGGTATACATAAGGTCAAGTGTTCATAGCTCTTCAGAAATTTCATAATGACTCAGTGACAACAATGATCAGAAATGATGAGAGACGCTTCAATGAACGGTTACCTTATAATTACAAACTGTATTAATTTTAATGCGTTTCTTACCTGGTGTGTTGAACACTACCGATTGACTTCCCACTCTCTTTGTTGCAATCTGTCGTGGAGAGCTCCCAACCATGTCACCCGGAAATTGTAATGTAACCTTTTCACTCTCATCTCCAACTGGAACGTCATACAGTACTACCATTTTTGTTTCTTGCTGCAAGAACAAGAAAGCACTATATAACAATAGGCATGCACTAGTAAACTTGTTGCTAGTTAGCTAGCTACCTATGAGGCCACTTACATTGCAGACAAAGTGGTCTGGAATGACAATAGAAGGGGTGACATGCTCATACTGTCTTTTGCTTGTATGCTCATACTGTCTTTTGCTTGTGATCTTGCTGCTCAGCATTGCCTATAGACTAGAATATCTTATCCTCTACTACAGCTGCAGATAATTATATAATATTAAATGGCTAATGCATTAGGATGCAGGCTAATGATATTCATGATAATCAGCCAAGCACTGAAAAACTGCAAAGCTCAGCTAAAAACGTGCCACGCCCATTATTTCCATCCAGTCATCATTTCCATGACGACTATTAAACTGCTCAGCTATGCCAAAGAAGAAAGGTAAGGGTGGTAAGAAAAAGGGCAAGGGTGGAGGGGAAGTAAAAGACAAGGGAGAAGAAGCTAAAAAGTCTTTTGAGGTACCTGGACCTTCAGAAAAAGAAATACTCCTCAGAACAGAGTAAGATAATATTGATAAGCTAGCTATGCTTGACTTTATGTACATGCATGGACCAATGTAATCCTTATAAGAGGGTTTGGGTACCAACAGAGCTGTCTGTATTAATTTAAATTACTGGATTACGATTAGTTAAATAACGTTTTTTTTTGCTAATGGTGTCACTGTATCCTTCAAGGTGAAGATATGCTGTTTGGTGTTTCATGTTGAATCATTGTCTCTCCCACTGTGTGATCAAATCTCACTCGACGATATTTATTCAGACTGAGTGAGTTGGACTTTGAGCTGGAGACTCTCAGGAAGCAGGTCAGTGACTTGAGGACTGAGAACGAGTGGTTACAGAGAGAGGCAGAGAAAACAAAGGATGAAAGTGTACGTATTCTGGCTATTATTATAAATCAAGCTGTTGAGATTTTGAGCTGAATATGCCATTTAAAAAACTCTTTCGATCAAAAAAATTATTATACAGAGCTAATGATGTGTGTATACGTGTATCAACCCAAGAGGCATTAGCACCACCAGTGCTTTCATCATTATAAATTCCCGTTTTGGATGTTCGCTTTAATCCCGTGTAGCAAGACTACCAAATGTACATATCTCGAAAAGCCCAAAAGAGACAGACTTTGATAGTTTCTCTTAATGACCACAACCAGCAAGAACTGAGGAAAGTACTGGAGCAAAAAGAGAAAGTGATTGAGAAGTACACGGAAGAAAAAAAAGGTGGTGACATCAAGGGTGTAAACAAACACTATGAAACTGTGTTTGCATCTATTCTGGTTGCTAGTCAATGATGTGGGTTGAAGGCTTAGCAGCCTACCGGTAGTTTAGATATTCTTGCTTTGGTGCTCAATGTTGTCCCTCTACTACAACTGAAAGGCCTGACACTTGTTTTCAGTGGTATCAATTATGTGTTTGTCTATCAAACAATTGGTATAAACCACGTATAGACCTCGTTGTATAACCTATACGTATACTGGCCAGGCCCGTATGTACATGTATATCACAATTAAAAATTGTCTTGCAGCACTAAACACACAACTATTGGCAAAAGAAGAAGAGCTTGAAGTAAAGAAAGATGAACTGCAAGCTTTGGCACACTTCAAGGTAGATGCCATGTAAACATTAATTTTGTTGTGATAGGGAGACTGGTCCAATTATGCATGTACGTACGTATGATAATAATATTACATGTCTGTATGATAATTATACCGTATAGCGGGAAATAATAATTATTGGCAAGCATTAATTTGGCGAATAGTCTTAAAATTGCATTTAGTGAAAGGCCTCAAAATTGATTTTGGCGATTGTGATCATAAATGTAAGTTGGTGCACTCCAGCTGGAGTTTAAATTTTAATTTGGCGTTTCGTACCAAAATTAACCAAAGCACAAAATAAAAACCTCGACAATATTTCCCGCTACAGTGATTAATTTGCGAGTTATCGTTTTTGCACTGTTCCCTAGTGTTTATTAGTAACTCAACAGAAATAAATTTTCAATTATGGTCTAACAATATACAATATCAAGTTTTCAATGGACTCTATAAAAGATATCCTTATAATTATAATTATCATACATTACGTGCAGACGCTAAAGGAAGAGCAGGATAGAGAGATAGAGTCTTTGGAGCGTCGACTGGAGACTGCAAGGTTCCAACACGAGGACAGAATAAGAGGAATGAAGGCTCAGTTTCTAAGAAAAAAGAAGGCCCACGAGGAGTCTATCAACGGTAGAATCCAGTCCATGGCAGTGGAAGCCAGTAAGGTACTAGTAACGAGTTTGAGCCCTAGCTCCTTTTCATGTTATAACTTGGCCGTACTTTAGCTATAACTATTACAAAAATCCCAGTAATCTGATAGCTCAACTGGTAGCTAAATATAGTGTATCCTGTTTTGTGCTTTTGAATTTTTGCCAGGTACAACTGAGTTGCATGCCCCAAGAATCTCTCACTATTACCTCTTTACCTCAAAATGAGGTGATTACCTACCATTAATTTATAAACCACTTCCACCAAACCACCTTAGCAGTACACAATTCAGAGGAGGTACGACATAACCCCGTTCCTAGAATAATTAGCTAGCTTTATCTCTGCTCCTGTGATCTATTCAAGATCAATCTCGGCAATGGTCCATGAGTAACTTCCGGTGGCACGCAGATGTCGGACGTCCTCAAGTACACATTTAGCAAGTACCTGTTACATGTATAGCAGGAAATTTTTCGTTTGGTGTAAATCTTTAATTGCGCAGCAAAAGTACAAGAACATCTCCGGAGGTACACAATACAGAACTTAAGAAAGATCTGTACGAATTTAGACCAACAAAATTTCCCGCTTTACGGTATATCATTGCTGAAAATGTTTATCAACTAATTTTCCTCCCTTGTGTATACACATACATGTTAGGAAGTAACTGAGCACCTTAAAGAACACACCAGTCTCATCAAGACAGAGAACCATCGCCTGCGGAAGGATCTCCAGGACCTAATAGACACTACTAATGATCTACAACTACAGAAGAAGCGGTTGGAGAGACAGTATCAGACATTGCTGCAAGAGTACCAATACAACCAGAGCATTCAGCAGCTCAGGGGATCTGTATTCAGGAACAATAGTACTGTTTAATATTTACCTGGTACTTTTTTACAACATCACTAGGTGACCATTGTATACGTTAAACTTCATGTATTAATTATACACATGTTATGATGATATTAAAGATATATACGAGCTTTGAAGTATACAAATAAGGCAAATAGAGCACTGAAGTGCTGAACCCTCGGCCCATTATTAGTGTGAGTAAATATCCTGCACACATGCATGCATGCATGCATGGGTCAGTGATAAACAACAGTTATACTGCACTGATGCATGCATGATATACCACATCGTGACATGCATGCAGTCTATAAAGATTGATGGAGGTCCTGTAGTGGTGGATTCTACATTCTAGCTATTTGCATGACAGTATAGGCTAGCTATTATGCTAATATTCATGTCCGTTGTCTTGCAAAGCTAGCTAGCTAACCGAGTCCTTCTATATAATTATAGCGCCTGATTAGAACAATGTTCTATTCCATAATTATAGTGGAAGCGTTTTAACGCTATAGGATCACAATATAAACACCCACCTTTAGTCTGGACTCTCCAACTCAATTTATTCGATTTTGAACAAGTATAAATAGCTAGCTCATGCTGTTACAGTACATGTATAGCTACATACCACTATAATAATTTATCGCTATAATTTTATATTATGCCGATCTATACAGCCAATATAGTGTGTGGCGTCATTTTTGGTCCCTGTAATTTGCTCAAAAGCATATATACATGTAGCTAACCAGTCGAATTCATCATGGACAAAACTCAAAATTGCTACTATATGAATAGCATTAGGTATTCAATTTGGTATGGCTTTGTTACAAAAAAAGTACACACAAGAACCAAGCGTAAACTATAAAGCCTATAGTTTAGCATAAATAAAAAAAATCCTTATGCAGAGCTCTACCATATATGCTATGGTAGCTACAGGAGAAAGTGTATTTTGGTTAAAGGTTAATTAACATAATTATGCATGCACATCTAGATACTTTGACACAGTCATGGTGAATTATTGACATCATATTTTAATTGAGTTTCACTAAGTGACATATAGTCAGCTCAAAGTGGTATATAGTCTATACTGCATGGTATAGCTGTACCTGGTATATGTGCCTACCTCAGTAGATGCTCAAAATGGTGTATAGTGGTTTGTGAGTCCGTTCCCCTGTTGCATGTGCATGCATGGCCTGTAAATTGCTCAAAGGCATACATGTATAGCAGTCAAATATCGAATTATCGCTTGGACAAAACCCAATTGGTACTATGGGTAGTTTTGGGAGCAAATACCAAAATGTCTATGAGTCACTTTATAGATACGGCTTTGTTATTTGTTTATAATTATAGGTTCACGTAAACTAATCAGTGCCTAGTCAGTTTAGCATAAACATTAATCCTTCCCAAATCATGCATGCATGCATGCAGGGCATTTAGCTATTTAATATGCTGAGAGTATTATTATGTGGCATGCATGTCTGACAAACGACTTGTTGAAGACACTGTGGAGGCTTTGGCCTCGAAAAAATAGGAGGCTGCATGGGCTGCAATTAAACACACAAGTTTGTGTTTAATTGTATTGCAGCCTCCGTCAAGGGTGTTCTTTGTCCGGGAATTAATTGTGTGATTCACTTCAGTCTTGTGCTAGCTAGCTAGCTATATATACATTCTTAGACTAGTATACATGCTATGTATATATAGTTACATTATGTCCTGCAATATCTATAGGTTAGTTTACTATGGGGTGCCGTTTGTCTAAAATTAGCATAAAATCATGGTCTAACTGTTTTTTGCCACCTATAAATATAAGTATGCCACTTATAATATAAGTGTGCTACTTATGTATAGGTTATACAATGAGGTAGAGGTCTATACGTGGTTTTATACACCGAGGGCCGCA
>VSKX01008714.1_pt1 | contig 10046 bp, 1 predicted proteins | sample 4799481 | NCBI WGS metagenome assembly VSKX01 (sample SAMN12179537, study PRJNA552185) | sponge metagenome | biome: deep-sea hydrothermal plumes; feature: spots directly above weak diffusing fluid; material: sea water; isolation source: sponge from the Swan site of a hydrothermal vent ...
AGGTGCTTATATTGCGTTTGTGAAAGAAGCTAAACGCATCGTTAAGAGCATCAAGACCATTCAATTGATCTTTCAGCATAAGGGGGTCATTTATGTGTAGATTATGCGCCACTTTTCATCCTCCCTCTAAAGCAGGAGGTTTTCAGTGGGGTTACTTTAGTAAACTCAGAGACCTATTTTGATAAAATCAAGCACAAACTGACCGTTTTTTACGTCAACAACTCGCTTATTTGGACACGCTCCCTTTCAATAACGCCAAAACCGCCGCATCGCCTTGCTCAAGCGCCATCGTCATAGGCGTTTGCCGTGCATAATTTGCGCTTTGCACATCAGCCCCAGCCTGTAATAGCACGCTAATCATTGCTGTTTTCTGTTGTCTCACCACATAATGTAAGGCTTGATTACCTTCATTGTCGCGTGCAGCGATTGCTGCGCCCTGCTCTAATAACTGTTTAACCTGTTGTTCATTGCCTTTTTTCACCGCAAGATGCAGCAGTGTTTCGCCACGAGTATTTGCCGCATTAATATCCGCACCATGAGCCAATAGCTGTTGTGCTACCGCATTCTGCCCATTCTTAATCGCTAGATGTAATGGGGTACTGCTATTGGCATTACGTTGGTCAACCAGCGCTTTTTTAGTTAATAAGAGATTGACTAAATCAAGCGTGCTTTGTTGCTGTTCTTTATCGGCATGATTGCTGTTGCGTTTACTGAGTAAATGCAGTGCAGTATTGCCATGATTATTTTGTAGATTGATGTCTGCCTTACGCGCCAACAAAAAACGCGCAATCGCATCTTGTCGAGTTGCTAAGGCAATATGTAACGGGGTGTTTTTATTGGTGTCGGTTTTATTAATATCCGCCCCTTTGCTGATTAATAAGCCCAATAAATCAAGCAATGGTTGTTGCTTTAAAAAAGCCACTTCATTACGCACTATATTCAGTAATGGCGTATAACCGCCTTCATTCTCCGCATTAACATCAATGCCGTTTTCAATCAGTACACGAATCGCCGCACCGTTATCCGCACGAATGGCTTTTTGTAACGCGGTTTCACCCCATTTGTTTTTATGCTTGACCAACGTATTATCCATTTTTAGCAAACGCGCAGTGATTTCTGCTGGGTTTTCCTTGCTATAGGTCACTCTTACCGCATGAAATAACGGTGTATCACCTTCGCCATCGACATGATGCAGCGCCTCACGTGGACTAATATCCAATAGATGATGCGCAATTTGGCGTACAGACATGGCTAAATGCAATGCCATTCTGCCATCTTCACCCATCGCTTGACGGTCTGCTTTATGTGCGATCAGTAAGTCAACCAGACGCACTATTTTTGCATGATCACGCTTTTCAATAGGCAGGACATTATGATAAATATGCTCATGTAACAGAAGTAATAATGGCGTTCGCCCCGCTTTATCACGTTGTGTCACATCAGCATTATGCGTGAGTAATTGCGTTATAATTTTTTCATTAGCAGTCTTCGTGGCAATTAATAACGGGGTCATTCGTTGCTTATCAAGTAGATTAACCGCTGCTTTGTGCTGCAACAATAGCTTAACCACCGCACTGTTTTGTTGCTGGCAAGCAAGATGTAAGGCGGTTTCTCCTTGGCTGTTTTGTGCATTGATATCGAGTTTTTGTGATTGCTGTGCTAATAAGAAACCTAACATTCCCACATCACCTGTACGAGTTGCACGATGTAATACCGTATTATCGTTATCATCAACAGCGGTAAGCGTTGCCTTGTTCGCTAACAGCACTTTTACCGTATCAAGCTGCTTTGCACTCACCGCACTGTGTAACGCGGTTTCATTGCGGCTATTGACCGTATCAAGGATTGCGCCGTATTTTAGTAATGGCGCAATTAATTCCGTTGCACCTAAGCTTGCCGCACGGTGTAAATTAGTGTGGTTTGTGCCATATTCACGTAAGGTAACACGACGGGTGATTTCGGCACTATCGACATCGACATGTTCATTTGGCACTAACAATTGTGCGGCAACGTGGGTTAATCCTGCCTGCAAAGAACGCTGTAGCCAGAAAGGATTACCCTCTTGCGCCATCAGAGACGCTGGCCATTTTGGTTTGCTTGCGCCTTGGCTGCTAAGCAGTTTTGCCAGCCCAAAGTGTTGCTTGCTAAAGGCAATCGCTAATGGCGTTTTTTCTTGCCAATTTTGCGTGTCTAAGGTCGTCGCCGTTTGTGCGTTAATCAGTATTTCCGCAAGCTGTTGATTGTTTTTGCTGAGTGCAACATGCACAGGGTAATCGCCTAAGGTATTAACATGATACGGTTGTGCGCCTTTGGCTAAGAGTTGTTTCGCTACGGTCTGTTCATTGGTATAAGCCGTTTTGCCTAAAGCGGTTTCACCCCACTGATCCTTAAGCGTTATATCAGCACCTTGCTCAATAAGAAACAAGGCAAGCTCGCTGGTTTCTTTACGCGTTGCTGCGCGAATCAATGGCGTTTGTCCGTGGTTATTTTGCTTATTTAGCTCAGCACCAGCGGCAACAAAACGCTTCGCTAACGCCAATGAATGCACGGTGTGTAATGGTGTATTGCCCTTTTTATTAACATGATTGACCTTTGCACCTTTGGCTAACAGCTGTTCTGCTAAGGCATCAGAGCGAATGCTGTGTAAGACACTATTCCCATTGGTATCAAGCAAATTTGGATTTGCATCTTGCTCTAGTAAGTAATCAATTAATGGTGACTGGTCATTTTTAATCGCAATCAATAACGCCGTTTCACCCTGTTTATTTTTATGTTCAAGAGCAATACCTTTGTCAATTAACACACGTGCAATGTCGATATCGTTAGTCGTTTGCAGTAGCGTATTACCGTGTTGGTCTTGGCTATTCAGCGCAAACCCTTGCGCTAACAAAGTGTGTACAAGGCTGGCATTGGCAGCAAAAAATAAGGCATTCTGCTGCGTTTTCTTAGTGCGTAAATTAACATTGGGTTTATGCGACCAGAACAAGGCTAACGCTTGTTGGTGTGCCTGCTGTTTTGCCAGTTGCTCGTCTTTATCGCTATCATCAGTTGAAAAAGCGACTAGCGTATGTAGCGGTGGATGCCCTTGCTTGTCTTGCAAATTAATATCAGCACCGTGCTGTAATAAAAGCTTCAGCAACGCTACACTGTTATCAATATTAAAACGCTCTAGTACATGATGTAAACAGCTCTTTCCTGCTGCATCACGGCTATTGGCATTACCACCTTTTTCTAGTAAGGCTTGCAATACGCTTGGCTGCTGGCAGCTTTGTAACACATCGTATTCGCTAATCACAGGCTTCTGTGCTAACAAGGCTAGGATTAACGGCTGCATTTTATCGGGGTTATAGGTCGATAAAGCAACACTAAGCGGTGTTTGTTGCTGTTTGTTTTTTGCATTGAGAGCAATCGCGGTTTTAGCATGTAGTAATAAGCGTAATTTAGCCATGCTATTGGCTTGCTCTTGCTTGGAGTAAACACTGCGTTTTAATAAGCTATGTAACGGCGTATCATCTTGTTTATTAGCACGATTAGCTGCAACATTGGCTTTTAATAATAACGCCAAACTGATGGTAAAATTAGCATTATCATGATCACTAACAAGGGTATGCAGTAGACTATCGCCGTTGTGACTCAGGAGAGTAATATCTACCTTATGCTGCAATAATAAGGCTAGTGCTGCGGGGTGCTGTAACGCTTGTTGTATGGGGTAGATTTGTCGGTTATTAGCACGATTAACATCTGCACCTTTGGCAATTAAGGTATTAACACGGCTGAGTTCGCGCTTATTATGCAACGTATCTTTAGCCGTTGTTTTAAAGTGGGTTAAAGCAATGGATAAGGCAGTATCACCATTAACCCAATCATTCACTTTATAGCCTAACTCATCAATCAAATAGACCATTAAGGCATCATTTTTGCTTTTAATCGCTAGATGCAATGCGTGTGGCACGTACTTGGTTTTTGCACCGTGTTTAATAAGCTGTTGTGTGAGCTGTAACACAGGGTGTTGAGCGGTTTGTGGATCAGTTGATTGCGCTGTATTTGTCAAGGCAACCGCATAAGTCAAAGCCGTACGTTTATCGTTATCGTATTGGTTTGGATCAGCTTTATGTGCCAATAATAACCGAACCATTTCAGTAGCACCTGCTTCAACAGCAAACATCAACGCACTTTTGCCTTCGGCATCTTGTTGATTAATCACAACCTGCTGCTTTAGCAACCAACGGGCGATTTTTAATGCATTATGCTTGGCGGCATAGTGTAATAACCATGTAGGACGTTTAACACCAACATACTGCAACACCTTTAAGGTATTGAGAGCATCGTTTTCAGTCACTAAACGCATTAAGATATGCTGACGCGCCTCGCTATTAATTTGCCGATCAGCGTCTTTTTCTAATAACAGCGTTACCAAGGGCGCAGCAGCATGGTCGGCTTTTTTCGTTTGCGCAGCAGCCGCTTTTAACAACTTCCAGCCAATGGCATTATTCAACGTTAAATCAGGATCATGTAGCAGCAATACTTTTGCAATGCCAAACTGTTGTTGTTGAATAGCCCGTTCTATCAAACTCGGTAGTTCACTATGATCATGTTGCTGTGTTAATAATTTTTTCACTAACATCAGACAATGAATATTCACCGCTAACGCTAACGGTGATTCTTCTGCCTGATTACTCACATTGCTATCAATCCCCTGCTCAAGCAAATAATGGCTTATTTGTCGATAATTGTTTTTGGCTTGTACCGTGAGTGCTGCGCGTTCTTCTTTGCTAAGCGTTGATAATTTTTGCTCAGGCGTGAGTAAATGCCGAATGCCTTGCTCAATCGGCATACTGAGCGCCACATGCAAGCTGTTTTCACCGTGCTGATTTTGCTGATTAAAATCTGCTTTGGCTGTGACTAGGGCTTCAACAACGGCTAAGCGTCCTTGGCGACTGGCTTCCAGTAATGGCGTATTGTCAACACTATCGTTCACGTTCACCATTGCGCCTTTGGCTAATAAACCCTGTACTTTTTCTAGGCTGGTTTTATTACGCACAGCAATTAATAATAAGCTTTCTTGATGACGATTCAGCATATTAATCGCCGCACCTTTTGCCAATAATGCTGCCAGCATTTGTTCCGATAAGGGGGCGAGATCACCATCAGGTAATAAGGCTTTTTCTAAGGGAGTTTGCTGGTAAATATCAGCTTGATTAGGATTTGCGCCTTGTGCTAATAGCCAGTTTACTGCTTCAATATTGGCAACCTCAATCGCATTATGTAAGGCGGTTTGACCATAACGATTGGTGCTATTAACATCTGCCCCTTGTTCTAATAAAGTATGCAAGCTATGTAAGGTATTGATGCGTTTTAACGGTGTTTTGTTATGTCCATTAGCGGCATCAACAAAGGCAATAGACGTTGTTTTCTTGTTGGACTTAGTCGTGGTTAGCAAATGCAATAACACATGGTAGCCACTGTCTTTTTTATCAACAAGCTGTTCAACCGTGTCACCATTCCATAAGATATGCTGTGAGTCAGCGCCCTTTTTTAACAAGGCTTGCAATAAAAGCGGATTACCCTGCTGAGCGGCAAAATGCAGCGGTCGCCAGCCACCTTTAGACAGGGCATTAGGATTGGCATGATGCTGTAACAATAACAACGCCATTGCAGTATCGTTATTCGCCACCGCCGTAATTAATGGCGTACGCAAGTCTTTGTCTACACTATGAAGACTCGCGCCTGCTTGTAAGAGTTTTTTAACCAGCGATTGGTCGCCCTCTTCCACGGCAATATGTAATGCGGTTTTACCAAAACGATTATAAACGTTGAGTTTGACTTTATGGGCAATTAACTGCTCAATTTGGCGAAAAGCACGTAGCCGAATCGCATAATGTAACGGTGTTGCACCGTCTTTATCTTGTGCATTGGGGTTTGCGCCTACGGCTAATAATAACTGCGCGGTTTTCGGCGCATGTGATAAGACCGCTTGATGTAAGGGCGTTTCCAAATTGGCATTGGTGACATTGGAATCCCCTCCTTCATCGAGCATCAGTTTCAATCGCGGTAATGCACCGTCTTTACTCATGCTATTGGATAAGGCTTGAATAATGCTATTGCCTTGTTGATCTTTGCTTTTTAGGTTAATGCCTGCGGCAATCAGTTGTTTAACCATGCTAGTTGATGTACCTGCATCAACTAAGGCAAATAAAGGGTTTTGTCCTTGTTGATTCAGTTGATTAACCTCTGCATCGTGTTTGATTAATTGTTCGACTAAGTGCTGATTATCCTGCTCAACGGCGAGATATAACGGCGTTTTATCATTGCCGCCTGCTAGATTGGGATTCGCGCCTGCTTGTAGTAACAATAACGCGATTTTTTCGTCTGCTTGAATCGCAAGATATAGCGCCGTATTGCCTTGTTGATTAACGCTATCGAGATTGGGTTTTTGCTGTAATAAGCGCTTGAGCAATGCAATGTGTGTTGAGCGCATTGCCAGTTGATGTAATGCAGTATTACCCTTGTCATTTTGTGCATTGATAGTAATGTTGTGACGCAATAACCATTCAATCCGTGCTGCGGTATCACCAGCATTCATTAACAATAATAGTTGTTCATTACTGATCGTTGCTGCCACTGTTTTTTCATAGCGAACATTATAATTACTATCATCAGTAAGCTGGTGCAATAGCGTCTGTTGCCGCTGATCTTTAAGATTAATATTCGCCCCACGTGCCAATAATTGTGCGGCATAGAAGCCATCATTGAGTGTGATGGCAAGTGCTAATGGGGTTTTTTCTTCACGGTTTAACGCATTGATTTGATGCTGATGGCGTAATAACACGCTAAAAATATCATGGTTTTGAGCGCTAACGGCATAATGTAACGCAGTATTGCCGTTAGCATCAGGAATATCAGCGCGTGCGCCGTGATCTAACAATTGCTTTACTAATGGCAAACTTCCTGTATCAATCGCAAGCTGTAAGGCCGTTTTTCCTGCACGATTTTTTGCATTGATAATGGCTGCTGAGCGCCAAGGATTATCATGCTTCAATAAGAAATTAACCATCGGTAAATGCTGCTTCTCTACCGCTGCCTGCAACGGTAACTGTGGCATAAGCGATACTTGAGTCGTATAACTTGCATTGTTTGCTGCGAGTAAACGCACTGTGGCTAATTGATTATGCTGCACCGCGACTAATAAGGCTGTGCCTTTTTGTTGATCAACCGCATTAATCGCCGCGCCATGCTGTAAGAGTAACTTTACTAAAGCAACGTTATCGTGTTGTGCGGCAAGGTGTAAGGCCGTTAATGTACCTGTTTTAGCCGTGGCATCGCCCGTCATTTCTTTGGCATTCACATCCAGTTTTACGCTTTCTAACAAATAACGTACCACAGCATAATGCCCGCCTTCAGCAGCAAGATGTAACACAGTGGTCGTCGCAATAAGCGCTGGCGCATCGGTTGTTTGCTGTGCTTTAGCTGCCAAGCTAGGGCGTACTTTTTTGTAATGTAAATCAGCCCCGCGTTGCTGGAGAAATTGCAAGGTCTTCAACTGCCCTTCCCTAGCAGCGAACAGCGCTAATTGATTTAAATAGTTTGCTTCCGTTGATTTTTTTTCTTGTTGCAATAAATAATCAAGGATGGCGACATGCCCTGAAACGATTGCTTTTAACAACGGTGTATCGTGCTGATGGCGACGTAATAATGCGCCTTGTTTCAGTAACAATTTCAGGATGTCACTATTGCCATGAGTAATAGCAAGTTCTACTGGGCTTTCTTTTGTTTTATTACCATTAAGCGCTACACCTGCCTTAATCAAAGTTTTAACTAAGCCTGAATTATTATTTTCGACCGCAATCGCCAATAATCCATCGCACGACTCGCTTGCTATCGAATGTATTGTATTGGCAATAAACCATGCCACGATATCATTATTGTTACCTTTTACCGCTGCTTCTATTAAGCAACGCTGCTCAGCATCGTGTATGTCGCTTATGATTTTGTGCGTTGTCATCAGGCTAAAGGTTGCCAAATGCCCATGTTTAGCAACATTCAATACCAAAGAAAGATTTATTGCTCCAGTACTATGCTTGAGCAGTACGTTGGCACTTTTCCAGTCTTGGTGACTAATCGCTTTTGCTAATAAGCGATGGTAAAGGAGAGGTTCAAGCGTGGGATGAGCCATTTTGAGTAAGCGTTGCAGTACTTCGGTATGTTGATGTTTTAAAGCAAGTTCTAGCAGTTTGGTATTGGTGGCACTTGCGCCTTTATTGAGTAGTTTTTCAATGGTTGCACCATCAATCTGCTGATGATCAATGGCGTGTAATAGTTTTTCGTTTAATAATTGTTGCGGTAGCGGAATAAAGTCATTTGCGAATGCGATGTTTAGATTAATGATTCCGCTGATAAAGAAACTGAAAACAATAAATTGATGCGATACCAACTGACCCATGACACTACCCTTTTTTTGTATGGGATAAAGCATAATAAAAATAAGCATTGATAGCTAGATTTGATTATCTATTATCATGTCATAATGGGAATAACCGTGTAAATGAGCCTTCTCTATCCAGTAAAACATTATGATAAAACGACACTTCAATACAACGGGCCCTGTCTCTCCTAAAAAGCATTACATCATTGATCCAATGGAGCGTTTAGATTGGGAAGATGTTAAGTTTCTCATTGATACAGAAAAATATTTTGTACTTCACGCCCCTCGTCAAACAGGAAAAACCAGTACGTTATTGGCCATGATGGAAGCGCTAAACCAAGACGATGAATACCTTGCTTTATATGTCAATATTGAGGGTGCTCAAGCATTAAGAGGGGATGTTGATAAAGCAATGAGGATTGTTTGTAATAATATTGCTCATCGTGCTGAGATTTATGGAATAGCCCCTGAACTAAAGTCGTTAACGAAACAAATACTTGACGATAATGAAGCTGGCAGCGTGCTAACACTCTTGCTTTCACAGTGGGCGAGTAAGACAGAGAAGCCGATTATTTTAATGTTGGATGAAGTGGATAGCTTGGTGGGGGATGCCCTCATTTCTCTCCTTCGACAAATACGGGCAGGCTATGATTTACGCCCAAACAATTTCCCACAAAGTATTATTCTCTGTGGTGTCAGAGATGTGCGCGATTACCGTATTCAAAGCCTCGATAAAGAAATTATTACGGGAGGCAGTGCGTTTAATATTAAAGCTGAATCCTTGCTTATGGAGAATTTTACGTTAAATGAAGTAAAAGCACTCTACCAGCAACATACCGATGACACAGGGCAACGCTTTGAAAATGAGGTATTTCCTGCCTTATGGAACGATACCACAGGACAGCCTTGGTTGGTCAATGCTTTAGGGCATGAAATGGTCTGGAAAGATAAAACAGCCCGTGATCGTTCAACACCGATAACACTTATTCGCTATCAAGCCGCTCGTGATCGGTTAATTCGCTCACGTTCAACGCACTTATATCAACTCACGACAAAATTAACTGAACCGCGTGTGCATGGTGTGATAGCGGCGATGTTAGCAGGGCGTAGTAACTTTAGAAATGTCAGTGATGACGATATTCAATACGTTGAAGACCTCGGTTTAATCGTGCGTAAACCTCAAATCCATATTGCCAATGCGATTTACCAAGAGATTATTCCTAGAGAACTGATTACTCCTATTCAAGATGCTATTTTACATCAACAATCATGGTATCTCACTGAAACACGTCATTTAGATATGCCTAAATTACTGGCTGCTTTTCAACAATTCTATCGTGAAAACTCTGAGATTTGGTTGAGTGGCATTAGTTATAAGGAATCTGCGCCTCACCTGATCTTACAAGCTTTTTTACAGCGGATTCTCAATGGCGGCGGGCGCTTACAGCGTAAATATGCGCTGGGAAGAAAGCGTACGGATCTCTTCATCGAATGGCCAGTCGATGAAGAAAAAGGCTTTTATGGCGAAGTCCAACGCATCGTAATAGAGCTAAAAATATTTTATAGCAACCTCGATAAAACCATTGAGCAATGTGTCGTTCAGGTGGGCGAATATGCCGAACAA